>Ga0208954_1000119_pt1 | contig 27318 bp, 28 predicted proteins | sample AOAMet2_C33A6_35_2_FD_188081 | JGI IMG/M metagenome (GOLD analysis project Ga0208954, IMG submission 188081) | Ammonia-oxidizing marine microbial communities from Monterey Bay, California, USA - C0912_C33A6_35 (SPAdes) | ecosystem: Environmental > Aquatic > Marine > Intertidal zone | place...
ACCAAAGTCAATATCATAGATGAACTTGACGATTGGGTTTTAGTAGAATTAAGTAATGGCGCTAGCGGATGGATGGAGTTAAAATCAATTAAAAAAATTGATTGAATTACTACTTAAATTAAAAAGATTTAATAATTGGTTGCCTACGTTTAAAATAGGGCGGTATAAAAAAGTTGATTCAATGTTTTCATTGTTAACAAAGGAAAACGCAGAGTTTATATTTTCAAAAAAGACAAAACAAAAAGAAATTATTAGAATATATTTTATAGCCCCAAATAATCCCCCAAACAGTTTATTTAAGAATCCTAAAAAAAGAATTTTAGCAACTTTTGTTAATGCTTTTCCTGCAACAGAAATACTTAAAAGGATGATGATAAAGGTTAAGGCAAAGGAGAAAAGTTTTATATAAGACTCCTCTACTGATTCTAATTGATTTGGAAAAGTATTGCTAATAAAATCGAATGTTAAATTCGAAAACGTTAAAGATCCATATACTCCTAGAATTAAAGCTAAAATAGAAGTTAGCTCAATTATCAGACCCTTGGAAAAACCTCTATAAAACCCAAGCGCTATTAGGCATACAATAAAAATATCTAAGTAATTCAAGATTTTATTTACAAATATAGGTATATTGTTTTCATACAATTGAAATTTTTTTAATGGAACCAAAAAAGGATTTAAGTGGCAAGTGGGAAAGCATTTTGAATATTTTAAGTGATGAATTTAACAAAGGTGATGATTTAGACATTGAAAGTGTTATTTATTTGATAGGTGTTCAGGAATTTGGAAATCCAAATATGAAATTTAATAAAGATCAAAAAATTGACCTTATGCATATTGCAATATGTCGTTTATTAGAGCCTTATGGATTTTATGAATTTGATTATGTTGATAAAGATGGTTGGCCACATTATAAAACAATTAATAAATTACCAAATTTAAAATCAGGAGAACAAAGTATTTTAATGAAAGAATCTATAATAAATTATTTTATTGAAAAAGAACTAATTGAATAAATGAAAATGAGTATTTTTGAGGCAATGTTTATATCAATTTATGATTGAAGAAATACAAAATAAAATTCAACAAGTATTAAGTTTCTCAACAAATAACATTGATGAATTAGAAAAATTTCGAATAGATTTTATTGGAAAAAAAGGATTTGTTAGTCATTATTTCTCTGAGTTTAAGAAGGTTGAGCCTTCTAAAAAAAAGGAGTATGGTTTAGCAATTAATGAACTAAAAAATGTAACTCTAAAGAAAATTGAAGAACTTAAAGAAACTCTTGGAACTGATGTTGATAAGAAGGTTAAGGATTTTGACTTGACTAAACCTGCCTCAATGATTGAGCTTGGTTCAAGACATCCAATTTCAATTATTAGAGATAAAATAATAGACATATTTTATAAAATTGGCTTTAACGTTTCCGAAGGACCTGAGATTGAAGACGATTGGCACAACTTTACTGCTTTAAATTTACCAATGCATCATCCTGCTAGAGATATGCAAGACACTTTTTTTATAAAAAAAGATCCAGATTTACTTCTAAGAACTCACACTTCTTCTGTTCAAATTAGACATATGGAAGAGAACGAACCACCAATACGGACTATATCACCTGGACGAGTCTACAGGAACGAAGATATCTCCGCTAGATCACATTGCTTTTTTCATCAAATAGAAGGACTATATATTGACGAAAATGTTTCATTTGCCGATTTAAAACAAACCTTGCTTTATTTTACAAAAGAACTGTTTGGAAAATCTAAAATAAGATTAAGACCGTCGTATTTCCCTTTTACCGAGCCTAGTGCTGAAGTGGATATATATTGGGGCTTAGAATCTGAAACTGATTATAGAATTACTAAAGGAACAGGTTGGCTTGAAATAATGGGCTGTGGAATGATTGATCCAAATGTTTTAGATAATTGTAAGATAGATTCGAGCAAGTACTCAGGGTTTGCATTTGGGATGGGTATAGAAAGAATTGCTATGCTTCTTTACCAAATTGAAGATATAAGAATATTATACGATAATGACGTAAGGTTTATTAATCAATTTAAAGACTCAATCTAACTTTTCAGTTAATTTTTCTATTGTTGTTTTAGGATTCGAATTTTCATACAGAATTTGATATGCAGAAGAGATTATGTTAAATTCGTTGCCATGGGTTTCAATTAATTTATAAGCATTTTTAGTAGCATAAAATCCTTCAGATATCATAGACATTTCTGAAATAGCGGCTTTCAAAGTATATCCTTTACCTATCATGTTCCCTAAAGTTCTATTCCTACTAAATGAAGAATAACAGGTAACTAATAAATCTCCTAGATATTCAGAATCGTTTATGTCTCTGTTGGTTCTGTATATTTTATATACAAATTTTTTCATTTCTCTAACACAATTACTAATTAAAACACTTTGAAAATTATCTCCGTATCCTAGCCCATGACATATTCCTGCAATTATAGCATATATGTTTTTTAACATTGCTGCATATTCAACCCCCATAGTATCATTTGATACTTTGACATTAATATAGCTTGACTTTAAAGCGTTTGCCATTTCTTTTCCTCTGAGTTCGTTTTTACAAGCAACTGTCAGGTAAGATAATTTTTCAAGGGCAACTTCTTCAGCATGACAAGGGCCAGTAATAATCCCAATTTTTGATAAAGAGATATCATAAAACTCATTTAAATGTTCACTAACGATCAAGTTAGACACTGGTATAACTCCCTTTAAAGCAGAAAATAGAACTTTATCTTTGATAAGGTCCTTTATTTTTGTTAGTTCAATATCTAAAAAAGGTGAAGGAATAGCTAAAATAACAATGTCGGAGTTATCAACTATTTCTCTAACTGAGGAACTTGGATTTATTTTTGATTTATCAAAAACTACAGATCGCAAGTATTTTGCATTTCTTCCTTTATTTTTTATAAACAGAACATCTTCTTCATTTCTTACATACCAATTTACGATATTGTTGTTTTCACAAAGCATCTTTACTATTGCAGTTCCCCAACTTCCGCCACCAAGTACAGCATATTTATTATTCATGTTATAAAGATTAACAAAATTTTGTGAATCCACTAAACAATTTAAAATTAAATTTAATAACAATAAAGTTTAATAGTTTATCAATGGTTTGGTTTAGGCTCTCTTAATTTTAAGGGAGCTTTTTTTATAGCCAATTATTAAAAGGTACAGACAATAATATTAATAAAAACCCAAATAAATAAAATATTGCTAATCGGATAAATCTTTTATAATTAGTTTTTGCTTTTTTGAAAAGAGACCACCCTATAGTTATTGAAAGTAATCCTAAAATGTTTAAAGCAGGGTGCTTCAACAAATAAAAAAAATACAGATCATTTTGAATTATTTGTTCAATTCCTTCTCCCCACCATTTAAATTTTGGAGATATAAAATATAATATAATCCCAATGGCAAATTGAATATGGGAGAATATAAGTGTAAAAAGAGCAACTCTCAAATCCAAGGGTTTAAAAATTTTATTTTGGTATGCCTTAAAAAAAAATCTTAAAATTGAATAAAATATAATTGAAAGCGTTAGAACAGCCCAGAGGGAGTGTAATTGTAAAAACCAGTCAAAAATTATTTTAAGATTCATATTATTTTATTTAAAAATCACTAGCCCTTAATAAGGATTTAGTATATAATTTTTTTGAATGTTCGAACAAAAAGTCAGTTTCATTTATTTCAATAATTTTTCCTTTTTTTAATACAATTAATCTATCAGTAAAATATTTTATAACTGACATATCGTGAGAAATAAATAGAAATGTGAAAAGATATTTTTCCTTTAAATCACTTAACAGATTTAATATTTGTGCTTGAATAGAAACGTCTAATGCGGATACCGATTCATCACATATTATAACTTCAGGATTTAAAGCTAAAGCTCTTGCTATGACTATTCTTTGTCGTTGACCACCAGAAAATTGATTAGGAAATTTTTTATAATCATTTTTGGATAATCCAACTTGGTTTAAAAGTTCTATTGCTCTACATTCCATTTCGTATTTAGAACCAAAGATTTTATGTGCAATCATTGGCTCAATTATAGAACTGCCAATTGAAATTTCTGGATTTAAAGATGAGTAGGGATCTTGAAATATCAGCTGAACTTTTTTTCTGAATACAGAATTAGAGATTTGATTTCTGTTTTTATTTTTAAAAAGAATCTCACCGTTATTAACTTCAATAAGTCCTAAAATAGATTTAGCTATTGTAGATTTTCCTGATCCGGACTCGCCTACAATTCCCAACGTTTCACCTTTAAATAGATCAAATGAAATATCATTAAGTATTTTAATATTTTCATAAAAGACAGTTAATTTATTAACTTTTAAAATTGGATTTTTGCTGTAAATTTTTGAATGATGAATCGCTCTATCTACTTTAGAAATAAGCTTATTTTTTTTATTTTTAGAAGTAATTAACCTATTTGGTCTGTTATTTTTTGGAGGAATAGAGTTTATTAAATGTTGAGTGTATTTTTCTTTAGGAGAATTAAATATCTGTGAAGAAACACCCTTTTCAATAATTATCCCCTCTTTTAATACAATCAAATTATCAGCAAATTTTGAAACTAACTTTAAATCATGAGATATAAATAAAACACCCATGCTATATTCGTTCTGTAAAGATTTAATTAAAGAAATAATATCATTTCTAACTATACTGTCTAAGGAAGTGGTTGGCTCATCGGCAATTAATAGTTTAGGCTTACATGCTATAGCTATTGCAATCATAACTCGTTGTTGCTGCCCGCCACTTAGCTGAAAAGGATACTTTTCAAATACTAACTCAGGATTTTTTAATTGAACTTTTTGGATGAGTTCGATAGATTTTTTTTTGGCTATTTTTTTATTAATTTTTTCATGATTAATAATAATCTCAGAAATTTGATCACCACATTTCATGCTTGGATTTAAAGAACTCATTGGTTCTTGAAAAATTATTGAAATTTCTTTCCCTCTTATTTTTTGATATTCTTTGCTAGACAATTTGTTTAACTCCTTCCCATTGAAAATTATTTGCCCATCAGTCTTTAGGTTTTTTATATTAATTAAATCTAAAATTGATAATGCAGTAAATGATTTTCCGCTTCCAGATTCACCAACAAGTCCTAAAACTTCATTTTTTTTTAAGTCAAATGAAACATTTGATAAAATAATTTGATCACCAACATTGATGGTTAGGTTTTTTATTGAAAGGAGTGTACTATCATTCATAATCAAACGTTGCACTATCAAACATCTTTAAAGCTTCTGTTAAGTAAACATCAAAATCTTTTGGTCTATCATTGTTTTTTTCAAGATTTTTTTTGCCAAGTCTTACCACTATAATATTTCTTTCAGGAACTACAATTACATACTGACCTAATATTCCTCTCATAGCAAAAAAATCATTTTCATTAATTTTTCCAAGCCAAAATCCATACCCATACTCAGGGCTTTTTTTAAATCTAGGCTTAATAGATTTAGCAACAAAAGAGGAGTCTAAAATTTGAACTCCGTTCCATTTTCCAAAATCTTTGTAAAGTTTCCCAAATCTTGCAAAATCTCTAGCATTAGAATTAAAACAACAATATGCTTTTACAGTATTATTTTTTTTCCCGTCAATTTGCCAAAGTGAATTGTTTTCAAAACCCAAAGGCTCTAAAAACCAATCTTGTACAAGAGTCGATATTTTATTTTGAGTTGCTTCTTCAATTACCATTGAAAGAAGTTGCGTGCTAGCACTATAATATTTAAAACTTTTTCCAGGCTCTTCAACAATAGCTCTAGATTTAATTAATTCATTAAGCTCACTCGAAATATAAGATCTTGCTGTAACTCCAAATACATCTGTGTAACTTTCATTCCAATCTAATCCTGATGCCATACTCGATAAATCTCCAATCGTTAGTTTTTCGGCTAAACCATCGGAATACCCATTAACATAAGAACTTACTTTATCATCAATACTTTCAAAATACCCATTTTGAATAGCTTTTCCCATAGTGGCTGACACAATACTTTTTGCCATTGAGAAAGAATTGCTGTAAGAGTCTTTTTTGTAACCTTGATAATATTTTTCATGCCAGATAGAATCGTTTTTTATAATTAAATAAGCTACAGTTCCAAGCTCTGCATGAATTTTTTTTAAATTTTCAGTCTCAGGAAGATTGTTATAGTCTTTGTGAATTGGCCAAGGTTGTGGGGAAGTACTTTTAGAAAGTGTTATATTTTCAAAATATTTGTAGTCAGTAATGTCCGCATTAGTTCTTTGCATTTTATAAACTGTTCCTACTAGTTCAGACAAATAAACAATATCAGAGCTGAAATTAAGTCCGGCAAAAATTAAAAATAACGATATTATTAAGCCAATTTTACTTTTTAAAAGTTTCATACACTAATGTATGAAAATTAAGATAGTAATTTTATAGCATCCTTTGCAAAATACGAGGCGATTATATCAGCTCCAGCCCGTTTCATTGAAACAAGTTGCTCCATCATAACTTTATCGTGATCTAGCCAACCTTCTTTAGCTGCTGCTTTAAGCATTGAATATTCTCCGCTGACTTGGTAAATTGCTAATGGACAATGTACTTGGTTTTTTAAATCTCGCAAAACATCTAAATAACTTATCCCGGGTTTAACCATTATTATATCGGCACCTTCTTCAATATCAGATTTTGCTTCTGCAATCGCTTCTGATCTGTTACGAAAATCCATCTGATAAGTTTTTTTGTCCCCAAAGCCAGGTTTTGAATCTAAAGCATCTCTAAATGGACCATAAAAATTTGAGGCGTATTTAACAGCATAACTCATTATCCCTATATCGTGGAAGCCATTGTCTTCAAGAGTTTTTCTTATAGATAAAACTCTACCGTCCATCATGTCACTTGGAGCAACAATATCCGCTCCAGCTTCTGCGTGACTTAGAGCCATCTTGGACAAAACGACATTAGTTTGATCGTTTAGAATTTTATTACCTTTTACTATACCATCGTGACCATAACTTGAGTACGGGTCTAATGCGACATCGGTCATAATGGTCATGTCAGGAACACTACTTTTAATCTCTCTAATGGCTTTTTGCATAAGTCCGTTTTTCTTGAAAGATTCAGTTCCAAAATTATCTTTTAAATGTTCTTCTACTTTTACAAATAATAAAACCCCTTGCACACCAATATCCCAAAGTAACTTAACTTCTTTTTTTATAATGTCTAAACTGTATCTAAAATAATTAGGCATTGAAGGTATTTCTTCTTTTAAATTTGTTCCCTCTATTATAAAAAGAGGAACAATAAAGTCATGAGGATGTAAGCTAGACTCTTTAATTAAATTTCTTAAAGATTGTTTTGAACGAAGTCTTCGATTTCTATTTAGTGGATACATATTTTTAATTTAAACCCAATTTTTTGGGGATTCTAATATTTTTATAAGCTTTTCTTCTGGGCTTCCTTTTTTTGTTTTAAAATCGTAATTCCATTTAACTTTTGGGGGCATACTTATTAAAATACTTTCTATTCTTCCTTTGGTTTTTAATCCAAATAAAGTTCCTTTATCGTGAAGAAGATTAAATTCCACATATCTTCCTCTTCTAATCTGTTGCCAATTTATATTTATATTGTTAAAGTCTGTTTTTTTTCTTTTTTCAACAATTGGAATATAAGAATCTAAAATACATTGTCCCATGTCCTTAATAAATAAAAGCCATCTGTCAATTGACATTTCTTTACTTTCTCTACAATAATCAAAAAATAATCCACCAACACCTCTAGCTTCGTTTCTGTGTGAATTCCAGAAATATTCATCACATCTTTTTTTATAATTTTTGTAAAAGCTTGAGTTGTATTTATCACAAACGATTTTACATTTAGTATGAAAATGAATAATATCATTTTCAAAAATATAATAAGGAGTAAGGTCAAGACCTCCTCCAAACCATCTATCTTTTAACCCCCCATTTTCGTATAATTCGAAATATCTTAAATTGGCATGAAAAGTGGGAGCCATTGGATTTTTAGGATGTAAAACAATACTTATTCCACATGCATAAAAATCAGAATCTTTAGTTTTGAACATCTCTGCCATTGACTTTGGAAGTTTGCCATGAACTTTAGAAACATTTACGCCTCCCTTTTCAAAAACTTTACCATTCTCAATAACCATAGTTAAACCACCGCCTCCTTTTTCTCTTGACCAAACATCTTTCTTGAATTTTCCTAATTCATCAACCTTTTCCAAGGCGGACGTTATCTCGCCTTGAAGAACATCAATGTATTTAGAAAAATTATTTTTTATCATGAAGAATAATTTTTAATAGTTTCTACAAAAACTTTAACATTATCAACAGGTGTATTTGGAAGAATTCCATGACCTAAATTTGCAATATATTTATCTTTTCCAAATTCATTCAACATTTGTGTAGTTTGACTTATTAACTCTTTTTTAGGAGAAAATAATCTACTCGGATCCAAATTGCCTTGTAGAGTAATATTGTTTCCTGATAAATATCGTGCATTTCTAGCTGAACACGTCCAATCAATCCCAAGTCCAGAAGCTCCAATTTTCGAGTATGCGTTTATGGAGTGCCAACATCCTTTTGGATAGATTATCACAGGTTTAATTTCTTTTATGGCAGCTGTAATTTGTTCTATATATGGAAATGAAAAAATTTGATAATCAGTGTGAGATAGAACACCTCCCCACGAATCAAAAATTTGAACAGCATCAACACCTGCTTCTATTTTCTTTTTTAAATAATCAATAGTTATAGAGGTTATTTTACTTAAAAGTAATTTAGCTAGGTCGGGATTTTCAAAACAAAAACTTTTAGCTATATCAAAGTTTTTAGAACCACTACCTTGAACCATATAGCATAATATTGTCCATGGAGATCCTGCAAATCCGATTAAAGGAATATCAGCAGGAAGTTCTTTTTTAGTCATTTTTACTGCATCAAAAACATAATTTAATTTTTCTTCAACATTTTGAATATTTAAATTAATTACATCAGATTTTTTTCTAACAGGAGATTCTATGTATGGACCAAAATTATTTTTCATTTCAACATTAATTCCCATTGCTTGGGGAATTACTAAAATATCGCTAAATATTATAGAAGCATCTAATCCTATTTGTTTAATTGGCATTAATGTTATTTCTGTAGCTAGTTCTGGTGTTTGACATCTTGTAAAAAAATCATATTTGTTTTTTAAAACCATAAAATCTGGCAAATATCTTCCTGCTTGTCTCATAATCCATACAGGCGGTCTTTCCACAGTCTCACCGTTTAGAGCTTTTAAAAAAAGAGGGGTTTCGTTTTTAATCATTTTTCAAATAATTTAATTGTTTCGTTAATTACGTTTTCAATTGTAGGAACTTTGCAACTTAAAACTTTGTTTGAATATCGTTTAGCATATTTTGAAGTAGTTTGGCCAATACATACACAGTATGAATTATTTAATGAGTTATTTATCATAAAGCTCTTAATTCCACTTGGGCTGTAAAATAAAATAGCATCAAAAATTTGATCGTATTTTTTAGGTTTTGCTACGTTGTTGTAAGCAACTAGCTCCTTCAGTTCTATATTTTTTTTCTTAAAAAAATCAGAAAACTCTTCATTTTTAATGTTGCTTCGACAAAAAATGAACTTTTCGTTTTTAGCTGTTTTTGATATAAATTCAGCTAAATTTGATGAATTTTGAGCCATTTTTGCAATTTTTTGACCTTTTTTGACTAAAAGTGATTTTGTATTTTTGCCTACACAATAAATTTTATTAAAAAAATTGTCAATATTTTGATTACTTGAAAAAACTGCTTCAACAGCATTTTTGCTTGTGAATATCCAGCTTCCATCATGTTTGGGAAGATTTAGGATTAAGGGTTGTATTGAAATAAAATCATTGTGATATAAATCAAATTTTAAATCACTGAAAAGATGTTTTAAATCATTACTTAACGTTTTTGTAGAAAGAATTTTAATTTTTTTCATTTTCTTTCTTTAGTTCTTGAAGTATTTTTTTACCTCCATTTTTCAAAATCTTTTTGTACATTTTTTCACCTGTGTTCAAGTCGTTACAATCAAATGAATCCTCAACTTTGATTATGTTTTTTGAATCCATTGTAGAGATGCTTACTTTGAACACAAGCTTATCTCCTTCAATTTTTGCAAATGCAGAGATTGGCACAGAACAACCACCATTCATTAATTTTAAAAACTTTCTTTCCTGATTTACACAGTGAAATGTTGAACTACACGAAATAGATTTTAATAAATTATTTAATTCGTTTTCATTTGTTCTTGATGCTATTGCAATAGCTCCTTGTGCCGCAGAGGGTATCATCCAGTCCAAAACAATTTTGTTTTCGGGACATATTGATAATCGATCAAGTCCTGCTTTTGCGAATATTGCACCGTCCCAATTATTTTTTTCAAGTTTTGCGATTCTTGACTCTATATTTCCTCTCAGAGACACTATTTTATGATTAGGATATTTGTTTTTCCATTGAGTTTTTCTTCTAATACTGCTTGTCGCAATAGTGAGAGCATTATTAAAATTGACATTTTTTTCTTTAAAAATTAAAACGTCTTGAGAACTTGCTCGTTTAAAAACACAATGAATAGATAATCCTGAAGCTAAATTTACTGGAACATCTTTATAACTATGAACAGCTATATCAATGTCGTTGTTTAATAAAGCTTGATCTAAACTTTTGGTAAAAATTCCACTTACTCCAAAATCATACAATGGTGTAATTTGATTTACGTCTCCCTCTGATTTTATTTTGACTATTTCACAATTTAAACCCAGACCCTCAAGTTTATTTTTTGCATAATTCGCTTGCCAAACAGCTAACTTGCTTTTTCTAGTACCTATTTTAAGTTTAGTAATCATTGTGATTAAGTTGAAAAATTGTTTTTATGGATTCCAATTCTTCTTCAAAATCATCGCTGTCTCTTAAATGATTAGCTATTTGATTTGTTATTTTTTGAATTAAGTGTTCAGAGACTTCATTGACATTTGCGTCATCGAATGAGGATGCTTTTTTCTTAAGAATATTGATTTTATTTTCTTGGATTTTTTTTAGTTTTAATTTTAGCGCGTTAACTGTTGGAGCAAATTTTCTAGTTTCAACCCATAAATAATAATCTTCTGTTATTTCTTTAATTATTTTTTCAGCTTTAGGTATAAACTTTTTTCTGTTTTCTAAAGTTTTATTAGTTAACATAGATAGATAATCCAGATCTAATAAATCTACATTTTTAAAAGATCCCAATTTTTCATCAACATTTTTTGGCACTGATAAATCCAAAATTGTAAGCGATTTAGATTTAGATACCATTTCGCTAAGTATAGTTGGTTTGTTGCCAGCGGTGGCTACAATCAAGATGTCAGTTTTTGATATTTGATTATTTAAATCTGAAATATTTTTTACCAAAACCTCAAATTTACCAGCTATAAGTTTAGCTTTCTCTTCAGATCTATTAATTAAGGTTATGTGTTTGTTTGAGGTGTGTTTTACTAGATTTTCACATGTGTTTCTTCCGATTTTACCTGTTCCAAATAAAAGGATTCTTTTTGATGTTAAATCTGAAATATTATCTAATATATATCTAACAGCTGCATATGATACTGAAGTTGCACCTGAAGATATTTTTGTTTCATTTTTAATTCTTTTACTTGCATGCTTAATCATATTAAATAATCTTTCAAACGAAGGATTAACTGCATTTAGTTTTTTCGACCTTAAAAAACTATTATTTAATTGAGCGATAATTTCAAAGTCTCCTAAAATTTGACTGTCTAGACCAGTCCCCACTTTAAAAATATGATTCACAGCTTCTTCTCCTTTAAAAATGTAACCAAATTTTTTAAATTCTTTGACGGTTCCATTAGAATGTTTGCAAAGCAGTTCTGTAAGTAGATTAAAATCTAAAGTTGAAGAATAAATCTCAACTCTGTTGCATGTAGAATTAACAACTAAATTGTCTATACCCGCTTGTAATGATTCCTTAATAAGATTTTTGGATTGGTCTAGACTTAAGCTGAACATTCCTCTTACAGAAGTATTGGCATTTTTATAGCTTATTCCAATAACATTAAAAAAAGGAGCTTTCAAATTATGATTAATTTCGAATGTAAAAATAATACTCACATTAGTTAAAAAATAACCCTAAAGGTTCTATAAATAACTCCACAAGTTTTTTATTGAAAAGTATGATTAAAATAATGTAAAATTTTATATTTTTACAGATATAATCGATATACTCTAATCCATTAATTTAGAACGCTTCTAAATTAAAAATTTTATTTGCATGAATTTAAAAAATATCGCAAAAGGATCTACTGAAAGTTTTACAGTTGATGATGGTGTAATTTTATTAAAACAAACCAATGATAATGAATTTGCTTCAAATTTTAATTACAATATTAGTAAAGATTATATTCAATTTCATTTTTGTTTGAAAGGGACTTCAAAATTTTTATTTAATCAAGGATCTTATGTTTTTAATGTTGAAAATGAAAATTCAATTCTATTATATAATCCTAATAAGGAGCTCCCAATAGATCTTTTATTGGATTCAAATAGTCAAGTTTTGTCAATACTTATTTCAATAAAGAAATTTCATAGTTTATTTTCAGATGAATCAGATCAAATTTCTTTTTTAAATAATGATAATATTGGAAATAAACTTTATAAAGAAAAACAAATTGGTCCAATGATTGCAATAATATTAAACCAAATGTATCAGCAATCATTAAATCTTTCAATGTATAAATTATATTTAAGAGGCAAGATTTTTGAACTTATGAGTTTATATTTTAGCAAGGACAAAGAAATGGATATTGAACAATGTCCTTTTTTGGCTGATGACAATAACATAAAAAAAATCAAGAAAGCAAAAGAAATTATAATTTCTAGAATGATTGAGCCACCAACTCTTGTACAGCTTTCAAAAGAAGTCGATATAAGTTTAAAAAAATTAAAACAAGGGTTTAAACAAGTTTATGGAACCTCTGTTTTTTCTTTTTTGATTGATTATAAAATGCAAGTATCTAAAAGGCTTTTGTCCTCAGGTGAATATAATGTAAATGAAGTTGCTCTTAAAGTGGGGTATAGTACCGCAACTCATTTTATAAATGCTTTTAAAAAAAAATTTGGTACTACTCCAAAAAAATATCTAATGACAATTTAATAATATGAGAGGAGCTTTACTTGTTAATTTAGGATCGCCTGATAGCACTGAAACTAAAGATGTAAAAAAATATTTAAAAGAGTTTTTAATGGACGAACGTGTTATTGACGAACCTCTTTGGTTAAGAACAATTTTGGTTAAAGGAATTATTTTAAATTTTAGACCAAAAAAATCTGCAAAAGCTTACAAAAAAATATGGTGGGACGAAGGGTCCCCATTAATTGTTCTTTCATATAGGCTTTTAGAAAAAGTTAAAAAAATGACATCAGTTCCGATATCTCTTGCTATGCGTTACGGGAATCCCTCAATACACTCTGGCATTAAAGAGTTAGTAGACAAAGGAGTAACAGAAATTTTACTTATTCCGTTATATCCTCAACATGCAATGGCCTCAACTGAAACCATTTTAGTCTTAGCTGAAAAAATAAAAAATGAATTTTTTCCTCAAGTTGAGTTTACAAATCTTCCAGCTTTTTACAATCATAAAGATTACGTAAGAGTTCTTTCTAATTCAATTCAGAGTTATTTGAAAAACAAAGAATGGGATCATTTACTTTTTTCTTATCATGGTATTCCCGAAAGACATATTAGAAAAACAGATATTACCAAGTCACATTGTAAAATTGATGGCAGTTGTTGTCAAACAAAATCACCTGCTCACCAATTTTGTTATAGACATCATTGCTACGAAACCACAAAACAAGTTGCTGATTATTTAGAGCTTAAAGAAGGAACATATTCTAGTTCTTTTCAGTCTAGATTAGCTGGACAGCCGTGGCTCAAACCATATACAGATAAAGTTGTAGAAAATTTCGCTCAAACTGGAACTAAAAAGATGGCAATTGTTACACCTGCTTTTGTTTCGGATTGTTTAGAAACTTTAGAGGAGATTGGAATGGAGGCTAAAGAAGATTTTATTGAAAAGGGGGGAGAAAAATTTCATGTAGTTCCTTGTTTAAATGACGATAAAGAATGGGTAAAAACTCTAAGCAGATGGATTGATGAATGGGCAAATATTAAATAATTTATTTTCATAATGGAATATTTTAGTTACATAAAATCGTTGCATATAATATTTGTTATAACATGGTTTGCTGGTCTTTTTTACATACCGAGACTGTTTATTTATTTTATTGAAGCTTCATCAAAACCTAGTCCCGACAAAAAAATTTTAATGGATCAATTTACTTTAATGATGAACCGTTTATGGTTTGTAATAACATGGCCGTCGTCTGTTTTAGCCATTTTATTTGGATTTTGGATGATTGTTTTAGTCCCAAATTGGTTATTAGAAAATTGGATGATAGCTAAGTTAGGATTTGTGTTTTTATTAATTATATATCATTTAAAAACTCATTTTATTTTAAAAGAATTAAACTCAGGTATTATAAAATATTCTTCTAATTTTATGAGAATATGGAACGAAGTAACGAGTGTGATATTAGTGTCAGTTGTATTTTTAGTAGTTTTAAAAAACAATGTAAATTGGTTAAAACTTACAGTTGGTTTGATAATATTTATAGGTTCTTTACTGGTTCTTATTAAGTTGTATAAAAGATTTAGAAATTGATTAGTAATTTAAAATTTAACGCAAATTTATCATTAAGAGCTAGAATTTTTTTAGCTATGACTGTAATAGTTGTTGCTACTTTTGTGTTAATTTCCTTAATTACAATTCCACAATTTAAAACTCAGTCCGAAAAATACCATTCAAAAAGATTGGAAAGAAAAGAAGCCCAAATCCAACGAAGTATTGCTTACTTTTCTCAAGAAACATCGACTCAGTTGAATCCAAAAAAATTAGATTCAATTTTAAGTGAAAAAATTTATCAAGTTTCAGATGTTCAGAGCGTTAAATTTAGCATCTATTCTTTAGATGGAAATCTAATTAATTCAACACTTCCAAAAAATGAAATATCCTTTATAAATAAAGAACTTTTAAACAAGATTCTTAGTCAAAAGGATTCTAAAATTATTGAAATTACCCAAAAAGATCAAGTGCAATATAGATCCTCTTTTTCATTAATTCTAGATGATAATTTTAATCCACTTTGGATTTTAAATCTTCCTTATTATGATGATGATAATTTAAATTCGTATGAATTAGAATCATTTCTTATAATTTTAGGAGAAGTTTACTTTTTCCTTTTTATACTTTCAATTATTATTTCATATTTCGTATCTCAGTATATGACAAAAGCAATTTCTGAAATTGCTCTTAAAATGAAACAGACACGTTTAGATAAAAGAAACTCTAAAATAAAAATTAACGCAAGAAGTAAAGAAGTTAAAAGTTTGGTAGAATCGTACAACAATATGGTTGATATGCTCGATAAAAACGTTAAGGAATTGTCAAAATCTAACAAAGAACAAGCATGGAGAGAAATGGCCAAGCAAGTTGCGCATGAAATTAAAAATCCTCTTACTCCAATGAAACTAAGTGTCCAAAGTTTTGAAAGAGATTTTAGAAACGACAAGAAAAATAAAGATAAGGTTGAAGATTTTTCCCAAACCATAATTCAACAAATCGATACAATGAGTTCAATTGCTTCAGCTTTTTCAAATTTTGCAGAGATGCCCACTCAACAAGGAGAAAAATTAAATATTGTTAAAGCCGTTAGGCTTTCATTAGAAATTTTTAAAGAAAAACATATTGTTTTTAAATCTAATGAAGACAAGATAATTATAAATATTGACAGGCCGCAAATTGTAAGAATAATGACCAATTTGATAAAAAATGCTGTTCAGGCATGTGAAAACACAAATTCACCTTCGATAAAAGTTTCTATAAAAAAAATGTCAAAAACCGTTAGTATTTCTGTAAGAGACAATGGCAATGGAATCCCATTAAATATTAGAAAAAATATTTTTGAACCCAACTTCACAACAAAATCTGGAGGAATGGGACTTGGATTAGGAATGGTAAAAAATCTAGTGAACTCATATGAGGGCAAAATAGATTTTGAATCTAAAGTTAATAAAGGAACTACATTTAAAATTACTTTTCCAACATTAGATTAGCAAAATTGATCGTAAGCTTGTTTTAGATTTTCGCTTATAATATCAGCAGATCTTCCTTCAATATGATGTCTTTCTAACATATGAACAAGATCACCATCTTTAAAAATAGCAATACATGGCGATGAAGGAGGGAAAGGAATCATTAATTTTCTCGCAGCATCAGTTGCCTCTTTATCAACTCCAGCAAAAACAGTAAATAGTTTAACTGGTTTTTTATCATTAATTAATGACGATTTTACTCCTGGTCTTGCGTTGGCAGCAGCACAACCACATACAGAGTTTACTATTAGAACAGCAGTTTCGCTATTAGGGACTTGACTGTTCACTTCATCAGGATTTGTTAGTTCTACAAATCCCACGGAGGTTAAATCCTCTCTCATTGGCTTTACTAACTCAGCTGGATACATAATCAATAATTTTAATTGTGACAAATATAATAAAGAATGATCAAAATGCATGTATTAAATTCATTTGACATTTGTAAATTTGGATAAATATTTTTAGAAATGAACAAATGGATATTCGCTTTACTTGGATATACTTTTTTTAGATTGCCAGGAGCTGCATTAGGATTTTTCATAGGATCTTTTTTTAAGTCGGGAGTTAGTAAAATATCTAATAAAGATTTTGAAATTAACTTACTTGCTCTAGCCTCAATGGTAATTAAAGCAGATGGTAAAGTCACTCAAAACGAATTAGATTTTGTAAGAACATATTTTGTTACTGCTTATGGAAAAACTAGAGCAAATCAAGTTTTTAAAATTTTCAATGAAAATGTAAAAAATAAAGGAATATCTCTAAATAAAATATCAACGCTATTTAATGTTGCTTTAAATTATGAAAGTCGTCTTCAAGTGATTCATTTTTTATTTGGAATCGCTAAGGCTGATGGGACAATAAGTAAATTAGAAATTGAAAAATTATTAGAGTTTTCAAATTTATTTAAACTATCCTATGCAGATTTTTCAAGCATTAAAGCTATGTTTATTAAAGAAACAGATGGTGCTTATAAAATTTTAGAGTTAGAGAAATCTGCATCCAATGAACAGGTTAAAAAGTCATACAGAGACTTAGCAAAGAAACACCATCCGGACAAAGTTCAACATCTAGGAGACGTTTATGTAAAGGCCGCTCAAGATAAATTTCAACAAATTCAAAAAGCTTATCAAAATATAAAAGATGAAAGAGGCTTTTGATTATATTTAAATTATGTACGATTTAATTTTTTATTTAGAATTAGGGCTTCTCCACGTATTAGATTGGAATGCAATTGATCATATGCTTTTTCTTTGCGCTCTTACTATAGTTTATAATTTTAAGGATTTTAAAACAGTTTTTTGGATAATAACTTTTTTTACTTTTGGACATACCTTTTCATTAATATTATCTGCTTTTGACTTATTTAAACCTTCATCTCAACTTATAGAATTTTTAATTCCTACTACTATAATATTAACTTCTCTTTACAATATTTTAGATAACAAAAAAAGTAAGAACAATTTTTTTGAATACGGATTTTCTGTGTTGTTTGGTATAATTCACGGTTTTGGTTTTGGCAATTATTTTGAGATGCTAACCGACTCATTAGACACCAAAATTACTCCCCTTGTTGGATTTGCAATAGGTGTTGAATTGTCACAATTAGTTGTTGTTTTAGGGATTTTGATAATAAATACATTTTTTAATAAACTTAATTTGATTTCTAAAACAATTTATATAAAAATAGTTTCCGTAATTATAATACTATTATCTTTAAATTTAATGTATCAAATGATATAGATGACGACAAGTAAACAAAGAAAATACGATATAGCATATTTAAAAATGGCTCAAGAGTGGGCTAAACTTTCTCATTGTAAAAGAAAACAAGTTGGAGCATTAATTGTAAAGGATAAAATGATAATATCCGATGGTTATAATGGAACGCCAACTGGATTTGAAAATACATGTGAAGACGATGAAAATTGTACTAAATGGTATGTTCTACATGCAGAGGCAAATGCGATTATGAAAGTCGCAGCTTCAACTCAATCAAGCAAAGACGCTACTTTATATGTTACGTTGTCCCCCTGCAGAGATTGTAGTAAGCTAATCTTCCAATCTGGAATCATAAGAGTTGTTTACAATATTGAGTACAAAGACAAATCTGGAATAAATTTTTTAAAAAAAGCTGGCATTGAAGTAATTCATATACCCAAAATTTAATTTTGTTTATTTCTTATTTTTTTTGATATAAATAAAATAACCATAAGAAGAATTGTGCATGCACAAGCTAATGCACCGGTTAACCCGATTTTGCTATCATTAGAAAAAATGTTTTCAAAATCTATTTTGGTTAGATTGAAAACAAAAAGCAAAATTGCTATAATTATAAAGAAATAAATTTTTTTCATATTAAAATAAACCTTGAATATTACTTGCAAATAATTTGACTGCAATTGCCATTAAAATTACACCAAATATTTTTCTTATTACTCCAATTCCTGATTTTCCAAAAATTCTTTCAATTTTTTCAGAGAACTTTAAAACCAAGTAAACAAATAAAACATTAACCAGAATAGCTATTATAATATTTATTAACTCAAATTCTGCTCGTAAAGATAGTAGCGTAGTTAAAGTTCCTGCTCCTGCAATTAAGGGAAAAGCAATTGGAACTATTGAGGCTGTCTCAGGAGTTTCGTCTTTATAAATGGATACACCTAGCACCATTTCTAACGATATAAAAAAGATTACAAAAGCGCCAGCTACAGCAAAAGAATTGACATCAATTCCTATAATATTTAAAATTTCTTCACCAATAAATAAAAAAGCGATCATTATTATTACAGAAACTATTGAGGCTTTTTCGGATTGTATATGTCCAACTTTCTTTCTTAGTTCAATGATTATTGGAACACTTCCGATAATATCAATTACCGCAAAAAGTATCATTCCAACCGTAAATATTTCTTTCGGATTAATCATAATTTTTTTTGTAAATATAATTTATATTCAAAATATTTGATTAACTATTTTCTTAATTTCATAAAATGTTTAGAATTGGAAAAACTTTAGTTTCTGAAGAAATAATTGAAAATAATTTTCATTGTAATATTTCAAAATGCAAGGGAGCCTGTTGTGTTGAAGGGACAGCTGGAGCACCATTAGAAAAAAACGAAGCACAATTGTTAAATGAAAATTTTGATAAAATCTCAAAATATTTATCACCGAGAGCAAAAAAAACTATTATTTCTAATGGTAAGTATGTAGCTCTAAATGATGGAAAATTAGAAACTCCTTTGATAGATTCAAAAGCATGTGTTTATGTGCATTATGAAGACAATGGCTCATTATCTTGTGGTATTGAAAAAGCATATGTTAACAACGAAATAAGTTTTAACAAGCCAATTTCATGTCATTTATATCCAGTTAGAGTTAAAGAATATTCAGAATTTACAGCCGTAAATTATCACAATTGGTTCATTTGCTCTGATGCTTGTAGTTTAGGAAATGAATTAAAAAAGCCAGTTTACGAATTTGTAAAAGAAGCTTTGATAAAAAAATTTGGTAATCAGTGGTTCTTAGAGCTTGAAAAAATAGCCAAAAATAAAACTAAATAGTGTGTTGAAGCATAATACAATTACTAATTTATTATAACTATTTAATAATCATATAATTGAGCTTGAACATATTATAAATTAAAAAAACAGAGCATTTTCAAATTGTTAAGAACTAAGCTGGTTTGTGGATAAGTACTGCTTTTATTTTTGGAAACATTTTAGAATCTTTGTGTTAATCAACTAGCGGAAATTTATTATTATTTTAAATTATAGTTAATTAACATGTTCGTTGTTGAATTGTTTTTCACAAAAAAAACAGTAATGTTCAATTTAATTATTGAAAATTTATCCTGTGTTTTGACGTGATTTAACGAAAGTTAAAACAGTAGTAATAGTGTAGAATAATTATTAAATAAGACTTTAAGTAATTAAAGTTAGAGGTAAATAACTCTCTTTTTTATTTAATAAATATCTCAAAAAGATTAATAAAAATTTTGTTGAAAATTTTGTTAAGAACTTATAAAGTCACTATTTAAAAATGATGAAATAAATTAGATATTTTTATATATCACAAGAATTAAAAATTTTGAACCAAATGAAGATAGATCAAATAATTAAGAGAGATTTCAACACAAAAGCTTTTCATTTAGATAAAGTTACAGAGGCAATCCACAAAGCAATGGTTGCTGTTGAGGTCGGTACTTATGAAAATGCACAAGACATTGCATTGTCAGTTTACAAAACATTACTAGATCGTAAAAATGAGCATAAAGAATACATACCAACAATTGAAGAGGTTCAGGATATTGTTGAGACCCATCTAATGGAAAGTAAGTTCCCAGAGGTGGCAAAAGCATACATTTTATATCGAAATAAAAGAAGTCAAAAAAGAGAATCTGATATTTTTGAAAAACGAATCAACTTAAAGCCTTACGAATACCCACATCTTTATGAATATGTCCCAGCCATAAGGCACTCTTATTGGATTCATTCAGAATTTAATTTTACAAGTGATATTCAAGATTTTAAGTCTCGATTATCCGAGTCAGAAAGAAGTGCAATTAAAAACACAATGTTGGCAATTTCTCAAATTGAAGTGGCTGTTAAATCTTTTTGGGGAGATCTTTATCATAGAATCCCAAAACCAGAGATCGGTTCCGTTGGATCAACGTTTGCAGAAAGCGAAGTTCGTCATGCAGATGCCTATTCTCACTTATTAGAAATACTAGGATTGAACTCTGAGTTCAAAGAGCTTAAAAAGAAACCAAGTATTATGAAAAGGGTACGCTATTTAGAAACAGCACTTAAAAATTCAAAAAGTGATGACGATAAAGAGTATGCTGAATCTATTCTTTTATTTTCATTATTTATTGAACATGTTTCTTTGTTTTCTCAATTTTTAATCATCATGGCTTTTAATAAGCATAAAAACATGTTGAAAGGTATTTCCAATGTTGTAGAGGCAACCTCTAAAGAAGAGCAGATTCACGGCGATTTTGGCATTGATTTAATTAAAATTCTTCAGAAAGAACACCCAGAATGGTTCACCCCAGAATATCATGAAGATATTCAAAACTTGTGTAAAGAAGCTTTTGAAGCAGAGCAGGATGTTGTGGATTGGATTTTTGAAGATGGAGAGCTTGACTTTTTACCAAAAGAAGTGATTAATGAATTTTTAAAAAATAGATTTAATAATTCTTTAGAAAGTATTGGAATTGATAAAGTATTTGAAGTCGATCAAAATTTAGTTTCAGAAACTGAATGGTTTGATGATGAGATTATTGGGACTAAACATGGTGATTTTTTTGTAAAAAGATCTATCAACTATAGTAAAAGAAGCCAAAGTATAACGAATGACGACTTATTTTAGAAAATGTACACAAACATAACAGCCGAAGAAAAACAAACAAATTCATCACAAGATTCAACTCAAGCAAGAGAAAACTCAAATAAAAGGATGGGTTTGAGTTCTGAAAAACCGTTTGAGTGGCTAAACGAAAATAGTAGAAAGTTTTTAGCTGCTGGATATCTAGGAGAGGGATTGTGTGCAGAAGAACGTATTGCTGATATTGCTAAAAGAGCTGAAGAAATACTTCAAATACCAGGTTATGCAAACAAATTTTATCACTACATGTCAGAAGGATATTATTCGTTGGCATCTCCTGTTTGGTCAAACTTTGGAAAAGAGCGTGGTTTACCAATCAGCTGTTTTGGCTCTCACGTTGATGACGACATAGGTAATATCTTATACTCCCAATCTGAGGTGGGTATGATGTCTAAATTAGGTGGAGGAACTTCGGGTTATTTTGGTAAAATTAGACCACGAGGAGCTGCTATAAAAAATAATGGTGAAGCCTCAGGAGCCGTCCACATTATGAGATTGTTTGAATCTATGGTAGACGTTGTAAGTCAAGGTTCGGTAAGACGAGGACGTTTTTCTCCTTATTTACCAATTGATCATGCTGATATTATGGAATTCTTGGAAATAGGATCTGAAGGTAATCCTATACAAGAATTAACTCATGGAGTCACTGTAACTAATGACTGGATGCAAGAGATGATCGATGGCGATGTTGAAAAAAGAACAGTATGGGCTAAAGTTTTACAAAGTCGTGGAGAAATGGGTTACCCATACATCTTCTTTACAGATAATGCAAATAACGGAGCTGCTGACGTATACAAAGATAAAGAGTTGCCAATCTATGCAAGTAATTTGTGTACGGAAATAATGTTGCCTTCTAATCATAATTGGTCTTTTGTTTGTGTTTTGTCAAGCATTAACTTATTACATTATGATAAGTGGAAGGATACAGATGCCGTTCAAACTATGGTTTATTTTTTAGATGCGGTAATCACTGAGTTTTTAGAAAAATTAGAGTCCTATAAGAACTCACCTGATAGAGAAGATCAACAGACATTTCTATTTATGGAGAGAGCATATAATTTTGCAAAAGAAAATAGAGCATTAGGAATGGGAACTTTAGGATGGCACTCTTTACTGCAATCTAAAATGCTGCCATTTGATAGTCAAGAGGCCTACGATTTAAACAGTGAAGTTTTTAGAACTTTAAAAGAACTTTCTTATAAAGCATCTGAACATTTAGCACAAAAATTTGGAGAACCAGAATTGCTAAAAGGATATGGTAGAAGAAATGCGACATTGAATGCTATAGCACCAACCACATCGTCTGCTTTTATATTAGGGCAAGTATCTCAAGGTATAGAACCAATATGGTCTAATATTTATGTCAAAGACATTGCAAAAATAAAAACAACTGTTAAAAATCCTTTTTTGATAAAGCTTTTACAAGAAAAAGGAATGGACACACCAGACGTTTGGAGAGATATAAGAGACAGAGACGGTTCTGTTCAACATCTTGATTTCTTGTCTGATATTGAAAAAGATACATTCAAAACTTACTCAGAAATTGACCAGTTAGTGATTATTTATCAAGCAGCCAATAGGCAAAATCACCTGGACCAAGGTCAGTCGCTTAATATCATTATACATCCTGACACACCTACTAAGGAGATTAATAAGATTCATATTACTGCATGGAAACTGGGCTTAAAATCTCTTTATTACCAGCACAGTATGAACGCAGCACAAAAATTCAAGCAAAAGAAAGAGTGCGAAAGTTGTGAGGGATAGTTTCAAATAAAATAGAGATAAAAAAAAAGCAATTCATTAGAATTGCTTTTTTTTTGAATATAATAATTAACACTCTTTATTCTCCGTTTGTTGGAGGCTCTATACTTGAATCATATTGATCGTTGTATAGTTCTAGCATTGCCATTGTAGCTTTAATAAGATCTTTAGATTCAGTTAAAACACTAAAGTAAAGCGTTGTGTTTTTAGGACTTGATTCCTCTGACTTTGTTCTTGTAATCTGATTATTAATTTTTTCTCTAACAGAATCTAATAGTTCCTGTTTAGAATCAAGTATACTAGAAATTTCTTTAAAGTTATTTTTAGAAAAAGCAAATTTTGTTCTTTCAAATAACGTTTCTAGTTGAAGGCTAATTTCTTTTAATTCTCTAATTTGATTAAAAGTTAATGCCTTATGATTATTGTTAATATGCTTGAAAGTTACTTTAGAAATATATTCTAAAGATTGAGCGATATCTTGTAAAAGCCCCAATACATTTATATAAAAATTACTTGCTCCTTTAATAGTTGATTCATCTAAGTTTTTAATAAAATAAAACAAGTCATCTCTCAAGTCATCAATTTCTTGGGCTAGAGATTTTACATCTTTCTTATTCTTTTTTAACAGTGAAAGATCCTGAGTTGCCAATCCTGTTATAGATGCAGAAAAAATTCTTTTAATTTTTTTTGAGGCTTTTGAAATATTACTTGAACTTTCAATTATTACACCTTGAATTGAACTACTTTCAGCTGAACTTAATGCATCTTCACTTTTTGATTGAGCATTTTCTTTTCTATGAGAAATGTAATTTCTAGCTAGTATTAATAATGCTAAAAATAGAAGTATTGCAATCGCAGTAGGGCCACCAATATGTATAATAAATGCTATTATTCCACATGCTATGAAAGCGCTAATTGCAGTAAAAAACCATCCTCCAATTACATTTAAAACTCCAGCGACTCTATATACGGCGCTTTCACTCCCCCAGGCTCTATCAGCTAAAGAAGTCCCCATAGCCACCATAAAAGTTACATAAGTTGTTGATAAAGGCAATTTAAATGAAGTTGCAATAGAAATCAAAATCGCTGCAACCATCAAGTTTACTGCTGCTCTAATTTGATCAAATGCTGGAAGCTCTATTTTCTTTTTAGAACTTAAATTTATAACTGGTTTTTCAAACTGTTTTTCAATTCTTTTGTTAATTCTTTCAGGAACAACTAAATCTATAGCTTTAGAAACGTTTATTGATATTCTTACGAGGTTTCTTGAAAGATAATTAGGGCTAAATCTTTCTTTTGTTGATTCTTGATTAGACAAATCGATTGAAGTTTTAACAACTTTTTTAGCTTTTGATGAAAACCACAATGTAATTACCATTACAAATCCTGCAACTAATAATAATAAAGTAGGAGTAGGGACTTTAGAGGATAATACTTCCATTGAAAAAGAACTAGCTTCAACGCCAGAAACTAACCATGCCTCATATGACTGCCAGGCAGCAATAGGAACACCAATAAAATTTACTAAATCATTTCCAGCAAACGCTAACGCTAGCGAAAATGTTCCAATTGCAATAATTATTTTATAAATATTAAATTTTAAAACGTAAATAAATATAGATGAGAGTATAAATAAAACTATAAAAGATAAAATTGTTATTAAAATGACTTCATTTTCAAGAAAAGAAGCAATAGTTGATCCGTTTAAAATATCGAAACTTTGTTTTGCAAAAGGCGTTCCTTTTATTCCTTTCATTAAAATAAAATATGAAATTGCAGTTAGTGCAATTCCTCCAAATAATGAACCTACCCACTTAGCTTTTTCTTCAAATCTAAAAGATAAAAGCAATCTTGAAACATATTGAACAACAGCACCAACAGAAAAAGCTATAAAAACAGAGAGTAAAATTCCTAAAATAATTTGAGTTGCTTTAGCTACATTAATGTATTCTGGAAGCATACTGGCATCTCCACCAGACGCAAAAATTTTAATTAATGAAACAGCAACAGCAGCACCCAATAGCTCAAACACGATTGAAACTGTAGTTGACGTTGGCATTCCAAGAGTATTGAAAAAATCTAATAATAATATGTCGGTTATCATTACGGCCATAAAAATTATCATAATTTCAGAAAAGAAAAACATTTCAGGATTAAATATTCCCTTTCTAGCTACTTCCATCATTCCGCTAGAAAAAACTGCTCCTACAGCAATTCCAAGACCAGCAACAATCATTATGGTATTATAATTTAAAACCTTTGATCCAATTGCTGAATTTAAAAAATTGACAGCATCGTTACTAACTCCAACAATAAGATCTCCAATAGCTAATAAACCTAATGCAATTACCATAACCAAGTAGATATTCATTTCTGAATCTAATTCAGGTTTAAAATTTGAAAAAACTGTTAAAATTGATGTAAAATTTATGTTAAGTATATTCATATGTTATATTTTAAATTCAGCATTTAAAGTCAGAATAGATTTATTATTAATTAGCGAATTATTATAGTTAAATAGTTTGTAATTTAAATTAAATTTCACGCCTTTTGTTGCTTGGTATTGGGTTCCAAACATAACTAAGCTACCATCATTATTATAATTCCACGATTTAGATTCTCCAGAAAGAATATTTGAACTTATTTGATCGTACCGAGCAAACAATTCATAATTTTTAGATAATTTCTTTGACCCAAAAACAGAGAAACCATCTCTGTTATGATCATCTTCAGCATTTTTATATGTTCTGGCATTTTTAATTTTGCCATATTCAACGCCACCTCTAAAGTCAGAATTATTATAACCCAAGAAAATAGAATTATTTTTTATTGACTTAGTGTTTTCCGAACGTTGAGAATCTATATAAATTTTTCCTGTAAATTTCTCAGAAAAATTATATATAAAACTTGTTCCCATTTTCTGGTGTCCATTATTATCTTGAAGAGATTTATATCCTTCTCCGTTTAAAATAAATAAGTTTATTTTAAATTTTGGATTAATGGTAAATTCTGAGTTAATTCCAAGATCAGCACTTGGGCCAAATTTAAATTCATTTAGAATGCCTTTTTGTGCATAACGGTATCCCCACAAACTTTCTTGATCATTAAATTGTTTATTTCCAATTAACCCCATGCTTAGTTTTACTTTAGGATTTAATTTCCAATCTAATTGAGCAATCTTGACATAAGCGGTGTATTCACTTCCACCTGAGTTAGATCCAATATCATATGTAACCTTAGCAGAAAAAGTATCGTTAAAATCGTGTTTATATCCTAAGTAAACTCTTTTAAGTTCAAAAGCACTTTTTTTTGTTGCTTCTTTTGTGAAATCATTATGGTAGTTCCAGAAAATTTTAAAATTTGGTTTGCCACTTCCCAAATCTTGAGTAAATGTTTTAAAACTAACAAGAACAAATAAAATAAATATAATTTTTTTCATGTATTAATTTATACTGCAATATTAAAGGATTAAAATATTTCTAATGTTAAGAAATAGTTATGTTATAATGTTAAATGATTCGTTAAATTGCACTTATGAACTGGGAACAATTACTTTCTTTAAAAAGACAAGGAGATACATTAAAAAGATTAAGACTTGAACAAGATGAAACTCGAATTGGCTTTGAAGTTGATTACGATAGAATAATTTTTTCATCTTCTTTTAGATCTTTACAAGACAAAACTCAAGTAATCCCTTTTTCTAAAACAAGTTTTGTTCACACTAGACTTACTCACAGTCTAGAGGTTTCAGTTGTCGGAAGAAGTCTTGGTAGAGTTGTTGGAAAGAAATTGATAGAGAAATATCCTTATTTACAACAAACTTATGGCTTTCTAAGCAATGATTTTGGGGCTATTGTAGCTGCAGCAAGTTTAGCTCATGATATTGGTAAT
>Ga0208954_1000133_pt1 | contig 25538 bp, 25 predicted proteins | sample AOAMet2_C33A6_35_2_FD_188081 | JGI IMG/M metagenome (GOLD analysis project Ga0208954, IMG submission 188081) | Ammonia-oxidizing marine microbial communities from Monterey Bay, California, USA - C0912_C33A6_35 (SPAdes) | ecosystem: Environmental > Aquatic > Marine > Intertidal zone | place...
CATTAGAACAGGCTAAAAGAGCAATTGATTTAGGTTTTGTACTTGGAATTGGAGGAGTGGTCACTTTTAAAAATGGAGGAATAGATAAGTTTTTAAATCAAATTGATTTAAAGCATTTAGTACTTGAAACTGATGCACCTTATTTAGCTCCAGTACCATTTCGAGGAAAAAGAAATGAAAGCTCTTATATAATGTATGTGGTTGAAAAATTATCTGAAATTTACGGTCTTTCAAAAGAAGAAATTGCAGAAATCACCACAAAAAATGCAGAAAAAGTATTTGCACTTTAGCTTAAAATATTACTTTTGAAGGCTTTTAAAAGAGAGGTGGCCGAGTGGTTTAAGGCGCACGCCTGGAAAGTGTGTATACGCCAAAAGCGTATCGGGGGTTCGAATCCCTTCCTCTCTGCAAAATATATATAACTAACATTCTTATTAGTATGTATTTAGGTTGTCTTTGATTATTGACACTTTGTCTAAAACATTATTATTATTACAACTTTTTATATATATTTAACAACTTTAAAAAATCAAAATATAACAAAAGTTAAAATATTAAGTAATGAAAAAATTATTATCACTATTAGTACTTGCCGGAGTTTTTTTCTTCAATACAGGTCAATTACATGCACAAGATGAAACTGCTACTGATGAAGTTATGCAAGAAGAAGTAATGCAAGAAGAGGCTGTTATGGCTGAAGAGCCAACAGTAGAAGAAGCCCCTGCTCCCAGAGGATTTACTCAAGAATTAAAAAATCGTTTTATTGAGGGTGGTCCAGGATTTATGGGAATTGTACTTGCTTGTCTTATTTTTGGATTAGCTATTGCTATTGAAAGAATTATTTATTTAAATCTTGCTACTACAAACACACAAAAATTAACTCAAGACGTAGAAGATGCTTTAAAAGGTGGTGGAACTGAAGCTGCAAAAGAAGTATGTAGAAACACTTCTGGTCCTGTAGCCTCCATTTTTTATCAAGGTTTAGACAGAGCTGGAGAAGGAGTTGAAAGTGCTGAAAAAGCTGTAGTTGCTTATGGTGGTGTTCAAATGGGTCAGTTAGAGAAAAATGTTTCATGGATTTCTTTATTTATTGCTTTAGCTCCAATGCTTGGTTTCATGGGAACTGTAATTGGGATGATTCAAGCTTTTGATAAGATTCAAGCTGCAGGAGACATGCAACCATCACTTGTTGCAGGAGGTATTAAAGTAGCACTTTTGACAACAGTATTTGGACTTGTTGTTGCTATTATCCTTCAAATATTTTACAATTATATAATCTCTAAAATTGACAGTATTGTTAACGATATGGAAGACGCATCGATAACTCTAATAGATATTTTAGTAGCACATAAAAAATAATTAATATGAATTATCAAAAACTAACTAACTACTTAGTAGTAGTTCTTGGACTTTTAGGACTTGGATTTCTGTTAGCTATTCTCTTTCAAGGAGATGATACTATTGAAATGAATGCTTTACAAGGTGATTTTGGAAGTGTTTCTTATATTATATATTTAGCTCAAGTTGTTTTAGCAATTACTGTTCTTCTTTCACTTGGTTTTTCTTTGAAAAATTTAGCTTCAGATAAACAAAAAATGATAGGTTCATTAAAAGCAATTGGAGCGTTTCTAGTTGTTTTAGTAGTAGCTTACCTTTTTTCATCTGGTGAAGAAACTCCATTACAAGATGGAGAGTTTCTTTCTGCTTCTGGTGCAAGATGGGTAGAGACAGGTATTCGTATGTTTTACTTTTTAACAGTTATTGCAGTTGGTGCTATGGGGTTTGGTTCTGTTAGAAAATTAATAAAAAAATAAAATGGCAAGAAAATCACCCGAAGTTAATGCTGGATCGATGGCTGATATTGCTTTCTTGCTACTAATCTTTTTTTTAGTAACAACTACAATTGAAACTGATTCAGGTATTAACAGAAAACTTCCTCCAATGGATGAGATCATTGATCCACCAGTAATTAAAGAGAGAAACATATTTACAGTTGTTGTAAATAAGAACAATATGATTTTAGTTGAGGAAAAATTAATGGATTTATCGGATGTTAGAAGTTCAGCTGTTAAATTTTTAGATAATGGTGGTGGTATAGGTGAAGAAGAGTGTTCATATTGTGAAGGCGAAAAAGACAGATCATCTTCAGATAATCCTGAAAAAGCTATTATATCACTTAAAAATGATAGAGAGACTGACTATAAAGTTTACATTTCTGTTCAAAATGAACTTGTTGCAGCTTATAACGAGTTAAGAGATAGAGAGTTCACTAAGAAATTTCCAAACGATAGAATGTCTTTTGTAGAAGCTAATAAAATGTATTCAGATCCTAGAACAAGTGTTAAGGTCAAAACAAGTCTTAAGCCAAAACTAGATGAAATTAAAAAAATGTTCCCTCAAAAATTATCAGAGGCTGAACCTAATAAAAAGTAAGTAAATATGTCAAAGTTTAAAAAGAAAAAAGGAGGAGAGTTACCTGCGATTTCTACAGCATCACTTCCTGATATTGTATTTATGCTTTTGTTTTTCTTTATGGTAGCTACTGTAATGAGAGATAATACATTAATGGTTGATAATAAACTTCCAGCTGCTGATCAAGTTCAAAAACTTGATAAAAAGGATCGTGTTATATACATCTATGCTGGTAAACCGAGTTCTAGATATAAAACTAAATACGGAAGTCAAGCTAAAATTCAGTTAAACGATAAGTTTTCTGTTGTTTCTGACGTAGGAGCTTATGTTCTTGCTGAAAGAGCCACAAAACGTGAAGAACTTCAAAATGTATTAACAACTGCTTTAAAGGTAGATGGTGAAACAAACATGGGTCTTATCTCAGATATAAAACAAGAACTAAGAAAGGTTAATGCGCTTAAAATTAATTACACAACTAGAATAGGTAATTATACTCAAAACAATTAATCTCTCTTTTTTTTAAAATTTAATAAAGCATCCTTTCAGGGTGCTTTTTTTATTTATAATAACTTAAATTTGAGTTTATGAAGTTTTTTGTTTCGTTATTATTGTTAATTAGCTTTTCTATAAGTTTTTCTCAAACAAATGATGTTGATAATAAATACTTAGAAGATCAATTTTATTTGGGATTATATTACAGTACACTGACTAGCTCACCAGAAAATTTTAATCAAAATAAATTTTCAAGCACTCTAAATTTTGGATTTATAAGGGATTTGCCTTTAAACAAAGAAAGAAACTTTGGTGTTGGTATAGGGGCAGGACTGTCTTTAAGCTCCTCAAGTAGTAACTTAAAACTTAATGAGATAAATAATGTGATTAGTGGAGAAATAGTAAGTGGCGAAGATTTTACTAAAAATAAGTGGAATACTTCTAGTATCGAAATTCCTTTTGAGATTAGATGGCGAACTTCAACTCCAACAAATTATAAATTTTGGAGAGTTTACGCAGGAATTAAAACTAGTTTTATAGTCGGAAGTAAATATAAATTTGAATCACTTAACACTAATTACTCTCTTAAAGATCTTCCCTTTAGAAAAACACAATCTGGAATAACTGTAAATGCTGGTAACAATACTTGGAATTTGGGTCTTTATATGGGTTTAAATCCAATTTTCAATGAAGAATTTGGTCAAAACAACCCTGAACTGAAAAATTTAAAAGAATTTAAACTTGGACTAATATTTTATATTTTATGATTTTTACCCTATAAAATTTATATATTCCTCAAGTAATGGCCATAAAATCTTATAGTTTTACAATTTTATTTATATTTACAGGATTATATAAATACAAAACAACCAATAAAAATTAAAAACAAACTTTATTATGAAAAGAATTTTGTCAATGATTGCTGTACTATTTAGTACAATTATTTTTGCTCAAACGACCGTAACAGGATCCGTTACTGACGAAAATAACAATCCAATTCCTGGCGCTAATGTTGTTGCTGGTGCTACAACAGGTACAGTTGCTGATTTTGACGGTAATTTTTCACTTTCTGTGGATCAAATGCCTCCATTTTCAATCACTGTCTCCAGTGTTGGTTTTGACTCTGTTACATTAAATGTTACAGCATCAAACTTAAATTTCAATGTTCAATTAACGGAATCTCAAAATTTACTTGATGAGATTGTTGTTTCAGCTTCAAGAATAGCTGAGAGATTATTTGAATCTCCTGTAACAATTGAAAAATTTGACTATAAAGATATTGCTCAATCTACTGGAGCTGATTTTTACAGTAGTTTAGAAGGACTTAAAGGAGTTCAAATTAACTCTGGAGGATTATTTCTTCAACAAGTTAATACTAGAGGTTTCTCAACTATTTACAACAATGGTTTTGTTCAGTTAGTTGACGGAATGAACAATGAAGCTCCTGGTTTAGGTTTTTCAGCGGGTAACTTACTTGGTATTCATGAATTAGATATTCAAAGCGTAGAATTAATGCCTGGAGCTGCTTCAGCTTTATATGGTGCAAATGCTACTAAAGGTATCTTATTTATGAACAGTAAAAATCCATTTGATTTTCAAGGCGTAAGTGCTACATACAAACACGGTATTACTTCACAAGAAGCTGCTGGTGAAAATGACTATTATGACTTCGCTTTTAGAGCTGCTAATAAATTTAGCGACAAATTCGCTGCTAAAATTACTGTTAGTTACCAAGAAGGTGAAGACTGGCATGCAGTTGATTATAGAGACATTAATCACTTAGATGGTCGTTATATTGATGGAACTGTTGAAGCTCAAAACCCAAGAGATTTCCCTGATTATGATGGTGTAAATGTTTATGGTGATATTGGTCAGAGATTTAATATGACTGAAGCTTTTAGAGGAGCTGTAATTCCATCTTTAGTTAGCCAAGGATTATTATCTCCTGCAGGTGCTGCTCAAGTAAACTATATTTTTGCTAATTTATCTCCAAATTTCTTTGGAAACTATCAGATTAATGCAAGTGGTTACAATGAAGTTGACTTAATTGATAATAAAGCATCTAGTTTTAAAACGGATATAGCTTTTCATTATAAGCCAACTGAAGATTCAGAACTTATTTTGAATTCTAAAATTGGTTCAGGTAACACTATGTTACATGCAACTAATAGAAATATGCTTAAAAACTTTGGTCTTCAACAACATAAGATCGAGTACAAAAACAGAAATTTAGGTTTAAGATTCTATCATACTGCTGAAAATTCAGGAAATACTCATGATGTATCTGCTTTAGGAGCTGTAATGACAATAGCTCAACCTGGTGGACTTAATGCATATTTTGGAAATTATATACTAGATTACTTTACTAATCTTCCTAGTGTTGTAGATCCTAACCCAATTGTTGGTTTAAATACAATGATATACTATGCACAGTTTGGTTATACTTTAAATGATATTATAGGTAAAGGTGGTGATTTAGGAGTTCACGCTGCTGCTAGAAAAGCTGCTGATGCTAACATGTTAGTTCCTGGATCTGCTGCTTGGAATACTGCTTACGAAAGAGCTGTAAATAACGGTATTGACGTATTTGCTGGTGGTGCTGGTATATTAGATACTTCACAGTCAAATAGTTTTGAAGCTGATTATAACCTGCAAGATCTAGTGGAAGGTGTTGACATTATTGTTGGTGCTTCTTACAGAGATTATATATTAAGATCTAACGGAACACTTTTTACTGATTATACTGACCCAATTGAATTTACTGATATGGGACTTTATGCTCAAGCACAAAAAGATATAATGGGTGGAGCTGTAAAATTAACAGGTTCTATGAGATACGATAAAAGTGAATTTTTCGAAGGAACTGTAACACCAAGAATAGGTGCACTTATTTTCCTTTCAGAAAATCAAAACCTTAGAGTTTCTTACCAAACAGGTTTCCAAAATCCAGCTGCTCAAGACCAGTACATTGGTCTTGATATAGGTCAAGCTGTATTAATGGGATCATCTCCAGATAATGTTGATAGATTTAATATGAGATTAAGAGGTGCTTCTGGTAATTCATATAATGTAACAGGAAATCAAGTAAAAATGAATTCTTATACTGCTGCTTCAGTTCAAGCTGGTGCTCCAGTTGCTGCAGGTGATTTAGGTAATGTTGGTCCTCAAAATGTTAAATCATTTGATTTAGGATATAGAATTAACGGTAAGAAAACAGCTTTAGATATTAATGCGTATTACACTAAGTGGGATAACTTTATTTCTGCTGTTAATGTTATTACTCCGCTTTACGGAAGTGCTTCTAACATGATGGGTCTTTTTGCTTTATCTCAAGGAGACTTTAAAGTGTTTAGTTATGATGCTAATACTGATGAAATCGTTAATACCTACGGAGTTAGTGCAGGATTTGAAACTAATATCTTAAATACTTTTGATTTATCTGGTACTTATTCATATAACAAAATGCAATTTGACAATCCTAATTCAGATTATGAATCTGGTTTCAACACACCTGAAAACAGAGTAGTGTTAACACTTGGTTCAGCTAAATTAGCTGAGAATTTCTCTTTCAATGTTACTGCTAAATATCATGATAATTTCATGTGGGAGCAGTCAGGTTTTCAAGATGCAATGATTCCTGCTAGAACAACGTTTGATGCTTCAATGCTTTTTCAATTACCAAGTTTAAACTCTAGAGTTAAAATTGGTGGAACTAATTTAGGTGGAGAAGAATATTTTATGATGGCTGGTTCTGGTGCAATTGGAAGTCAATTCTATGTTGGATTAACTATAAATCCATAACAGATAATATAATGTTAATAAAAAGGCGACTTAGGTCGCCTTTTTTTATATAAAAAATTATAGAATTTAACTCATAAAATTTTATATTTGCCTCATTCAAAATTTAAATATTAAATAATGTCAAATTCTATAGGTAAAGTTTCTCAAATAATGGGGCCTGTTGTTGATGTAACTTTTGATACATCTTCAAATAATCTTCCTAAAATCTACGATTCTCTTGAAATAAAAAAACAAGACGGATCTATTCTAGTTCTTGAAGTTCAGTCTCACGTTGGTGAAGATATTGTTAGAACTATTTCAATGGATTCAACAGACGGATTAAAAAGAGGTGCTGAAGTATTAGCTACAGGAAATCCAATTCAAATGCCAATTGGTGATGATGTTTACGGAAGATTATTTAATGTAATTGGTGATTCTATTGACGGATTAGGAGATTTACCTAAAACAGGTAAAGACGGTCTTTCTATCCACAGAGAAGCTCCTGATTTTGATCAATTATCAACATCTACTGAGGTGTTGTTCACTGGAATTAAAGTAATCGATTTAATTGAGCCTTATGCTAAAGGTGGTAAAATTGGATTATTTGGTGGAGCCGGTGTTGGTAAAACTGTTTTGATTCAAGAACTAATTAATAACATCGCAAAAGGTCACGGAGGATTATCTGTATTCGCTGGTGTTGGAGAAAGAACAAGAGAAGGAAATGATCTTCTTAGAGAAATGCTTGAATCAGGTATTATAAAGTATGGTGAAGAATTTGATAAGTCCATGGAAGAAGGAGGATGGGATTTAAGTAAAGTTGATAAAAAAGCAATGAAAGATTCAAAAGCAACATTTGTTTTTGGTCAAATGAACGAACCACCTGGTGCACGTGCTAGAGTTGCTTTATCAGGTCTTACAATGGCAGAATATTTTAGAGATGGTGCTGGTGATGGTCAAGGTAAAGATGTTTTATTTTTCGTAGACAATATATTTAGATTTACTCAAGCTGGTTCCGAAGTATCTGCACTACTTGGTAGAATGCCATCAGCTGTAGGTTATCAACCTACGCTAGCTACAGAAATGGGTGCAATGCAAGAAAGAATTACTTCAACCAAAAACGGTTCTATTACATCTGTTCAGGCTGTATACGTTCCTGCGGATGATTTAACGGATCCTGCTCCTGCAACTACTTTTGCCCACTTAGATGCAACTACAGTACTTTCAAGAAAAATTGCTGAACTAGGAATCTACCCTGCGGTTGATCCTTTAGATTCAACATCTAGAATTTTGGCTCCAGATATTATTGGAGATGATCACTATAATTGTGCTCAAAGAGTAAAAGAATTATTACAAAAATATAAAGAGCTTCAAGATATTATTGCGATTCTAGGTATGGAAGAATTATCTGAAGAAGATAAGCTTTCTGTGTATAGAGCCAGAAAAGTACAAAGATTTTTATCTCAACCTTTCCACGTAGCTGAACAGTTTACTGGTATCCCTGGTGTTTTAGTTGATATTAAAGACACAATTAAAGGATTTAATATGATTATGGACGGTGAATTAGATCATCTTCCAGAAGCTGCTTTTAACCTTAAAGGAACGATTGAAGAAGCTATCGAAGCTGGAGAAAAAATGTTAGCTGAAGCTTAAAATGATATTATGCAATTAGAAATAGTAAGTCCTGAAAGTACTTTACTTACCGCTGATGTGGATTCTGTAATAGTTCCTGGAACTGACGGATCTTTTCAAATGTTAGATAATCACGCTCCAATAGTTTCAACTTTAATTTCAGGTAAAATAAAAATATTAGGAGAAATTGAAAACTCAGACAGTTTATCAGATTTATTTTCAGTTGTTAGTCCTAAAGAAATTCATCTTACAGTTAGCTCAGGAGTAGTTGAGATGAAAGAAAATAAAGTTATTATATTAACTGACTAGTTTTTGTTTTTCTTAATGCTTTTCTATGAAAAAAGTTTTTACACTTTTAATCTTTCTAATTAGCAATTTTTCTGTTTCCCAAGACCTAAGTACAGATTTAGATGAAGTCGTAGTATTATCTTCAAAACTTGACTTACCCTTTTCTAAAAATTTTAGAACTGTTAATATTATTAGTTCAGAGGATATTAAAAATAGTCCAGTAACAAATGTTTCTGATCTTCTTCAAGAAATTACAGGAATCGATGTTAGAAGAAGAGGCGTTGGAGGTGTTCAAGGAGATCTATACATAAGAGGAGGAGGATTTGATCAAACTTTGCTTTTAGTTGATGGTATGAAAATGGATGATGCTCAAACTGGACATCACACATTAAATATGATTCTTCCACTTTATTTGATTGAAAGAGTAGAGATAATAAAAGGTCCAGCTGCTAGAATTTTTGGTCAAAATGCTTTTAATGGTGCAATCAATATAGTTACCAAAGATTTTGATGGGGAAAAAGGTACTATTCACATGAATCTAAATGAACTTTCTTATGGTTCATTTGAACAAAAAAATATTTCTCTATCAACTAAGATTATAGCAGAAAATATCAAATCTTTAATTAGTTACTCAGGAAATAGATCAGATGGGTATAGACACAATACTGATTTTAAAAGAAATAATTACTTTGTAAAAACATCTTTTAATACTAATAAATCACCTGTTAATATAATTGCCTCTTTTAATGAAAATAAATTTGGTGCTAACGGCTTTTATGCTAGTCCTAGCGCAACAGAGCAATATGAAGAAACTCAGGCAAGTTTATTAGGTGTAACTACCACAATAAGTTCTGAAAAGCTTTCAATTACACCAAGATTATATTGGAGACGAGGTCAAGACGAATATATATACATAAGAGATAATCCTTCTGTTTATAGAAATCTACACAAAACTAATAAAGTTTCTGCCGAACTAAGCGGTTCTTATTTTTCTAAGTCTGGTATTACTGGATTTGGTGTGGATTTGTCTACAGTAAATATTTCTAGTAATAATTTAGGTGAGCATAAACGAACAACAGTTAATCTTTTTGCTGACCATACTTTTCAACTATTTGACGAAAAGCTATTTATATCACCTGGAATCGCTCTTAGTTATTTTTCAGACATGTCTTTTCATTCCTTTCCTGGGATTGATTTAGGATATAATGTGAGTTCAGACTTTAAAATATACAGTAATATCGGTAAAACTTATAGAATTCCAACATACACAGATTTATATTACAGCGATAGAACAACCGTTGGTAATGAAAACTTAAATCCTGAATCTGCAACTTCAACTGAACTAGGCTTAAAATACAATTCTTCTAATTTCAAGTTTTCAGCTGCATTATTTAATAGAAGCGCAAAAAATATAATAGACTATGTTAAGTCAAGTGAGAACGACTTATGGAAAGCAGAAAACATAGGATCTTTAACAACAAAAGGATATGAATTTGATATATCTTACAGTTTTAAAAGTTCATACGACTTGTCAAATGTTAATTCAATTAGCATTGGATACACTAATATTAGAGATAATAATTATGTAACTGATATTAATTTTTCAAAATATTCTCTTAATTCACTAAAACACCACTTAATATCAAAACTTAATTTAAAATATATAAAGAATATCAATCATTCAATTGTGTATAAATATTCTGAAAGATCCGATAAGTCCAATTATTCTGTCTTAGATTCAAAAATCATGTATAAAAAAGGATTATATATTTATATAAATAATATTTTGGATGAGATTTATTCTGAAACCAATCTGGTGCCAATGCCAGGAAGAAGTTTTTTAGTTGGCTTTAATGTTGGAATAGACTAATTCTCCTGATAAATAAGTTTTTAACACTTTAGTATTTGGTGTTTTTCTTGTTTCGACCTTCATTATATCTCTGTCAATAATAATAAAATCTGCAAACTTTCCCTTTTCAATGCTTCCTTTTTCTTTTTCTTCAAAATTTAAGTAAGCTGCCCAAATAGTCATTCCTTTAAGTGTTTCTTCCCTAGAAAGTGCATTCTCATACTCAAATCCATTTTCAGGATAATTATTTAAATCTTTCCTGGCTATAGCAGCATAAAAAGTATGAAATGGGTTAACTTTTTCAACTGGAAAATCTGTTCCAAGTCCAATTACTTTTGATCTTTTTAGTAAATCTTTGTAAGCGTAAGCACCTTTTATTCGTTTTGGTCCAATCCTATCTTCAGCCCAATACATATCACTTGTAGCATGAGTTGGTTGAACTGAGGGTAATATTTTTTCGTTGTATCCATCTAAATCGTTTCGATCAATAATTTGGGAATGTTCTATTCGCCATCTTGGATCCGTTTTCTTTTCAAGAACTTTTGAATAAGCTTTAATTAAAATATTAACTGTAGAATCTCCAATTGCATGGGTATTCATTTGAAAGTCAGCTTCAGATAATTTTTTAGCTAAAATTTTAATGCTTTCAACATCTGTTACAAGTTTTCCGTAATTATGATTATCATCAGAGTAAGGTTCTTTTAAAGTTGCTCCCCTTGACCCTAATGCTCCATCTCCGTAAACTTTTACCGATCTTACATTAAGTGAATTGGTTTTAATTGGACCACTTTTTAAAAAATAATTTACATCATTTTCTATGTTACTGATCATTGCATAAATACGCATCTTTAATTTCTTTTGTTTCTGTAAACTGTCTACAAGTAGTATAACATCTTTGGAAAGACCTGCATCATCAACAGTAGTTAATCCATGTTTAAAACAAATTTCTTGAGCACTCATAAGAGCCTTTATTTTATCATCTAAAGAAACTTCTCCAAAAGCCCTATCAATTAATGACATTGGTCCATCAATTAAAACTCCGGTTAATTTCCCATTTTCAATTATTATTGTACCATTATTTACTTTAGTATTAACATCAATTTTAGCTATTTCTAATGCCCTTTGATTCACTAAATAAGCATGCCCATCAATTCTTTCTAAAACTACGGGAGTGTTTGGATATAATAGATCCAATTTTGTCTTATTAGGAAATTCTTTTATTTCCCAATCGTTTTGATCCCAGCCTCTTCCTCTAATTATATTTTCATTGTCTTTTAATGAAATTTTTTCTAAAATTTCATTAAAAGAATTAGTGCCTGTTAAATCAATTACACTTTGATTTAATCCAAGCCCATAAAAGTGACAATGGGCATCAATTAAACCTGGTAAAACCGTTGATTCGTTAAGATTTATTTTTTCCTTTGTATTATATTTAGAGAGGATTTTATCGTCTCCAACATCAATGAATATCCCATCTTTTACAGCAAATGCACTTGCTTTATCAAAATCGTTGTTTACTGTGTAGATATTTCCATTGTAAGCAATATAGTCAACGGACTTTTTGCAACTTTGTAGTACGAAAGTCAGTACTACTAAAAGTATAATTAGATTATTTAATTTGATTGATTTTTTCATAAATTAAATTTGATTCCCATCCTCTATATAATAGGAATGAGAGAATTTTTTTCTTTTTATTAATTAGACTTAGATGATCTAAAGATGCTAATTTTTTATTAAACAAGTACTCAAGTTTATTTCTATAATCTTCCTCTTCAATTTCTTTTAACCCCTCTTTTATATTGTAACTAGAAACATTTTTACTTTTTAGCTCTAAAATGATTTTTCTTTTCCCCCAGTTTTTGATTTTAAATTTTCCTCTAACAAAACTTTTACTAAATCTAGTTTCATTTAAATAATTTTCGTTTATTAATCTGATAATTATTTGTTCTTTAACCTCTGGAATTACATCAAATGTTTTTAATTTTTTTTCAACCTCATTATGGCATCTGTCTTGGTATGAGCAATATTGCTTTAATTTAAATTCAATTTCATCTACTGTAAAATTTCCACTTTTCATTCTCTTAAATTAGTTCATTTTTGGGCAAAAAAAAAGCGGCTATTTAGCCGCTTTTTTTAAGCATTTATGATTTTACCTTCTTTATTAAAGAATCTAAAATGTAAATAGGTGTAGGCATCTCTTGGAACAATTGTTACCCATCTTTTATGTTTAATATACCACTTCATTCTTAGTGAAGGATAATCGCTTTTTAAGTAAGCTGCAACAAATGGATGAACATGTAAAAAAACCTTTACGTTATTGTATTTTTTGCTTGAAAACACTTTTTCAATTTTATCATAAATTTTATCTATTAATACTATCGGGGCCTCAACTGTTCCATTTTGATTTGGATTGGCCTCAATTGTCTTAATTTCCATTTCTGATCTAACTCTTTGTCTGGTCATTTGAATTAAGCCAATTTTACTTGGAGGTAAAATTTTGTGCTTAGCTCTATCAGATTCCATTTCTTTTTTGAAATGATCGAAAAGAGTTTTTCTATTTTCTGGAGTCATTAAATCTATGAAATCAATAACTATAATTCCTCCCATATCTCTAAGCCTTAATTGCCTAGCTATTTCAGTAGCTGCAACTAGATTTACTTCAAGGGCAGAATCTTCTTGATTTTTTGACTTTGTTAATCTATTTCCACTGTTAACATCAATAACATGTAACGCCTCAGTATGCTCTATAATTAGGTAAGCACCTTTACTCATCGTAACGGTTCTTCCAAATGCAGTTTTTATTTGGCGTTCAATTCCATATTCTTCAAAGATTGGATTATGTGATTTATGAAGTTTTACAATGGATTGTTTTTTTGGAGCAATTTGCTTCAAATAATCTTTAATCTCAGAGTACATAGATTTTTGGTTAACATGTATTCCTGTAAAAGTATCATTAAAATAATCTCTTAGAATTGAAGAGGATCTGTTTAGTTCGCTTTGCACCTTTAATGGCACTTCAGCTCCTTGGATTTTTTTACAAAGATTTGTCCAACGATTATATAAGTTTTTTAAATCTTTATCTAGTTCTGCAACTTTTTGATCTTTAGCTACAGTTCTTACAATCACCCCAAACCCTTTAGGTTTAATGCTTTGTACAAGTCTTTTTAACCTGCTTTTTTCTTCTCTACTTTCAATTTTTTGAGAAATAGAAATTCTATTTGAAAAAGGAACTAATACTAAATAACGACCAGCAAAAGATAATTCTGAACTTATTCTTGGGCCTTTAGTTGAGATTGGTTCTTTTATTATTTGAACTAAAACAGTTTGATTTGGACTTATAACGTCCGAAATACTTCCTTCTTTATCGATTTCTGATTCAAAAGGAAATTTTTCAAGTGAAAATTTTTTTATTTTACCTGTGCTTACACCTTTAATGAACTTAATTAATGATAATATTTTTGGTCCTAAATCATGATAATGCAAGAATGCATCTTTTTCATAACCTACATTTACAAATGCAGCGTTTAGACCTGAAATTGTTTTCTTAGTTTTAGCTAAAAAAATATCTCCAACATTAAATTTATTACTATCATTTTGTTTATGAAGTTCAATTAATTTACCGTCTTTAAGTAGTGCAAAATCAACAGCTGTGGAATTTGAACGTATTATTATTTCTTTACTCACAATATTGATTTTATGTTCGCTTTACAGCGAACTGGTTATACTTTATTCACAGGATTTTAAATTACTAGGAAATAAGCTTTGTGCTGATTGTCACTAAACTTAATTCATGTCAAAGAACGTTGTATCAGTTAAGTATTTATATTACTTTTTTTTGTGCCTGTTAGCACGACTTCTTTTCTTTCGCTTGTGTGTAGCTACTTTATGTCTTTTTCTTTTTTTACCGCTTGGCATAATTTATATTTTTAATTATTTTTTTTAACACCCTCAACAAAAACTTTAGCCGGCTTAAAAGCAGGTATGTGATGTTCAGGAATTCTTATTGTTGTATTTTTTGATATGTTTCTTCCAGTTTTTTCAGCTCTTTTTTTAACTATAAAGCTTCCAAATCCTCTTAAATAAACATTTTCTCCTTCGTTTAATGAGCTTTTTATTTCCTCCATTAAATTTTCAACTGTTGCTAAAACTTCGTTTTTATCTAAACCTAGGTTATTGGAAACTTTTGAAACAATCTCTGCTTTGGTCATATTCTTTATTTTATTTATGTTTACTTTTCAAGGTGCCAAATATATAAATTTATATTCATTATTTGATCTTAAAAATGCTCTAATAATCTCTCTAAATATTTTAAATTTAATTTTGTTAAATAAAATATCAAATAACTTTTCTAAAAAATTAATTAACTGGTACTCAGTTAATAAAAGATCTTTGCCGTGGAGAAATACAAAAGATTCTTACAAAATATGGTTATCAGAAATTATTCTTCAGCAGACTCAGGTTAAACAAGGATTGCCATATTATAAAAAATTTATAAAGCTATATCCAAACGTAATAAGTTTATCTAAAACAAGCGAGCAAGATGTTTTAAAAAATTGGGAAGGTCTTGGTTATTACAGCAGAGCACGAAATTTACATAAAGCTTCAAAAATTGTTGTAGAAAAATATAATTCTATTTTTCCTAATTCTTACAATGACCTTATTAAACTTCCGGGAATTGGAGATTATTCAGCTAGTGCTATAAGTTCATTTTCAAATGGCGAATTACATCCTGTTGTCGATGGTAATGTTTACCGCTTTATATCAAGACTATTTGGAATCTCTACAATTATTAACACCTCTATTGCTTTAAAGGAATTTAAGACTCTTCTAAATAAATTAATATCCGTTAACAATCCTGGTGATTTTAATCAGGCCATTATGGAATTCGGGGCTTTAGTTTGCAAGCCTAAAGCTCCAGACTGTAAAAATTGTATATACAATAAGGTTTGTTTTTCTTTAAAAAATCATAGTGTTTTTGATTTTCCGGTTAAAAAGAAAAGTTCTAAACCAAAAACTAGATTTTTAAATTATTTTTTAATTCTCGATAAGAATAAAAAGATTATGATTGAAAAGCGAGTTAAGAAAGACATTTGGCAAAATCTCTTTCAATTTCCATTAATTGAAACTGATAAAAATTTCAATAAATCTTTAATACAAGATTATTTGAAATCAAATAATCTTCCATTTCTTGAAACAACTGGGTTGAAACTTGTAGAAACAGTAAGTCATAAATTATCACATCAGAATTTGAAAATTAATTTTTGGATTAATCATGTTGAAAAATTAAATGATTCCAGCGTTTATGTTGAGGAACTTTCAAATTTTCCTTTTCCAAAACCTATAAGTTCATTTATTGAAACATTCAATAAATTCTTGAAGTAATTTGTTATATTTGAGTATAAACAATTATTATGAGCGGATCTTTAAACAAAGTAATGTTAATTGGAAATTTAGGTGATGAAGTTAAAATGCATCATTTCGATGGAGGAGGCTGTATTGGAAGGTTCCCAATTGCAACAAATGAAAATTATACAAACAAAACAACTGGAGAAAAAGTTTCTAATACTGAATGGCACAATGTTGTTGTTAGAAATAAAGCCGCTGAAGTTTGTGAAAAGTATTTAAGTAAAGGTGATAAAATATATGTCGAAGGAAAGATTAAAACCAGAAAATGGCAATCTGAAGATGGAGTTCAAAGATATTCTACTGAAATTCATGTAAATGAATTCAATTTTCTTTCAAATAAATCTGACGTAAACGAATCGCAATCCGTTAACAATGAACCGAGTGTTCCTCAACCAAATCCATCGGTTTCTGAAAATGATTCAGATGATTTACCATTTTAATTAATCATATATAATTTGGTCATTTCCTTTTTGTTGATAGATATATATCCTGATTTATTCAAAATACTATTAATTATTGTTCTATTAATATGTTCTGCTCTTATTTCTGGATCTGAAGTTGCTTTTTTTTCTCTTTCTAAAACAGATTTAAAAAAAATATCAACTTCTAATGCTAATAATTTAAAGCTCATAGCTCTTTTAAGAAGTAACCCCAGAAGATTACTAGCAACATTACTTGTTTCTAATAATTTTATAAATATTTCTATAGTTCTGCTTTTAGCCTCCTTTGGTCAATTATTTAATTTAGTTTTCTTGCCAAGTTGGTTAAATTTTGTCTTAGAAGTTGGATTTATTACCGCTTTAATCCTATTATTTGGTGAAATTCTTCCAAAAGTTTATGCTAACAGAAAACCCATCTCGTTTTCAAAAAAAATGGCTTTTCCAGTTCAGTTCATTGATAAATATTTGTTTTTCTTCATTACTATACCAATGAGTAAAATGACTAAGTTTATTCAAGACAAACTAGTGTTTAAAAAACCTAATTTGTCAGTTGACAAGCTCTCTGACGCATTTGATTTAACTGATAAAAATGAGACATCTAAAGAGGAAAAAAAGATTTTAAAAGGAATTATTTCTTTTGGAAGCACAGAAGTTAAACAAGTTATGAAGCCCCGAATTGATGTTTTTTCAGTTTCTAAAACAATGTCTTACATCGATCTTATTAAACAAGTAAGAGGAAACAGGTATTCTAGAATTCCAGTATATGATGAAACTATTGACAATATTACTGGAGTTGTATACTTAAAAGATCTATTTCCCCATTTAAATGAAAAAAATTTTAATTGGATAACTTTAATAAGAGAGCCTTACTTTATTCCTGAAAATAAAAAACTTGACGATTTGTTAAATGAATTTCAAAAATTAAAAAATCATATGGCCATTGTAGTTGATGAGTATGGGGGGAATTCTGGTATTATCACTTTAAATGATATTGTTGAAGAAATAGTTGGTGAAATTAACGATGAATTCGATCAAGATGATATTATTTATAATAAAATAGATAATTCTACCTTTATTTTTGAAGGCAAAGTAAATCTTACGGATTTATATAGAATTTTGAAAATTAGTGATAATAAAGTGTTTGAAAACATTAAAGGTGACTCTGAAACTTTAGGAGGTTTTCTTCTTGAACAAATTGGGTTTTTTCCAAAAAAGAATTTCAAGCTTAAACTTAAGGGGATCGAATTCAAGGTTATTGAAGTGAATAGAAAAAGAATTAAAAATGTTATGATAAAACTCAAGAAATAATGAAAAAAATGCTGCTTTTCTTTGTTTTTCTTTTTAGCTGTTCAAATCAGTCAACAATTCCTAAACCAAAAGCTTTTTTTTACAATGAATTAGCAGAGCCTAATTATGTTTATTATAAAAGTAACTGCGGATATTCGTTTTTTGTTAATTCTAAAAACGATATCGATTCTGAAAATTGTAACATGAAAATTAAAAGTAGTTCCTTAAATTCTACAATTTATTTAAGTCAAGTCTCTATTAAAAGTAATTTTAATTTAATTGATTCAGATTTTTTAAAAAAAATTGATGAAAACTCTACAAATGCTTTTAGTGTTAATGTAAGTGAGTTTAATGATCGAGAAAACAATGTTTTTGCAAAGTATTATTCGTTTACTGGAAATACCCCCTCCAATACTCGTTTTTATATTACTGATTCAATATCAGTTTATTTAACAGGGTCTTTATATTTCGATTCTAAACCTAATTACGATTCTTTACTTCCTTCAATTTTTCTAGTCAATAATGAAATAAGAAAAATGATACAAACTTTTAAATGGAAATAAATTATTAAATGGAGAATAAGAATTTAAAATGGATCTATTTACTCATTCTGTCATTTGTTTGGGGAAGTTCATATATTTTAATTAAGAAAGCATTAATTGGATTAAGCCCTCTACAGGTCGGAAGTTTAAGAACCATAATATCAACTGTCTTATTACTTGCAATAGGTTATTCAAGCCTAAAATCTATACCCAGAGACAAATGGAAATGGATTTTAATTACGGGCTTGGTTTCTTTTATTCCTCCTTTTTTATTTGCTTATGCCCAGACAGAAATAGACAGTGCTTTAGCCGCTATTTTAAATTCTCTTACTCCATTGGCCACATTGCTTATTGGAGTTGGATTTTATCGCTTTAAAATTGATTCAAAACAAATATCGGGCGTTATTATAGGATTAATAGGTTCAGTATTGTTAATGTATCAAGGTTCAGTCATTAATCCTGATCAAAACTTATTGTATGTTTTTTTTATAATTTTTGCATCTGTATTGTACGCTGTTCAAGTGAATTTGTTAAAAGTTCATTTGCAAGATGTTTCTGCAGTTGCCATAACTGTAGGGAATTTTATTTTTATATTTCCTCTTGCTGTAGTAATTTTTCTCATGTCTGATTATAAGCAAATTGATATCAACGATAAAGATGTTAAAGTTGCTTTATTCTGTCTTCTTATATTATCTATTATTGGAACTGTTTTTGCAAAAATTTTATTTAACAAATTTGTTCAAATTGCTTCTCCAGTTTTTGCTTCTTCAGTAACTTATACATTACCTATTGTTGCTTTATTTTGGGGATTAATTGATGGCGAGGTGTTTACTTTAAATCAATTCTTTGCCACTGTAATTATTTTAATTGGTGTGTATTTAGCCAATAAAAAATCTAAATTATAGGAGAATAATATCTTTAATAAATCTCATATATATAATACATGATTAGGTTATGTTTTAAGGGTCAAGTATATTTTACTCTTAATAGTTGTTATATATATTCAATCCTTGTATATTTGCACACGTTTTTTAACAAAATAATCAGTATGTACGCAGTAGTCGAAATAGCCGGTCAGCAATTTAAAGTTGAGAAAGATCAAAAAGTTTATGTAAATAGACTTGAAGGCAAAGAAGGATCAAAAATTAGTTTTGATAACATTTTAATGTTGGATAATTCAGGCAAAATTGTTGTTGGTGATCCTGTTGTTAAAGGCGCTAGTGTTGAAGCTAAAATAGTAAAGCATCTTAAAGATGACAAAGTTATCGTCTTTAAAAAGAAAAGAAGAAAAGGGTATAAAGTTAAAAATGGTCACAGACAAGCTTTAACTCAAATTATAGTAGAAAATATTTTAGAAAAAGCAGCAAAAGCTAAAGTAAAAGCTAAAACGGAAACTTCTAAATCCGATGCTCCAGCTAAAAAAGTAGCTGCTAAAAAACCCGTTGCTAAAAAAGTAGCTGCTGTTAAAAAGCCTGCTGTTAAAAAAGCTGCAACAAAAAAAACAGTAACTAAGAAGTAATAAAAATTATTCAAAATGGCTCATAAAAAAGGTGTAGGTAGTTCTAAAAACGGTAGAGAATCAGAATCGAAAAGACTTGGTGTAAAAATCTTTGGAGGTCAAGCTGCTATTGCAGGTAATATTATTGTACGTCAAAGAGGAACTGCTCACAAGCCAGGTAATAACGTTTATGTAAGTAAAGATCACACTCTACACGCAAGAGTTGATGGAATAGTGCAGTTTACTAAAAAGAAAGACAATAAGTCTTTTGTTTCAATAGTACCTTTCGAAGCATAAAACAAATTATTATTTGTTGTCAGATAAAATATAGTTAATACCTTTAACTATGCCCATTTCTGTAATTAATGATTATGTTTCAAATGATTTATTGCTTTGGAAATTATCCGAAAAAGAAATTCAATTAAATAATCTTGTAAACCTATCTCTTAGCTCTAAATCACGATTAGATCTAATTAAATCTTCAAGCCAGAGAAAACAGTTTTTAGGAATTCAAAATCTTTTAAGCCTACATAATATTAATAACGAGGTGTTATTTTATGATGATAATGGCAAACCACATCTTCTAAATAATAAATTTATTTCAATTAGCCACTCATTTGATTATTGTGGAGTAATTGTTTCTGATGTTAAAGTTGGTATTGATATTGAAAAATTTAGATCTAAAATTTTAAATATATCTAAGAAATTTGTTTCAGAATCGGATTTAGCTTTAATCAAAGTGAGTTCTGTTGAAAATATTACTAAAGTTTGGTCAATTAAAGAAGCTGTATATAAAGCGTTTGGACATAATAAAATAGATTTTAAAAAAAACATAATAATTAAATCTGTAAATAAAGAGTTTAATAAAGCCACTGTTTTGATTTTCAATAACGAAATTTCAGAAAATTATAGCATTGAAATTTATAATTTTTCACAATACATTTGTTGTATTGCTAAACAAATAGATTAATTTTTTAAAAATAAGCCATGTCTGAAATTCTTAATTTTTTGTTTGAACAATATTCACAGTCTCAAACTATTGATGTTATTTTAGAAATTACAGCTGTTGTTTTTGGATTATTAAGTGTTTGGTATTCAAAAAACAATAATATTCTTGTGTTCCCTACAGGAATGATATCTACATCAATTTTTATATACTTACTTTACAAATCGGTTCTTTTAGGTGATATGCTTATAAACGTTTACTATTTTATTATGAGTATTTATGGATGGTATATTTGGACAAGAAAAAAGAACGATATCGAAACTCCCATTACTAAAGTATCTTCAAATGAAAAGAAATTCGGATTAATACTTTTTCTTTCATCACTAGTGTTTGTTTATCTAGTGTATGTTTATTTTGACAAGTGGGGTACCATAACCTCATACATTGATAATCTAACCACTGCAATATTTTTTGTTGGTATGTGGTTAATGGCTAAAAGAAAAATTGAAAATTGGATTTTCTGGATTATAGCTGATATTATTTCAATTCCTCTTTATTTTTACAAAGGATTTACTTTTACTAGCTTACAATACTTAATTTTTACATTTATTGCTATTGCAGGATATTACAAATGGAAAAACATCTTAAACAAATCGAAACAATCTGCTTAAAAGTAGTTGTTTTTGGTCCCGAGTCCTCTGGAAAAACTACATTATCTAGAAAACTAGCTACTCATTATAATGTATTATGGATAGAAGAATTTGCTAGAGAGTATTTACAAGAAAAGTGGGATAAAGAAAATAAAATTTGTGAATTAGATGATCTTCTGCCAATTGCATTTGGACAAATTAAATTAGAAAACGAATATTCACAAAAATCTACAAAGTTATTAATTTGTGATACTGACTTGTTGGAAACAAAAGTTTATTCTGAAACTTACTATGACGGATTTTGTGATCCTCTTTTAGAAAAGTATGCAATTGAAAATAAATACGACTTGTATATCCTTACCGATATAGACATTCCATGGGTAAAAGATGATTTAAGAGATCGTCCCAACAACCGAGAAGAAATGTTTAATGCGTTTAAGAAAGCCTTGATTAAATACGATAAACCTTATATTTTAGTTTCAGGAAATATTGATAACAGAATGCAAATTGCAACCAAAGAAATAGACGAATTATTAAAAAAACAATAGCTTTTTTTTCTTTTTATTATATATTTGAAAATAATTATATGGGGTGCTACGGCTGAGATTATACCCAATGAACCTGCCAAGTAATTTTGGAGAGGGAAATTGTTATCTACTCTAAGTATATCCTTGTTTTATCATCAATTTAAATATGAAAAATATAATATACTTTTTATCTTTATTAATAGCTTTTAATCAGTACTCCCAAGATCAAATAAACGATACAATTCAAGGTACTAAACAGAACTTAGATGAAGTTATTGTTAAATCTATAAGAGTAAAATATTCTAGTCCAATTACACACTCCAATATTTCAAAATCTGAACTATCTTCAAAAAACTTAGGGCAAGATTTGCCTGTTTTATTATCTTTTTTACCATCTACAGTAACTACTTCTGATGCTGGTGCAGGTATTGGTTACACTGGAATAAGAATTAGAGGAGTAAGCGCTCAGTCTACCAATATTACTATTAATGGCATTCCTTTTAATGATCCAGAATCACACGGAACTTACTGGGTCAATCTTCCAGATTTCACATCCTCTGTTGAGAACTTGCAAGTTCAAAGAGGTGTAGGAACATCAACAAATGGATCGGGTGCCTTTGGAGCTAGTATTAACATACTAACGGATGCAATTTCAAAAAATCCTTTTGCAGAAATTTCTAATTCAGTTGGAAGTTACAATACTTTAAAGCACACAGTTAAATTTAGTACCGGTCAATTAAACGATTCGTTTGAGCTTTCTGGAAGATTATCTAAAATTGATTCTGACGGCTATATAGACAGAGCATACTCAGACTTAAAATCATATTTTATACAAGGTGCTTACAGTAAAGGAAATACTTTAATCAAAGCATTAACATTCGGAGGACATGAAAAAACTTACCAATCTTGGTACGGCGTTTCTAGGGACCAACTTTTGGAAAATAGAAGGCAGAACCCATATACTTATGAAAATGAAATTGATAATTATAAACAAGATCATTATCAATTTCACTGGAATCAAAAATTAAACGAGAAGTGGTCAACAAATCTAGGACTTAATCATACATATGGTCGCGGGTATTTTGAACAATTTAGAGAGGATGATTCTATTGACATCTATGGTGGAATATTAGTTTCGGATATTGATCAACAAGGAAATCAGACAGGAACAACAGATTTAATAAGAAGACGTTGGTTAGATAATAATTTCTATGTTTTGAATGCTTCAGTCAATTACAAAACAAGCAAACTTGATTTAATTTTTAATAGCTCATACAGTACTTATAGTGGCGATCACTATGGTGAGGTTATTTGGGCTAGAAACTTTAGTAAAAACAGTTCTGTAAGAGATAGATATTACGATGGAAATGGTAAAAAAACTGATTTCAGTGTTTTTGCTAAAGCTTCATATTTATTAAATGAAAAATTAGAGTTTTATGGAGATCTTCAGCTTAGAAAATTAAATTATAAAACCTCTGGAATAACTTCAGACTTGGTTAATATGTTAATTGATCAGACTTACAGTTTTTTCAATCCAAAATTTGGTTTATCATTAACACTTAGTCCAGCATCTATGCTTTATGGTTCTTTCTCTAGAGCTAATAGGGAGCCTAGTCGTAGTGATTTTGAAAGTAATATAAATATTAAGCCAGAGCAACTAAACGATTTCGAATTTGGCTGGCGTTTCAAAAAAAATGGTCTAAAACTTAATTTAAACGCATTTTATATGCTTTACAATGAACAATTAGTTCTTACGGGTGAATTAGATGATGTAGGTACTCCAATTAGAACTAACAGTGGATCAAGTTATAGAAAAGGGATTGAATTTGAGGCTGGTTTGAAACTTTCTGAAGACTTTTTAATTAATTCAAATCTAACATTAAGCTCTAATAAGAATAAGCAAATTTTATCAAATTTAGATGGAGCAATATTTGATTTTGGAAAAACAAGTATATCATTTTCACCTGATCTAATAGCATCAAATTCATTAATTTTTTCTCCTAATGATAATACAATGATTAGTTTTCTTTCAAAATATGTAGGAAAACAATATATGGGTAATACAGACGCTGTTAATTCAATTCTTGATAGTTATTTTGTAAACAATATAAACTTTAGTTACACTCTAAGTTCAAATTCTATTTTTGATGAAATTATAATTTCAGGACTGATTAATAATGTTTTTGATAAAGAATATGTTTCAAATGGATATTATTACACTTATGAAGATACTTGGTCTAGCCCAGGACAGATTAAAACTTTAGATGGAGCTGGGTATTATCCACAGGCTGAAAGAAATTTTTTAATAGGATTGACTCTAAAACTTTAAATTTTGTTAATTTTGCGGTGTGAAAAAAGTAATAAGTCTTATTCTTATTGGAATTTTAAGCCTGCCTTCAATTTTTGGCTTAAATCACTTTTTATACGAAGATCATTCTACGTGTTCCGATCAAACCCTTCATTTTCATGAAGCTGAAATAGACTGTTGTACATGTGATTTTGTTAGGTTAGATATTGAATTTAATTCTAATACTAATAACTATTCATTTAACGAATTTTCAACTAATTATAAGAACAATACGACTTATAATTATATAGTTTTTTCAAATTATTTAAATTATTTTGATTCTAGAGGTCCCCCGGTTGATTGCATAATTTAATCAATCAAATCAATCAAAATAAATAAATAAAATAAATGAAAAATATTATAAAATTTGCCTTATTGGCATTGCTAATAATTAGCACAAATAAAATTACAGCCCAAAACAATCAAGAAAACGATTCTATAATTTCTGTTGATCTTAACGAGGTTGTAGTGTCTACTCCCTTCAAAGAGTCTGTAAAAAACAATGTACTTAATGTAGGTAAGTTAAACTTAAACAATTTAAACTATATAAAAAGGCTAAACTTCTCAAATGCAATCCAAGAAATTCCAGGAGTATCTATAATTTCTACAGGTCCTGGTATTTCAAAACCTGTGATAAGAGGATTGTCATCAAATCGCGTCACTGTTTTTAATCAATTTATGAGAGTTGAAAACCAGCAGTGGGGAGCTGAACATGGAATGGAAATTTCAGGTTTTGGAGTTGGATCAGTTGAAGTTATTAAAGGCCCAATGTCTGTTTTATATGGATCTGATGCAATTGGAGGAGTTCTTTACGTTAATCCAGATTCATATTACAAAGGAGAAGGCTCTGAAATAGAGCTTGGAACTATATATAATTCAAATTATCAGGGTATAACAACTAATTTAGGCATTAAAGGAGGTTCAAATAAATTGTCTTATTTGGTTCAAGCCAGTCTTGTAGATAACAAGGATTTTAACACTCCTGATGGTGAAGTAGAAAATACTTACTTTAAGAATAGTGATTTAAAATTTGGATTAGGTTACACTTCAGATAATTTTATTTCTGATTTACGAGTTAATATTAATGATTCTGAAATTGGAATTCCTCATGGTGAGGAAAATCACGACGACCATGATGATCATGATGACCACGACGACGACGATCATGATGACGACGATCACGACGATGACGATCACGATGAAGATCATGATGAAGATCATGAAGAACATGAGGAAGAGAAAAGCTATCAGGACTTAACAAACACTATGATTAGTTGGAAAAACAGATTCCTGTTTGAAAATAGATCTGAGATTGAATTTACATTAGGTTTTAGCTCAAACAAAAGAAAGGAATTTGGACATCACGAAGAAGAGGGACATGATGATCATGACGACGATGACGATCATGACGATCATGACGATGATGATCACGACGATGACGATCA
>Ga0208954_1000138_pt1 | contig 25036 bp, 33 predicted proteins | sample AOAMet2_C33A6_35_2_FD_188081 | JGI IMG/M metagenome (GOLD analysis project Ga0208954, IMG submission 188081) | Ammonia-oxidizing marine microbial communities from Monterey Bay, California, USA - C0912_C33A6_35 (SPAdes) | ecosystem: Environmental > Aquatic > Marine > Intertidal zone | place...
TATCAACTTTAACACCAATAGGTGTACAAACACAATAATTAAAAAATATGGCATTACCTAAATTTTCAGGTGTATATAGAAGTCCGGGTGGAGCTTATGAAAACCCGCAAACTGTATTAGACAAATCTGGTTTTTACCAAGCTAAAACTATTTCTGAAGCAGGTGCTAGGATAGCCGAGTCTATTAACGCTGTAACCAAACGTGAGAACGCTGAACTTAAGCAGGCTAGAAAAGACATTGAAGAGGATTGGAACTTTCAACAAGAACAGTCTGAAGAGTTAATGATTCAAATGCAGGATGCTGGTATAAATAATAAATCATTTTATGATTTAGGTTATAATATTATCAGTGAAAGATCTAAAGTAAATGGTTTAATTAAAAAGTCACAAACAAATAAAGAAAGATCTTACTACCAAGGATTATATGGTAAGCTCACTGGTAAGCTAGTGCAGTATCGAGGGTTAATAGGTAAGATGAAAGATGCTGGCTCTACTTATAATGACGACGTAATTAAAGATAGTAGCAAAGCTGGAAGGCAAGGAGGCGTAGCTTTAGCAGGTGATTCTTACAACCAAACATATAACTTAGGTATGCCATCTTTATTTGGAGCAACACGTGGAAGTGACGCCTTGTGGTATGAAGATGATAATGGTCAATTTAGAGTTAAACTAACCAGTGATCAAATAAAAAGAAAAAACAAAGAAGCTGGTAAAATCGTTTCTGTTTTTAATCCAATAGCTGGTAATTACATGGAACAAGTGAGTGATAATATGGATGTAAACGCTTTAGAGCTTTTAGATTACGATCCTCAAAGAGTTCCTATGTTTGACGATGAAGTATTAGACATATACGAATCATCTAGTATATTAAAAGACGGACAACTTCAAGATGAGTTTTTAAAAACTAAAGAAGATGGAACACCTGACACTGTTATAAAAACAAATGATCAAAACACCTTAGAGTTTATAATGCAAAATACAGATGTTAGTAGAATAAACACTCTTACAAAGTCTAGTTTAGAAGCTCTTAAGAAAACATACTTAGATGATCCTAAAAAAGCCCGCATAGTTTATCATAATATATTTGGTAAACCAATGGACGATGAGCTTACCGTAGGTGGTGGTAACACAAGTAGTTTGTTTAATGAAGAGTCTATTAGTAAATTTAGTAAAGCTTTTGATGAATATAATACAGCTTTAGTTTTAAAAAGCTTATCACCTAAAGTTATTAAAACAAGTAAAATAGAAATAGAAAAACCAAAAGAACCTACAGCTGCAGAAATAGCTGCAGAAAAGAAAGCTGCAGAAATAGCTGCAGAAAAGAAAGCTACTGTAGAAAATATAGAAGAATTAGACATTAGCTCTGCATTTGTTGAAGGACCTTCGGTTGAAGGTGTAGAATCAGAGAGAGGTCTTTTAAATTTAAACACTCTAGAAAAGTTAGTATCTAGACCTCCATACAATGTCAATGTATCTAAAGATGAAACTGTTGGTGGGGAAGATACTAGAAAATTTACTAAATCTGTAGAAGGAGCTGATAGATCTGTAACTATATTTGATAGTGCTACAGACGGCGAAGTTAAAGCCGCTTTGAAATTTTTAGAAACAGGCACTAGTTTTAAACCTACTGCAAATGTAGAAATAATTAACGTACCTAATTTACCGCAAATACCTACAGGTAATTTACCTATTAAAAAAGAATAAAATTATGTTTGAATTAAACGGCGAACAGTATTCACTACAGCAGGTTGAAGAGGCTTCAAAGCAGTCTAGCATGTCTTTAGATGATTACATAAGCGAGTACGGTCTTATTAAAACTAAAGACGAGGGAAAGACAAACGGTGCTGTGGAAACGGATGCGGCTGTAGCACCAGTACCGGAGCAAGCATCCGAGAGTACGGAATCAGAATCGGTAGATATTTCTTCGGAATCACAACCAATAGATAATTCACAAGAAGCTATATTAAAAAGAAGAAAATTAAACGCTTTAGAAGAAGCTGCCATAATGCAGCAACCAGTAGAGCTTGATGAAGTCGTTGTGACCGCTAAAGCTCCAAAACCTTTTTCTTACTGGAAAGATTTAGTTTTATCTCCAGAATATGAAGATGCTTTTGAACAAATACAAAAAGATACAGGTGAGTTTTCTAGCACTAAAGACCAAGGTTTTTTAGGTTATTTAGGTCAGCTAGGTAAGCTTTTTAGTGCTACAAAAAGTAAAGATGAAGAATCAACTTATGAGCCTTTAAATTTAGATTTATTTACTAGAATAGAAATAGCTAAAGACTTAGATTCTAAGACATTAGAAAAGGCTAAAAAAGGTTTTTTAAATTTAAAAGAAAAAGAAAGCATTATAAAAAAAGCTAAAGGTAGTGTTGTTAATAGATCTTTATCTACCTTAGAAAATGATTTTCAAAGTGCTCTAGAAGATTATGACAAGCAATATGATCCTGTAAAATCTGAAGCTAAAGCTGTACAAGATAGAATAAACTCTACTTTTAATTTTGATAATGGTAAACCTATAATAGCTACTCAGGCTTCTGCGGGTTTATACAACAATTTAATAGATAAGTTAAACTCCTTAAAGTCTAAAGCTGAAAGTTTAAATAATAATAGAAAAACTTTAGTAGAAACCTACGAGCAAGATATTAATTCACTGAACGCAGAGTACGGTGTTAACTTAGCTAAAGGTTTTATTGAAAACAACTTTCAGTTAACTGACGATATAAAAGAATACAACAAATCTATAAGTGAAGATAGTAAGCTTTTAGGCGTGACAATACCTGGAGACGTTACTGACTTAACTTCTAGACTTGGAGGTGGTATATTTAAAACAGGTGGAGAAGTATTATTAAATTTTCCTGCGTTAGTTTTAAGCACTGTTGGAGATATGTTTACAGATCCAAATAGTTATAGTTACTTTGATGCGTTTAAAGATACAGCTGATAATTTAACTAACTATAACGTAATGGGTGAAGTTGGACAAGCTGAAGTTTTAGATGAAGATGGTAAGTATGTAAAGGACCCTTTAGCGTACGTAAAAATGACAGCTGACATGTTACCTTTTACATTAGGTATTATGGCTTCTGCTAGAAAAGGTGATTTAAAAGGTGTAGAAAAATTAATAGGTAATACTATTGGTGGTAAAAAAGGTAGAGTTTTTGGTTTAAGCGATAAGCTTAAGCGAGATATTACCATGGCTAATGCAGCTTTTAAAATGACGGTTGCTGATAATATTAAACAAGGCGAGGCAGATGGTTTAACTTCTGGACAAGCCTTGGCTTATGGGTCTATGGCTTCATTAGCTACAGGTTTAGCTCAGTCTGTTATGCCTGATATAAACTTTTTAAAATCTAGCGCTGGTAAAAACTTATTGCAAAACTTTAGAGGTAACTTAAAGTCAGCCGCGAACAAACAGGCTATATCAAAAGCGTCTTCTGCTTTTGTGTCTAACGTTGCTAAAGAGTACGGTGAAGAGCAAGTAGAGTACGCTTTTCAGTTGGCAAATAATTTAGGTTTTAACTTAGGATTACCTGATTATAATGATTTTATAAGAGAGCAAAAAACTTTACTAGCGGGCACGCTTGCTTTATCAGGTGGTTTACAAACTGTAGGTACAGTTAAAACTTTTAACGCAGCTAAGGATCAAGTTTACAAAGGTGTTATAAAAAACCAAACGCTTTTACTAGATCAGATACAATATCAAAAATCTATAGCAGAAGAAAATAAAGATACTGAAATGGTAGAGCAGCTTAACAACGCTGAATACTTTACTAGAAACATAATTAGAGCCGCTGCTGTATCTCCAGAAAATGTAACAGCTGAACAATTAGATCTTGTAGTTCAAAAGCAAAATTTACTAGACAAAAGAAAAAATCTTGATCCATCTTTTAGAGGTGAAATAGATGAAGAAATAAAACTTATTGACGAGCAAATAGCCGATTCAAGGGTTCAAAAAAGTAGAGCTGAGACAGAAGCTAAAATAGCAAAATCAACTGAAGCTCTTGCTGAAAAATTAGGCGTTAAGACAGATACAGCTAAAGATGAAACAGAGGCTAAAAGCAAAATAAAAAAGCTTCAAGAACAAGGTTTTGTAGTAGACGAAAAAGATTCTCAAAACTACGGCACTATATTGTTTAACGACAAAGGTGAAACCGTAATACTTTACAACGAAGAAGCTAATAAAAAAGACAATGTTATAACCACTAAAGCGCACGAGTTATTACATGCTGTGTTATTAAAAACAGTAGCTAATAATCCTGGATCTGCAACACAATTAGGTGTTGCTGTTATAGAAGCTTTAAATAATGTTAACACTACACTAGTTACACCGGAATATCAACAAAGATTAGCTGGTTATTTAGATAAAGCTAATAAAGGTCAGATAAGTAAAGATGATGCGTTCGAAGAAGGTTTAACCTTGTTAAGCGAGGCTGTTATTAATGGTGACATAGTTATAAAAGAAACTATTGTAGATAAAATTAAAAGAGGTTTAGATAAAGTATTTGGCGACAGCAAGGCTAGAGTTGTATTTAACGAAGGTAAAGATGTAATTAACTTTATTAAAGACTACAATAAAAGTTTAATTAAAGGTAAAATCAGCGAGCAAGTTGTAGCTACAGCAGAGCAAGGAGCATTAGGTACTCTTACTCAAGTAGATGAGGATGTTGAAGTTACTCAACCAACCAGCAAAGCTTCATTAACACCTCAAGACTCAGATAGAGTAAACCAAATATATGCAGAGCAAGGTATAGCTGGTTACGAAGACATATTAAACTTGCTAAAACCAACAGCTAGAGGGTTAGCTAGACGTTTTGAAAACAGACCAGATTATGACGAGCAATTAGTTACAGATGCTATACTGACAGGTAAACGTGGCATGCTTGATGTTATAATGGATTACAATAAAAAAGTTGAAGCTGGAGAGCAAGTTCCTCCGCTTTCTGGTTTTATAAATAAAAGTTTTTCTACTAAAACAGGTTTTAAAAGATATATAGACGCGGCTGAAAAAGTAGTAGGTACAGAGTTTACAGAAGATGTTACAGAGGCTAGAGGCGTTGTAGCAGAAGAAGCAACTGTTGAAGACACTAAAGAACCTAGAGGCCCAAGAAAACCTACTGAAACGACTAGATTTAGTGATACAGCTTTAAGTAACTTAGGTGTAAAGAATAAAGCTGAAGCTGAAAAACAAATATCAGATGCTACTAATAAAGCGTTTGAAGGTAAAGAGGTTACAAGGTTTGGTCAAACTAAAAACGTACCAGTTACTGTTGCAGAGATATATGGTAAAATGTTTGGTGTAAATCCAGAAACTATATATGATAAAAAACGTAATTACTCTAAGAAAGATAGTGAAGGTTTAACACGTGTAAAGCAATACTTAATAGATAATGCTACTAGCGACTTTGCTAGATTACCAAAAACTAAAGATGACTTTGGTAAAGCTACGTTTATACCTAATAACGTAATGAATGCTCTGTACACAGATGGCGAGCTAACAGGCACACTAAAAGATTATTTAAATATCATTAGAGAGAAACCTGTTAAACCCATCTACAGAGATAGAGTAGGTCAAACTATACGAGGGTTATTTAATACTAGCATTAGAAACCGTATGGTTGAAGATCTTATACCTAGTAAACCTGAAAGAGCTAGAGCTGGTGCTAAATTTAGTACACGTACAAAAGTTAGAGATACAATAACACCTAAACAGGCTGAAAAATTAATAGCTGTTTCTGTAGCTCAAAATATAAATACAACTCTTAAAACTTTAGGTGAAGAAAGCGCTAGCGTTAAAGATGACACTAGACCTACAATACAACGTAATTTTCTTAATGCTATTAAAAAATATAAGCTAAGACCTAATGTATTTTTAGGAGGAGCGTTTGCTTCTAGCGGATCGAGGTATGAAAGAAAAGCTGATGGTAATGTTTATTATAAACTCAGCAACGGTAAAGAAATGATGGGTATACCTAGGCGTGATGATGGTGGTAAAATTAGAAGAAACAAAAAAGGTAAAAAATTATTTAGTCAACCTACTGCCGAGCAAGTTGTAGAACAATTTGGTGAAGGTGTTACGCTTTTGCCGGCTAGAGGAAAGTTATACTATGGAGTTAAAGATCCAGCGTATATAGAAGCTTTAGCTGCAGCGAAAGAAAATTTAGGTGGAATTGAAGACAAAGTAGCTAAAAAAGTTACTGTTAAAGCTGCTGATACAGATGCTGGTAAAGCGCAAGCTAAAGTTAACATGGAGGTGTTAGAAGATGTTGTTATGCAACTTGACTCAGCTATAAAAGCTGGCATGCCTAGCTCATTAGCATCTATGGTTGTACTTCAAGGTTATCAAGCAACTAGCGGTTTAATTAAAATAGCTGCGCCATTTAGATACAAATCTAAAGTATTTAAATATGGAACAACACCTAAACAACGCGAAGGTGAAAAATTTAGAGAAGAACATAATCCACCAGCTTCAGTGATTGGTAGTTCTATAATCTTTGGATTTTCAACTGGCACTACTAATATTATTATGCCAGCTATTAAAGAAAATTACTATCAAACTAAATTATCAAAAGCTGATGATCAAAAAATTGATGAAGCTAAGTTAGCCGCTGTACTTCCAGAAGGTTATACTATACTAGACAACCCAGCTATAAGGCTTGCTCAAGCTGGTATTGATTTAAATAGTATTATAAACTACGATACTGGTAAGTCGTTAGCTGAGGAATTAGGTGTATCATTAGATGTAGCTAACATAAACGCTACTAATGTTGCACAACAAAATCAATTGGTAGCTGAAGTTATTCAAGGTAATCGAACTCCTGAAAGCGCTCAAAAGTATTTAAATGAATTTACTAAATTAAAATCTAAATCAAAAGCATCGGCTAGAAATAACAATAAAATACCTAGCAATGTTCGTATAGAAGACCCTAGCACGTTCGATCCTTTTGGTATGGTGGATGTTGTTGCTAGACAAATGTTTCCTGAGCAAGCTAACTCTAATGTTGTTAAAGCAGGTCAACTTACTTCTTATGAAGCTCTTGATGCAGAGCAAAAGTTACAAGTAATGGCTAAAGTCCCTGGCAGTCCAGTTGAACAAACTATCGCTGTGATGGACACGATAGACACGGCTATAGCTAATGCTAGAAAAGCAAGCGCTAAACCTAAAGGCATAAGCGTGTGGGATTTTGATGATACGCTTGCTACAACTAAATCTAACGTGCTATACACAATGCCTGATGGAACAGAAGGTGTTTTAAACGCAGAAGAATTTGCTAAGCAAGGTGAAGATATGCTTCAGCAAGGAGCTGAGTTTGATTTTAGTGAGTTTGAAAAGGTTACTAAAGGAGCTAAAGGTCCTATGTTTGAAAAAGCCGTAGCTCGTAATAGAAAGTTTGGTAATGATAACGTGTTTATTCTTACGGCTAGAACTCAATCAGCGGCAAAACCTATACATGATTTTTTAAAAGCAATAGGTTTAGATATACCACTTAAAAATATTGTGGGCTTAGGCAACAGCACACCCGAAGCTAAAGCGCGTTGGGTTGTAGGTAAAGCTGCCCAAGGTTATAATGATTTTTACTTTGCAGATGATGCTTATAAAAATGTTGAAGCTGTGCAAAACGCACTAGAAGTTTTAGATGTTAAATCAAAAACTCAACAAGCGTTTAGAAAAGCTAGCAGTGTAGAAAAATTAGATGCAGATTTTAATACAATACTAGAGCAAACAACTGGTATTGCGTCGGAAAAAGAATATAAGAAAGTAAAAGCAGAAGTAGCAGGTGCTTCGCTTGGTAGAGTATTTAGAGGTGTACCATATTCAGCTCAAGACTTTGTAGGTTTACTATACGAAACTCTTAGCAAAGGTAAACTTGGCGATGCTCAAATGGCTTGGTATAAAACACACCTGCTTAATCCTTATGCTAGAGCTGTAAATGACATTGACAATGCTAGACTAGCAGTGATGGCTGATTATAGAGCTCTTAAAAAACAATTAGGATTTGTTCCTAAAAATCTAAGAGCAAAAGTACCAGGTGAACCATTTACTAGAGAGCAAGCTGTTCGTGTTTATATTTGGAACACGCAAGGTTATGATGTTCCAGGTATTAGTAAACAAGATTTAAAAGAGTTAACAGAGTATGTAACTGAAAACGCTGATCTTCAAGTGTTTGCTGACCAAGTTATCGCTATACAAAAAGGTGAATACACTAAACCTAAAGAAGGTTGGCCAGCTGGTACGATAACAACTGACATACAGGAAAGTATAAACACAGGTGTTAGAGCTAAGTATTTAACTCAATGGCAAAACAATGTTGATGTTATATTCTCTGAAAAGAATATGAATAAACTTGAAGCTGTGTATGGTAAGAAGTGGCGTAAAGCTATGGAGAACATGCTAGGCAGAATGAAGACTGGTCGAAATAGAAATTTCTCTGATGATAGTTTAACAGCTAGATTTACAGACTGGTTGCAAGGTAGTATTGGGGCTATCATGTTCTTCAACTCTAGATCAGCATTGTTACAGAATTTATCTTCTATAAACTTTTTAAACTTTACAGATAACAACCCGCTAGCTGCAGCAAAAGCTTTTGCAAATCAAAAACAATACTGGTCAGACTTTTCTAAGCTTATAAATTCTGACTTCTTAAAAGCTAGAAGATCTGGTTTACGTATGAATGTAAACGAAGCAGACATTGCTGACATGGCTAAAAAAGGTGGACCGCGTGCTGTAATAAGTAAGCTACTACAGTTTGGTTTTACACCTACACAAGTAGCAGATAGTTTTGCTATCGCGTCTGGTGGTGCTACGTTCTACAGAAATAGGATAAAATCTCTAATGAAACAAGGAATGTCTCAAGCTGAAGCTGAGACTCAAGCATTTGAAGATTTTAGAGAGACAGCTGAAGAGTCACAGCAATCATCAAGACCAGACCGTATATCAATGCAACAAGCTGGTCCGCTTGGTAGATTAATACTAGCTTTTCAAAACACACCATCTCAGTATGCTAGAATAATAGACAAATCTGTACGTGATCTTAAAAACAATAGAGGTGATAGAAAAACAAACATAAGTAAAATAATTTATTACTCTACTGTACAAAACTTATTATTTAACGCATTACAACAAGCTTTGTTTGCTTTTGCGTTTGATGATGAAGAGCCTACAGACACAGAGAAAAAAGATAAATATATTGGTATAGCTAACGGCATGGCTGACTCTTTGTTAAGAGGTACAGGCGTAGCGGGTGGCGTATTGTCAGTAACTAAAAATGCTATAATACGTATAATAGAAGAGTCTCAGAAGAAGAATCCTAACTACGAAAAGGTTGGTGCTGACTTACAAAGAATAGCTCCACCGATATCTTCTAAGCTATCTAAAATAAATCAAGCTGCAAGATCATTTAAGTGGGATAAAGACGAAATGATTAATGGTGGTTGGGGATTAGATAACCCAGCTTACTTAGCTGTAGGTAATGTAGTGTCAGCTACAACTAACATACCTATGGACAGAGCAGTTAAGAAAATAAACAACCTTACTAAAGCTTCTGATAGTGAGCTTGAAACATGGGAAAGATTAGCTTTGCTTGGTGGTTGGCAAGAATGGGAAATAGGAATAAAAGAAGAGACAAAGAAAAATAAACCACAACCTAGAAAAACTAGACAAACAAAAAGAAGAAGTAAAGAAAGAAAAACTACAAACAGATAAACATAAATTATGGCCACACAACTTGGAGAAAATACTAAAGTAACTCTTGACTTGAAGACCATAGGAATGGTAGTAGTTGGCGCTGTGTCTCTCGCTGCAATGTATTTTACATTGAAAAAAGATATAGAACTAGCTAAAGAACTTCCTGAACCTACAATCAGTCGAACTGAATACGATTTGAAAGATCAGCTTATTCGCGAAACAATAATCAATACGCAGGACAAAGTTGAAGAAAATAGTAATAAGTTAGATAAGATTGATGAAAAACTATATGAAATAATCGAAGAAATGTAAAATGAAAACACTTGTTAATTTACTATTAATTTTAATTTCATCAGTAGTTATAGCGCAAGATTATAAGGTAGTACAAATAAACGCTGAGTGGAATAATAAAAATAAGATAGACTTACCTTACAGTATTGAAGGTGCTAAATATAGATACGCTTTACTTGAAAATCAAAGTAAGACATTTCAAAAACAAATATTAGCTGTGCCTGTTGTAGTACTGTGGAAGGGTAATAAAGTCGTAAGGCAATGGTCAGCAGACCTAAGCTTTAAGTTGGTACTTACAGCTGAAGAAATAGCTTATGCTATAAGAGAAGATAAGCAGAAAATATATAGAAGAAAAACAAATTAGTTATGGGAAAAATTAGTGGACCCTGCAAGGCTGCAGCAAAAAAGAAGTTTGAAGTATGGCCCAGCGCTTATGCCTCTGGTTGGGGTGTGAGATGTACTAAAGCTGGTGGTCCTGGTAAAATGGGTAAAAAGAAAAAGTAATGGGCAAAGTTAGAAAATTAAATGAAAGCCCATTAGCTCATTGCTACGCTAGTGTGCTTCATAATCCTGAGACTAATAAAATGAGACAAAGAGTTTCGTCTTATGGCATTGGTACTGGTAATGATAAAGCTTTAGCTAATGCTAAGACATTAAGATCTCCATTAAATAAGAAGTCTAAAGTAAAAGGTGGAGGTACTAAGAAAGTTTGTTTACCTGCTGCTAAAGTAAAGTCAATGAGTAAGGCAGAAAAAGATAAAGTTATTAGAGCAAAAAGATCTGCTGCTGGTAAAGGAGATTACAAAAGATCTAGCAAGTCAAACGTAAAAGGTGCTCGTAAAAAAGGAGCAACATTGCGTGACTGGTTTGAAAAAGAAAATTGGATTAATGTGGCTACAGGAGAGCCTTGTGGAAAATGATTATGAAATACTTTCAATACGAAGAGTTTGACTCACCTGATATACAGGGCAGTGGACAGATGATGGGGAAGGAAATGTTAAGCAAGCTTGACATGATACGTGAAGAGTACGGTAAACCTATAAGTATCAATTCTGGGTATCGTACAGAAGCACATAACCAAAAAGTTGGTGGGAAACCAGCGTCATCTCATTTAAAAGGTTTAGCTGTAGATATAGCTTGCAATAATAGTGTAGATAGATTTAATCTTATTCAGTTGTTTTTAAAACATGGTATAAATAGAATAGGTGTCGCTAAGAACTTCATACACATAGATATTGATAATGATAAAGTTTCAAATGTTATTTGGACATATTAAATAGGAACAATAAAAAATGGGCGTACCATACCCAACAGTTCCTAATAAAGAAAGGGCCCTCGAAAGAGAGCCCTTTTTTTTATTACCCATCACAAGCAAGACAGTCAGGATCCATAGCACTTGCTGCTATATCTCCTCGTAACACTGACTCAGTCCGCATGTAATATAAAGTCTTAACTCCTTTCTTCCAAGCATCCATATGAACTTGATTAATCCACTTTGGTGAAGCTTCAGAAGGAAAAGCTAAGTTTAAACTAACTGATTGATCAATATACTGCTGACGTATACCAGCTTGATTAACTAGCTCTAATTGGTTTATTTCTTTGAAGGTTTTGAATACATCTTTAACCTTATCAAAGCCCGTTAGATCTAACGATTCATGCTCAGATAAACGCACTAGCTTACTGTTAACGTAGCCAAAGTCATCAAGCTCTTTAATATCTTGAACACTTCCACCATCAGCCATGATCTTATCCCATGTTTCTTTAGTATTAATATTGGCTTTACGTAGAACTTTTTCTAGCTCTTTGTTTTTCCTAATGAACGTACCCTTCGCACTTTGTTCAGTGAAAACATTAGCGGCCCAAGGCTCAATGCCAGGACTAACATTACCGGCAAGCTTACTATTAGACACAGTAGGAGCAACAGCCCTAAGATGAGTGTTACGAAAACCAGTCCCACGACACCAAAGAGGTTCGCCATAAACTTCAGCAAGTGCTCTTGACGCTCGTTCAGATTCAATCTTAATTTGGCTAAATATACGGCGCGTTTCAAATTGGGCTTGCAATCCTTCGAAGGGTATGCCATTCTGTTGAAGGTACGTATGCCAACCAAGGACTCCCAAGCCAAGTGCTCTGCCTTTTTCAGCAGATCGTACAGAGTTTCCAAAACCTTTAAGCCCTTTAGCTTTTTGAATAAACTCTTCCAACACTCCATCAAGAAACCACGTAGCGTCATAGATAAGGTTTGTGTTTTTCCATTCTTCATATTTAGTAACATTTAAACTAGACAGGCAGCAAACAAAGCTATGACTTTCATCTGTGTGCAATGTAATCTCAGAGCAGATGTTTGTCATATGTACTTTTAAAGCATTGTCTTTATAAGCTTCTGGATTTGCTTTGTTAGTATTTCCTTTAAACATAATGTACGGTTCGCCAGTTGACTTTCGCTTTCTAAGAAGTTTACTCCATCTATTTCTAGCATCCGCATCTCCTTGTTCAAGCTTTCGCATAAACTTATCACCAACAACTGCGCACTGATGTAGATTAAGCGATTGTCTGTTAACATCTCCTTTAGGCTCTCGTATCTCCAGCCATTCCTCGAAATCGTCATGTTCAATGTTGATATTAACGGACGCAGCTCCTCTTCTGACAGATCCTTGATTGGTAGCGAGGATTGTGCTATCATAGATTTTGCAAAAAGGTACGACTCCATCTGATGTTCCATTGCCTGTAATTTTAGCGCCAGCGGGTCTGATCATGTTAATACCAATGCCAACTCCACCGCCGTGCTTTGCGAGTAGCATCATTTCTAAATTTTTACCTCCAATGTCATGTATACTATCACCAACATCAATACCGAAACAACTAATAGGTAGACCTCTGTCTGTACCGGTGTTAGATAAAACAGGTGAAGCTAAGTTCAACCAACCTTTCCATATGTAATTAAAAAAAGTATCTGCTAGTTCTGGTTTATACAATCGTCTAGCTACTGTTGTTGCGACTCGTTGGTAAGCTTCTCTTGGGGTTTCTCCCATATATAAATATCCCCCGGATATAGTCTTCTTGTATACTTCGGTGTCTCCCCAGCTCGGGTAATCAACTCCTTTTTTCCATTCATTATTCCACATCATTTAAAAAATAGCAATGCGTATGCTATCATCACGTTTAAATTAACTATAACTAAGTTCCATTGTTTTGCAACCCAAACTTGCGGTGTGCAAAATAAACCAGCTAAAAAATATATTACTATACCTGGTGTGTCAGGTAATAAATGGGGAGCAGTTACAAAAAAACCAGTCCCCATATACCCTAATCTATTAGCTAATCTTTCCGTCGGTGTCAAACGACGTTCCATCACTAGACTCTTCAGCCACTTTCTTTTTAAGTTCATCAATCGCATTTTCGTAACCATCTAATTGTTTCAATATTTCTTGTTGACCAAATACCATGGTCTTTAAATTATCAAACTCTTTTATTAATACCTGAACAACGTTAGTCATTGCAGCCATTCTTTTCTCAAGGTTATCTGTTCTACTCTGTTTTTGTCCCTTCATATAATTCTTTATATAATTCTTGTTCAGTTAATAAACTACCAAATATCCTCGAAGTCCTCACCTTCGTTAGCCTTCGAATAATCCGTTGACCTGATTGCGAAAAAGTCAGTATGAGTATGCCCGCCGGTAAGATGATAGAACCAATCAAGATTACCTGCTGCATTGTCGTCAAACTTAAAATGCGACGCCAAGTTGCTGTAACCAAGTTCAACCAGTTTTTCATTTGTTCTCTTTTTTATAAAGTGTTTTAGATCATTTGCTTTGATGCCTTCTATATCACCCATCTCAAACATCTTATCAATATAATTTGTTTCTAGCTTAACCATAGTTTCAGCAGCTACTATTATATCTTTTTCACACAGATCTTTTAATTGATTATTTTCAGAGCACATATCTCTAAATAGTTTGCAGCCCATACGGCTATGCAGTGACTCATCTCTTACGCTCCATTTCATTTGTTGACCTATACCTTTAAGTAAGTTTCTTAATTGGAAACTATAAAGTACAGCAAATGCAGAGTATAAGCTAACCCCTTCAGCAAAAGCACTAAACACAGCAAGAGACTTAGCAATACCGATAGGATCGGTGCCGCTATAACTAACCAGATTGTCAAACCTTGCAGCAGTTGTAGGCTCGTGGAGAAAAGCTTCGAAATTTTCAAGACCAAGTGTTTCATTTAAATAACTATATGCGACAGCGTGTATTGTTTCTTGCGAACCAAACATCATTGCCATTTGTTGTATCTCATGTTTAGGAAACCACGATACGACTTTCTGGGTCCAGTAATCTGAAACGGCACATTCGGTCTGCGCGAATCCAAGAAGTATGTTTCCAACAAGATTTTTCTCTTTATCATTTAATTTTTCTTTCCAGTCTTTGACATCGCCCTGCATGGGTATTTCGGTATGTAACCAAAAAGCCTGTGCTTGCTTTAACCAACCTTCTGTGTAGTACTCAGGGTACTCAAACGGTTTGTACGCTATGCGCTCATCAAATAAACCCATTACTTAAATACTTCATATGCTACATCTACAAACGGTAGATAAAAAACATGAGCAGTTTGATTTGGCTCTGAGTATGTTCTCATACCAAACAATATACCTGGGTAGATACCAAACGATAATGACCACGTTTTTTTAACGCCCTTGTCCTCTGTATTTTTTGACATAATTTTTACTTTGTTTATTATTACTAGTTTTTGTTTTTGCTTTAACGCCTGGACGACGTACCTTTGCCTTTTCGTTGTAGGCAAATAAATTTAATTTAGCCACTTATATTTATATTATATTTGTCTTGTTGTTCAACTAGATCTTTGTACTTTAAAAAACCACGTTGTTCAATAGACCATTTAGTAAACTTATCTATCTGTCTTTCAGCGTACTTACGCCTTGCTATGTCCTTTGCTTTTCTAGGATTAGCTGTATTGTTCTGTCGCATTCAGCTTGGTTTTGTGGTTTATATAACACAGTGTCTGGAAACTGTTGTGTAACTAATAGCTTAAATAATTTCCATCGCATTGGAAAAGATTCATTAGCTCTACCTTTTGTTTCAATAATAAATCCATCACCAATAAAATCAGGTGTGTATTTAATAGGTAGTATACGCTTAGAACCTCTGTTCTTATAATCACCTTTACCATTTGCTTGACGAGCATAACACTCGTTTGGAAAATGAAAGCCATTCATTAGTACAAATGTTTCACCTTCGTATTTGGCTTTGACTTTTGCTTTTTTCAAAGCCATATACATATATCTCTCAAGGCCTGAAGCAAAGTTGATACCATCATATGATATCTTCTTTGCTTGTACCGGTCCTCTTTTTTTTCGTTTATATTTCTTCCGCACCATAATGTTCTCCATCATTTCCGTTTTGACCAATGATATTCATTCGGCGTAACATAACCTCTTCAACCTCATCAGTTAGACATCGTCGTGCCGCTTCAATATATAGCAACGAATCCATTAATTCTTCTTGAACATCAACTAAGAAACGATCTAAGTCTTTAACTTGACCTTCAATCTCTTCCATCATTGTAGCACCATACTTCTTTTGACCTATGATACTGCGCTCGTCCATCTTCCTTAGTACAGCTTGTACTATCTTATCTTCAGTTTTAATCTGCATCTTTAACAAATGTTCCGTTTACCATAGATCCAGTTCTATTGCTGATCTCGCCGTAAGCACTGCTAATACAATGTTCAACATCATACCCACCGAGATGGGAAAGATTGGTAAGTACAACAATACAATCGCCGATAGCATCAACAAACTCAGCTTTATCGTCTTTAAGAATTGCTTTTCCGAGTTCGCCGACTTCTTCCATAAGTTTAACAAACTGCGTTTTAGTATCTCCACTATCATATATACCTCGTTTATCAGCCCAGTCACGAATACTATCAAAGATAGTTGCGTCTATACTTTCAGAACCTGGTTCAGCTAAGAAAGCTTCGTAATAAGCTTTGTTATAAATGTAACATCTCTCGTTGTTATACATAGACGTCTTTGCATTATGTATAACCCATGGTATTGTAGTTGAATTGATTTCGAATTTACCGTGTTGAGTTTTCCAGCTGAGCCCGATGTTATCCATCAGATGCCCTTTAAGTTTATTAGCTGGACACGGAAAGGTTGACGTTTGTTCAGTAGCGTTTATATTCATATTTGATTTAAATAAATTTTTATATAATTTTCTGTCGACCTTATAGCCATAAGACTTTTGAAGTTCTATTTCGCGGTCTGATATAAAATCTATATCGTCTGACTGCTCAAGAACTTCATACTCTCCCTCCTTATAGCCTTGCATAAGGGTTACTCGGGTATTAAGATCACGTGTAACACCTATCTTTTTACCTGGTATGTGGTATAAATAATACATTGGTTTTATATTTTATCGTTATACAAATGTAAGTTGTGTGCGTGATGGTAGTACGTGCCAACAGGCAAATTTAATCTCTCTGCAACTAGTTCCTGCAATGATGCAAACTGATACTGATCGTTACAGAAACCGTACCAGAGATCATTAGAACGCATATAGACAGACATATACAGTTTGCCTTGTACTATTGTAAACTGTACTGCGTACGTACATGGTGTATCATTACTGTACTTGTGTATTTCTTTGCCGTCATATATACTAATAGCAGCTTGTCTGGTTTCAGGATTTGATCTTAACATGTATATAACTTTTTCAAATTGCTCATGTCGTTTCCATTGATAACCATAATTAGAGTTGACCTCGCCGTCTTCATTGGCCATGCGTTTCCATATCGGTGGTATCTTACCGTATAGCTCACCTAGTTTTTTAATTTTAGGATCACCAGATAAATACCATTGCCACTCTGCAGCTGCGTACTCTTCATTCCAGTTACGCTCTTTGTTTGTAATTACTTTGTTGGTTGGGTTCTCTATTGTAAACCCTATATTAAATAAAGCTTTGGTACCTGCAAACTCAACACCATTTGTAATGATCTCGTTGTGCATATACTCATAAGCTTTATTTGCTGTCTCGAAAGTATTTCTCATAATAATATCTATAATATTCATAGATCTTCTCCCATATCATATCTCTAATATAAATATGAGGTGATCGATTTGTTTTACCGTTTATTGTTATATCTATATACCAAGAACCTGGATCTTTAGCAAATGGCGCTATTGTTATACCGTTGTTTATACACCATCGCATAGCCTCCCAGTCTTCATCTGTAGCTTCATACTTACCCATACTCCAAGCTGACTTCTTAGCTTGCTTGTAAGGAGGCATTATTCCCAGGGCATTTTCTCACCTTCAGCCATACCAGGCAGAACATGAGGAATAAAACGACCTGACTTTGGTTCCCATTTAAAATGAGCTTCGGCTCCGTTCTCACCTAGGTTTTGGAACTTAACTTTAAGTACCTTAGCTTTAACTGTCTTGGCTTCGTAGTCTCTGTGTACTAATATACCATGGTAACTAGCATCATACCATTCACCACCACCTTTAATGTTATACATAGTTGGCTCTTCAATTTTACCATTACTATCTTTATACATTTTAGTAGGGTGTGCTACAATAAAAACTAACACATCATATTTCTTGCAGAACATTTCTATCTTACTTAGATATTCCATTGTATATCTATTGACATCTTCTGTTTTGCAATCAACATCTCTGATCTTATTAAATGGATCGATTACTAGGCATTTAATACCTTTACGTTTAACAAGCTCAGCACCCTTACGTAGTACTGATTCAAGACTATACTTATCCATATCAATGAAAAAGTAATTATCATTAACATGCTCAGCAACTTCATTCCATTTACCACCACCGATATCTCCACGTGTAGGCATGTCGCCCCACGTTTTACGCATTAGTTTATGGGCATGTAAATAAGTTGGCGCATTTTCTGGACTAGCAAACGCTGTCTTCCAACCATAGTTCGCGTTATACCCAACGACCATTTGATCGACAAAATCACTCTTGCCGGAACTAGGAATACCAGTAACAGTAATAAACTGACCAGTGTAAGTTGAAAAGATATCATCAAAATTCTGAAGGCCGATTTGGAAACCGGGCTTGAAACCATTTTTAACGAAGTCAGTAACTTCATCTTCAATGTCTTTGAAAGTTGTGACGTTTTCAAGGGGTACTGGTCTGGCCTTTGTAATACGCTCTGCCAGCTTTTCTTTTCCATACTTTAATAGATATTCATTAGCATCTTTACAGTCTTCAAACGTTACTAAGAAACATACTTCAGCTCCGAGCCTACGAATAAACTCTTGCTGTAGCATTTGACCAGCTTCATCTTGATCAACAGCTAATATTATTTTTTCTTTGTCTTCAAAATAATCAATACAGTTGTCTAGATAATCTAGATTATTGTTAGTTAATGTTGCACCGTTTGGTACTGATATAGAATTCTTAATGCCAGCTTCGTGTAAAGCTAACACGTCCATTTCACCTTCAGTAATTATACAAGTATCGTAACCTACAATACTATTGATATTGTAAAATACTTTTTCAGCTCCTTTATAAAGCTTAAAGTTTTTACGACCATCTCTGTATTTAACATTAATAAGTTGATCACCCATTAAATAATTAAACTGAATTGTGTTCTCTTTATTGCCAGTCTGTGGCATATACTCAGAACCCTCACCGACCCGAAGATCGGTAAGAGTTTCATGAGATATACCGCGTGACTCAAACCAGTCGACTACTTTACTTTGTAATAACTTTTCGACGTATTGTTCAGGCCGCACGTAATCTTTTTCACTAGCACCTTTACGTTGGTAAGTGTGTAGTTGAAAAGATGTACTACAGTTGTGACAAGTTCCGAGACCCCGTTCCCAATCATAAGAAGCACATTGTGCTTTCTGATTCTTAGGTTGTCTATCGTGGGAACACAAAGGGCAAACACCCTGAGTCTTCCCTTCTTTTAGACTATATTGATTGAACTCATCAATCAAAAATCCATTGATCTCTGTTGTCTGCATTTAATTTAATTTATTTATTACCAATCTTCTAAGCACTTAATGCGTATGTCGCAGTAGTTTAGAAGGGCAGGTCATCATTGGCTGCTGGAATTGATGCAGCTTGTTGTGCAGGTGCAGATACACCGTCTCGCTGAGCAGCGGCTACATTATCTCCGTTTGTCCATACTACTTTTACATTACCTAAATAAACTTTATCAACTTTAGCTTCACGTTCTTCTTTAGTTTGCTGTACAATTACAGGACCTTGATTTCCAAACTGATCTGCTTCATCATTGATCGTAATAGTAATAGGTAGGTATTTACCTTTCTTACCTGGAATAATTTTATCCTTAGGAATTTTAGTAAGGTCAATACTTGTTGCTATAATACTTGCCATTATGCGTAGTTATTAATTTGATTAAACATGCGCTGCAACTGATCTTTAGTAGCGTTGCTATTGCGTCGTAGATTATCTACTGCTTTAACATGGTTTTGATTAGCATAAAAATTGTTTACACTTGTTTCAACTCCTGTTACTGTACAAACTTTAGTTTGATTTTTTCTAGCTCGTGCCATATTAATTGGTTTAAAGGGTTTCGTTAATAAAAAATTGTGAAGGATCAAAACCTTCTTGTTGATAAAATAATTGATACTGTTCTACTGCTCTCTTGACTTTGTCAGCACCACGCTGTAAAAATTCAGGTGAGCAATCAAACATTCCAATTTGATGTGTTGTTTTATCTATTGCGATAAACAACATCTCGTAACCAAATAGCTTTTGGTATATATAAGCTTGACTGTCATAATTATATTTAGATGCTGACCATCTAAACTTATTTAGGTCTGCTGTCGTCTTCAAATCAATGATAAGTTTTTCATCGTGATTTAATATATCAGCTTTACCTTTCCATAATTCATTTTCAATCTCGCTAATACCAGGTGTCTCGTAATCACAGTTACCTCTTATAAGACCTTCGCAAACATCGTTTGATAAAATCTTATCCGTCATCAGTTCAATCATATCAACTTCAGACTGTAACAATAGCATTTCTCCACCTGATATTTCTTTATATGCTTTAGTATTTCTACTTGTTGATTCAACTATTTTAAAGTTTTTTAATTTATCAGGTTCAAGTATAGCAGTGTGAAAATAACCACCAATTAAAAATGCTGGTGATTGTTTCAACTTCTTACCTAAAGCTAAAGGGTTACTTAAAAGAGTTGATATATCAGAGTTGCTAAGATACTTCTTGCCAAAATCACCGTAGTAATCTTCATCGTTTCTTAGCTTATCAATTATCTTATCCTCGTTCATAATTCTTAAGTTCTGCTATAGCTTTAACCGACACATCGTACTTAGAGTTGATAGCTTTAATTGAGCCACCAGCTTTGATATATTCAACTGCTTTCTTAAAAGCATCAGTACCTGTATCAAGCTTTTGTTTAGATTTACTTACGGTCTTTCCGTGAGTATTAGACGCATCTGAGTCCTGCGTGTCGTCTATTAGGAATAAATTACCTAATGCATATTTCTTCCCATAACTTGAAGCTGAACCAAACTGTTGAGGAGTTTGCATACCTTTTTGATTTAGATCAACACCTACTAATGCTGTTGCATTAATACTGTTTTCACCATCAGATATTGTAGCTTTACTTTCTACAATAGGCATTGGTTCAGTTGAAATGATTGTCTCATCAATCTTAACTGATACTCCTAACTCTAATAGATAGGGTTTAGTTGCTTCAAGAATGTCTTCGGCTGATCGGAAGTTGTATTTGCCGAATGAGTTAAACCTACTTTTTTTCGATTTAAACTTAGTCTGGATAGTAGCCAGCTTTTCATTTAGTTTCATAGGTATATTGGTATTTACTTATTAATATAATTACACATAAAAATATAGTTTTACACAAGTAACTTACAGATAGTCAATCACTTGTGAGTGATCAACGTTGTCAATTAATTTCTGTACTGCTTGCTTTTTTAGCTCGCTTACACGAACATAATTACTAACTCCATCTATATTTAATTTAGCTGCGATTTGCTTAGCTGAATGTTTATCGCAGTCAAGTCCGTAGCTTAATCGTAACACCTCATATTCTTTGTTGCTAAGATGTTTTAACAATAAGCTTTTCAAATAACTATTTAACAAAGCTATGTTGTATGGCTCTGATCTGTCTGCTATTTGATGTATCATTTGCTCACCTTCATCATTGGTAGGTTGAGCGTCTATTGATAAAAACACAGAGTTGAAAAACATTTCAACCATTTTTTTATCTTTAGGGTTGTTACGTATTTCGTTTATCTTATGTTCTGGAATACGTATATCACCTCTGTGCATATCAATTCGTCTACGTATAGCACCTTTAACACGTTTACTAAAAAATGATTTTAAAGTTTTTTCAATATCTTCAGACTCATTTAGTTTTTCCCATGTTAACTTATCAACAGCTTTAATTAAACCTTCAGATCCTATTTGTATTAAGTCATTGATACTTAATACACCTGAAGCTTGTTGAGTTGTTGAAAACTTACGTGCTAAATTTTCTACAAGAGGAAGAAACTTTACAACTAGTTCTTCTCTTGAATAGCTATCGTAAGACGCTTCTACAGGCATAGACTTTTTAACATCTTCTTTATACCTTATGTAGTTCTGTACATTGTACTTTTTCATACTGTTTCTTCTATAATTCCTACGGCTTCTGATATAATTAGTATAGTAGCGGCTAGCCAAATATTAAAAGGTATAAGACAATAGCCTGCTACTCTTATAACACTCTTTGTCATACTAGCCCAAAAGTGTTTATCTGCATCTGGATATTTCATAATTGTGAGTTTAAAAGTTCTTTTTCTTTCTTTAATTCTTGTGTCATACTTCTGTGAATAGTTCTAGCTGAACAGTTGTGATACTTTGCTAATTTACTTATTGTTATCTTTTCTTGTGTTTCGTTTATTGATAACATAGCATCGTATATATCATCTGGCGTTACACCTTTTGATCTGCCTATAATTTGACCAACTATACTTAGTTTTTCTGTAACAGATAATTTACAATTATCTTTAAATATAACTTTTCTTAGTTTGTTTCTTGGAGGTTGTTCAAGATCAAACATGCTAACATCATAAATTATATTTTTAAACAACTGTTCTGAAACAGAAAATGTTACAAATCCATTGTCTTTGTTTACTATATGCGTTGCAATAAATTCAAACTTATCTTGATCTAACTGCGGATTTAAATACCATATAACAAGCAAATGCCACTTAAGAGATTTGTATGTAGTAATTTTAGCTTTAGTTCTAAATAGTTCATAACATTCATGAGTGCCATTTAGATAAACATCACCCCAGTCATACACTTGATCTGGCTTATCGTTTATAGTACCTCTTCTATAGACGATGCGGTGTTTATTTAACAAACTTAAATTTCTATCTTGTGACATTAGCCTATTACTAGTTATTATTAGGGGCTGTTGTCACAGTCCCTTCTGGTTTTAAAGTACATATAATAATATGTTCTTTTAAAAATTCCTCTTGTTCTCTTAATTTATTAAACAATTCTTTAGTTTTTCCCATTTTTTCTAGGTTTTTGCTTAACTTTTTTTAATGATTTAACCTTATGCGCTAAATTCATATAGTTTGTTGACATTATGTGGTCGTATAATAATTTGCTCATTTTTATTTGCTATTTTATATTTATCTTGTTCATAATAATTCCAATACGCTGTTACACTGTCGCCTTCAACTTTATATTCATCAGGCATACATTGTGGTGGTTCTGTGAATACTACAGATTCAATACCATCAGGACAAAAGCGTAATGCATCTTTGCATTTATCTATTGACATATGTACTTTGCCATAGCGTTTTGTATACTCTTGCCCTAATGCTATCATGTGCTCATATAGCCAATAATAGTTTGGCTTACTCTGTCTAGCCCATATTGTAGACGGATGGTTCAGGTGTGCTTGTTTATAAGGCACATCGTCAGAATTACCGTGAACATGGTGAGCCGTACAGAGTATTTGAGCGGATTCCAGTATCATTTTAACCTTATGCTTATCATAAAAATGACTAGCAGCTTTGTAAGGATTTTTGTCTAGATAAAATATATTCATTCGTACAATTTATCTAACAAAATGTTCGCAACTTCTTCGCTAATCATGTTCTGAGCGTAAAGCTTCCATATTAATTTACTCATAGTTACGTAATGTTTTATATAACGGATGTCTGTAGCTACCAGCTTTAGTACGTTCGAAGTACGTGAATGTAGCAACTTTACCGATATAATCGTGAATGTTATCTAGTATATAACGACGATCAGAGTAGTTGTAACCTTTACCGATTGGACAACCGAACTCGTTACCATCATCATCTACCATAAAAAACTTACCGACAAGACCTGTAAACTTACCTTTACCAGCTTCATAACCAATAATAGTAGCTTCGGTGTCACTGAAGTCTTTGAATTTTTGTAAGTTGTAACTACGTTTTTGCTCATAAGCACCGTTAAGTCTTAGTATAGAGCCTTCGTAACCTTGCTTTAGAAAACCGTCATAGTGCATATTAGCAGCTTCTTCGTACTTGTACACTCTGTGAGTTTCAACAGGTAAAACTACATCTGACAATAAATATGGCGTAGACAATAAAAATTTAAGTCTAGATTCATAATTAAAACCTTCAGCAATAGTATCGTATACGTGATATTGTATAAGATTCTGTGCGTTCCGGCGGTCCTCGTCAGTTGGTTTTTGTTTTCTGACTAACGATATGATTTGTTCGAAATCGTCTCTTAGAGCATGATTATACAGCTCACCATCAAGTACAGTAAAAGGATTTTTATCAAAAAACTTTGCAAGCCGTAACTCAATGTGCCGTAAATTATGGAACTGTTTACCCGTACGTGAGTAAGCTCCATCTTTAGTAAATACACACCGCACGCCGTCAAGCTTAGGTTGTATAAATACAGGCTCGGTAAAGTCAATTTTTTTATTATTAACTTTATGAGCCAACATAGGTTTTATCATAATTTTTTAAGTATTTTTTCTAATTTAGTTATTTTGTTTTGTATAATAGCAGCTTTCTCATACTCTTCTGACTCTTCATATTGTGACAGTAGGGTCATAAGTCTTGCTACTTCAGCTATAATCATTTGCTCATCTGTTGCAGATGGCATAGACGAAACTTCAAAGTTTTCTGAATTAAATAATTTTTCAACTATAGCATCAGCTACTTTTTCAGCTACGTAATCTAGTTCTTTTTTAGTCATTATATCTAGTTTCATTGTTAGCGAAGTCAGTGTACTCATAATCAGACATATAACGTGATATTACTTTAGCAGGCGTTAGTACAAATACATTTTCACTGTTGTAATTGTTATAACAACTGATCCATATATCTTTTTTACCTGACCAAATAATATAAGTATATTGGTGATCTATTGCATCTGGTGATGGATATAAGTAGCAACTGTCATAGTACATGTCATGAACTAGCTTTGCTGCCATCGCGCTACCGTCTTGTCTATCGTTAGTATGCACCCAATTAGCTATTTGTACACCCTGAAACTCAGGATAACCATCGTGGTGTAAGTACATATTTACATAGCTATTGTCAGTAAAGTTACTAGGATCAGCTGCAAAGCCTTCCTTGTACTTTTCTGCGTGTTTACGATCAACGACCATTGTTAGATTTCTAGTTGCCATATTCTTCTATTATTTCTTCGATATCATCTTCGTAATCTACGATAACTTTACCTAGCTCTAAAAAATGCTGTAAAGCTTTTACCTCGTAGTCGCTAAGATCGCTTATTTCACGATCTTCGATTGCATTTAAGCAATCTTGCATGTCGTTTACCGTGTTTTCAAACCGGCAGTAACTCATGTTTGGCATATTTATTTTTATTTATTATCCAATTAGTAATTTATTTTGTTTGTAATAGTTGTCTCACTAGGAATCGAACCTAGACTCTTCTGAACCAAAATCAGACGTGTTACCAATTACACCATGAGACAGGTGGTTTTAATCTAACAAAGTCATATACGCTTCGGGGTTTGCTACT
>Ga0208954_1000185_pt1 | contig 21078 bp, 16 predicted proteins | sample AOAMet2_C33A6_35_2_FD_188081 | JGI IMG/M metagenome (GOLD analysis project Ga0208954, IMG submission 188081) | Ammonia-oxidizing marine microbial communities from Monterey Bay, California, USA - C0912_C33A6_35 (SPAdes) | ecosystem: Environmental > Aquatic > Marine > Intertidal zone | place...
CAAAAATCTCTAACAAAACTGCTTTATTCTCCATAATACTAATTTTATTCGTAAGCAATTGCTAAGGTTTCAGCAATACAAACTGGTTTTTCTTGACCATTTAATTCTACAGTAATTCCTAATTTATATTTTGCGCTTCCATCTTTCTTTTCACACTCTAAAAGAGAAACTCTTCCTCTGACAAATCCACCAGATGGAGTAGCACTAGTAAAACGAACCCTATCTACTCCGTAATTGACTCCCATTTTAACACTTTCTAAATTTAAAGTATCATAAGAAAATCTGGAGGCTAGAGATAATATCATAAAACCATGTGCAATTGTTGTTTTATACGGAGAATGTTTTTCTGATTTTTCTTTATCTATATGAATCCATTGTTCGTCCTGAGTAATTTTAGCAAAAATATTTATATTTTCTTGAGTGATTTCAATCCAATCAGAAACTCCAAGTTCTTTTCCAACAGAACTGTTTAACTCATCTAAGTTCTTGAAACTAGTTTTATATGCTTCGTTATTATTCATAATTATAATTTTAAATTTTACATTGGCATTGATCCACCATTCGCATGTAGAGTTATTCCACTTACAAATCCTGATTCTTTAGATGCTAAAAACAAATAAGCATGACCCATATCTTCAGGTGTACCAATTCTACCCACTGGAATCATTTTAACTGCGCCCTTAATAATTTCTTCAGGCATACTGTCGGACATTACAGATTTTACAAAACCTGGTGCTACTGCATTTGCAGTAATTCCGTGTCTACCAACCTCTTTACAAAGTGCTCTTGTAAAACCAGAAATTCCAGCTTTAGTAGCACAATAATTAGTTTGTCCAAAAGCACCTGCTGTTCCATTAATAGAAGAAGCTGAAACAATTCTTCCGTATCCATTTTCTTTCATATGTGGAACTACAGATCTTGTTACTACGTACAGAGATTTAAGATTTACATTTATTACTGAATCCCATTCTTCTTCTGACATTTTTAAGAACGATTTGTCTCTAATGATTCCTGCATTATTAATTAAAATCTCAATTTTACCATGCTGTTTAATGATCTCTTCAATAGCATTATCTACAGAACTTTGATCTGTTACATCAACTTTTTGAAAAAATATTTTCCCACCATTTTGTGTTATTTCATTTACTGTTTCAGTTCCGTCCAAAACATCCCATAACGCTACAGTTGCTCCTTCTCTGCAAAAAACTTCACAGATTCCTTTACCTATTCCACGCGCTCCACCTGTAACAATGGCAACTTGACCTTCTAATCTTTTCATATTTATATTTTTTTAATTAAAATTTATTAAGTGTTAATTTATATAACTTCAAATAGCCCTGCAGCTCCCATTCCTCCACCAACACACATTGTTGAAATTACATATTTAGCGCCTCTTCTTTTACCCTCAATTAGTGCATGACCAACCATTCTAGACCCACTCATTCCATAAGGATGTCCTATTGAAATAGAGCCTCCATTAACATTTAAAATTTCATTAGGAATTCCAAGTATATCTCTACAATATAAAACCTGAACAGCAAATGCTTCATTAAGCTCCCAGAGTCCGATGTCACTCATTTTAAGACCATTTTGTTTTAACAATTTTGGAACAGCATATATTGGTCCAATACCCATTTCGTCTGGTTCACATCCGGCAACTGCAATTCCCCTATAAATTCCAAGTGGTGTAACATTATGCTTTGCTGCAACACTTGATTCCATCAAAACACAAGCAGATGCACCATCAGAAAGCTGACTAGCATTTCCAGCCGTAATTGATCCTCCTTCAACAACTGGATTAAGTGAACTTAATCCTTCAATAGTTGTGTTAGGTCTATTGCACTCGTCTTTTGAAGTAGTCTTTTCAACAAATGAAATCTCTTTCGTTATTTTATCCATAACTCCCATAGTTGTTGTAACGGATACAATTTCATCATCAAATTTTCCTTCTTGCTGTGCTTTTGCAGTTCTTAACTGACTTTGAAGAGAATATTCATCTTGAGATTCTCTTGAAATATTATATCTATCAGCTACTACTTCAGCAGTTTTAAGCATTGGCATGTAAATATGTTTATGTTTTTCAATTAATTTTTTATCAACCCACCTATCCAGATTCATTTTTTCAGTTTGAACCAAACTAATTGAATCTAATCCGCCTCCAACAGCAACGTCCATTCCATCGCTTATAATTTGTTTAGCAGCAGTGGCAATAGCCATCATTCCAGATGAACATTGTCTGTCTAATGTCATTCCGCTGACAGTTACAGGAAGACCTGCAGCTAATGCAGAATTTCTAGCAACATTACAATGTTGTGTTCCTTGTTGCAAAGCTGCACCCATTATAACATCATCAACTTTTTCTGGATCAACTCCTGATCTTTTAACTGCTTCCTCAATTGCCCAACCTGCCATAGTTGGAGCAGTTGTATTGTTAAATGTTCCTCTGTATGATTTTGTTAAAGGAGTTCTTGCTGTAGAAACGATTAATGCATCTCTCATAATTATATTTTTAAAATTAATTTACCTTTTTTTTCTCCATTAAATAATTTTTTAAAAACCTCATAAAAGTTTTCAATTCCTTCGTAAATATCTTCTTTTGATTTTAAAGTACCATCCAAAATCCATTGAGTCATTTCTTTGGTTGCAGTAGGATAATTTTTTGCGTAATCAAAAACAACCATTCCTTTCATGGAAGCCCTATTTACAAGTAAAGACAAATAATTATCTGGGCCTTTGGCTGACATTTCGTTGTATTGTGAAATAGCTCCACAAACTACTATTCTAGCTCCCATTCTTAAAAAGACAAGAGCAGCATCTAAAATCTCACCCCCAACATTATCAAAATAAACGTCAATTCCATCAGGACACTCTCTTTTAATCCCTCTTTTAATACTTTCATTTTTATAGTCAACACAACCATCAAAACCAAGTTCATTAATGACATAATCACATTTTTCCTTACCACCAGCAATACCGACAACCTTACATCCTTTAATTTTTGCAATTTGACCTACTATACTTCCAACAGCACCTGCAGCAGCTGACACTAATACAGTATCACCTTCTTTTATTTTACCAACTTCAAGAATACCAAAGTATGCAGTCATTCCTGGCATTCCTAAAGTTCCAATAAAAGTTGGTAATGGAATTTTAGTACTTGGCACCTTAAAGTATCCCTTTCCATCAGAAATGGAATATTCTTGAACTCCACCCCATCCTGAGAGAACATCGCCTTTATTAAAATTTGGGTTTTTTGAGTCTACAACTTCTCCAATAGTTCCAGCTCTCATGACTTCACCTATTTGAACTGGAGGAATATACGATCTAGCTTCATTTAGCCATCCTCTCATTGCTGGATCAAAAGAAACATATAAATTTTTCAAAAGAATTTCTCCATCATTTATTTCTCTTACGTCTTGAGTTTCATGAACCCATGTATCTTCAGATGGAAAACCTGAAGGTCGAGATGACAATTTAACAACTTTATTTTTTAACATTTTTATGAGTTTTATTATTTGATATTAAAAACAATAAGTGAATTAGTATTAAAATACTAAAATATAAAAAAATACTATGCAAGCATAACAAACTCAAAAAATAAAATTATTATTTCCAGTTAGGATTTCTTTTTTCTTTAAAAGCAGCAATTCCTTCCTTTGCATCGTCAGATTTTAAAACCAATTCTAACATTTGCAAAAGATATTCATGATTTGACTCACTAGATTTAATATTATCCATTGCTTCTAATCCATGTTTTATGGCAAAAGGAGAATTCCTTGTAACCTCTTGTAACCATTTTGAGACATCAGATTCAATATTAGCTTGGTCTACTATTTTAGAAATCAATCCCCAACTATGAGCAGTTTTAACATCCAAGTTATAGCCTCTAACACACCAATCAATTACATTTCTAAAGGAAATAACTTTAGAAAGAGATTCCATAACTTGCATTGGAAAAATTCCTCTTTTTACTTCTGGAAGGCCCAATTTTAAACCATCTTTTGAAACAACATAATTACATCCAGCAATTAATAAAAAACCACCAGCATAAACGTCTCCTTCCAACTGACAGATTTTTGGTTTATATAACTTATTAAATAGTTCTCCAATTAATATTTTTGAATTAGCTTCTGGTACGGTCGAATTATTTTTTTCAATGTCACCATTTACAGCTTTAAGATCTAATCCTGAACAAAAAACATCTCCATTTGATTTTAATAATAAAGCTCTAACACTATTAGAGCACGAAACATATTGAAAGGCAAATGCTATTTCATTAATCATTTGAGGATTCAGAGCGTTTTTCTTTTTAGGACGATTTAATGTTAAAGTAAAAACGTGATTTGACTCTTCAAATTCTATAAAATCAAAATTGTATGACTTTATATTTTTAACATCGTTTTCATTAAAATATTTCATAATAAATATTTACATTCTAAATACGCCAAACGAACTAGATCCTTTTATTTCACTACTATAAACAGTAGCCAAAGCCAAGGATAAAAATTTTCTAGTATCAGTTGGATCAATAACTCCATCGTCCCAAACCTCAGAGGTAGTGTGCCAGACACTTGCTTTCTGATCAGCCTGTTCAGCTAGTTTTTTCTTTTCTATTTTAAGCTTATCTTCATCTATTACTTTATTTAATGAAGATGCAGAATTTCTTTTAATAATTTCCATTACACCTGACAACTGATCCGCACCCATAACACCAGATTTTGCATTAGGATAAGAAAATAGAAATCTAGGTTCAAAAGATCTACCACACATAGCATAATTTCCTGCACCATAAGAATTCCCAACTTGAAGACTAATATGTGGAACTGTACTGCCAGAAACAGCATGTATTAATTGAGAACCTACGTTAATCATGCCATTTTGTTCATACTTTTTACCAACCATAAAGCCGGTTGTATTGTGTATAAATAGTAAAGGAATATTTGATTTATTCGCCAATTGTATAAAATGTGTCGCTTTTCTTGCAGACTCAAGAAAAATCACTCCATTATTTGCAATAATTCCAACAGGATAACCATTTATTTTAGTCCAACAACAAAACATTGTTCTGCCATAATTTTCTTTAAATTCAATAAATTCAGATGCATCAACAAATCTTTTGACAAGATCTCTTATATCAAAAGGTTTTTTTAAATGTGATGGAATAATCCCTAAAATTTCTTTTTTATCAAATTTTGGAGCAATTGAATCGTTTTCAAATTTATTTTGAGTTGGTTTCTTAATGTTTTTAATTATTTTTTTTGTTATTTCAATTGCATCCTTTTCATCTTTAGCTAAAAAATCTGAAACTCCAGAGATACTACTGTGCATTTGAGCTCCTCCTAATTCTTCATCATTAGCATCTTCATTGGTTGCCATTTTAACAAGTGGAGGACCAGCTAAAAATACTTTAGCCGTGTTCTTTTGAAAAATTGAATAATCAGACATTCCGGGAACATAAGCCCCTCCAGCAGTTGCATTACCAAAAACAACAGAAATTGTTGGTATTCCTTCTTTTGATCTTTTAGACATCTCAAAGAAAAACTTACCGTAATTATTAAAAACTCTGTCTTGATCAGGGAGATTAGCTCCACCGCTTTCAACTAAATTGATAGTTAATAATTTATTTTCTTTGGCTATCTGAGATAATCTTAAGTTTTTTAAACTTGTAGCATAATCAACTGCACCAGCTTTTCTAGTCGACACATTGGCATTAATTAAACAAAGTACATTTGAAACATAACCTAATACAACGACGGTTGTTCCTCCAGCACCAAAACCATTTTCATGTTTTAAACCAGCAAGTGGCATTAATTCTATGTGAGGTTTTTTCTTGTCAAGTAATAAATCTATTTTTTCTCTAGCAAGTAATTTTTTTCTACTTCTTGTTCTTTTTATTTGAGCTGCACTTCCTTCCTGTTTTGACAACTTATAATAAGAATTTAGTTCACTCAATAATTTCTTCATTGAAATTTCGTTTTCAATGAAACCAGAACTCAATACATCCACAGTTGGTTTTCTAACTTTCATTTAACAATCATTTTATTTAGATATTTATATAAAGTTGATTAAATGTAAAATTAATGAAAAATATGTTGCCCATTAGTTTATGGATATTAAAACAAATTTTAGCGATTTAAAAATATTTATTTAATTGTATCTTAAAAATATATTTACAATTCATGAAGGTAGATTCTAAAACAAAATTTTTTTATGGAATGGGCTTTATTTCTGTTGGAATTAAAGATATTTTATACGCTGTTTTTGTTTTCTTTTATTTTAGTCAAATTCTTGGACTGGATCAAATATATACTGGAACAGCAACTCTAATCGCTCTTTTATTTGATGCAATTTCTGATCCAGTAATTGGAACAATTTCAGATAATTACAAGTCAAAAAAATATGGCAGAAGACATCCATTTATGGCAATGTCAGCCATTCCTCTTGGAATTTCGACATATCTACTTTTTAAACCTTTAGATAACTTAGGTCAATTTGAATTGTTTCTATGGATGACTTTTTTTTCAATTTTAATTAGATTTTTTTTATCTCTTTTTTTGGTTCCTGGAATGTCACTAGGTGCTGAATTAAGTTCAGACTATAATGAAAGAACGGTTATAACAAGTTACAGAATAATGTTTGCAACATTAGTCTCTCCGTTAATATCATTTATTGGGTTAGTTTATTTTTTTGTTCCTGAAAATGGAATGTCCACAGGACTATTAAATGTCAATGCTTATCCAAAGTTTGCCATGTTTTGTGCATTAATTATGATATCTACCATTTTACTTAGTGTTTATGGAACAAAACATACAATTCCTAAACTTCCTAAAATCCAGAAACAAGAATCCTTAAAATCATTGTTTAAAAATTTAACTACAGCCTTTAAAATGAAGTCTTTTAACTCTTTAGTTCTATTTACAATGATGATATATATTGCTTTAGGAATAGGAAATTCTATGATAACTTATTTTCTTTCATTCTTTTTTGAATTAAACCAAAACGAAATAGCAATAATTATTTTCTCAGGTGCAATAGGAGGTGTAATCTCTTTGTTTACTGCACCAAAAATAGGAGAGAAATTTGATAAAAAAACTGGAGTTATCATAAGTACATTTCTTTTTGGTTTATTTATGTCTAGCCCATTTAATCTTAGAATATTTGGGTTTTTTCCTGAAAATGGAGATCCACACCTAATAGTAACATATTTTTTATTTACTACAATTGCTTATATCTTTTTATGGACCTCAATGAGTTTAGTAAACTCAATGATGGCAGATGTTGTTGATGAATACGAGTCAATAACTAATCAAAGACATGAAGGTTTATTTTTTTCAACTATGTCATTTGCTTATAAATTAACTGTTGGTTTAGGTTATTTCTTTGCTGGTATCCTATTAAAATTAATTTCATTTCCTACTCAAACTGAAATTGAAAATATTCCAACTGAAATTATTTCAAAACTTGGTTTGATTGGGGGTCCACTCTTAATGATAATTTATTTTTTATCAATTTTTTTTATTTTAAAATATCCAATTACTAAACAGAAATACTTAGAAATAAGAAAAAAGTTGCAAGGATAAAACATTTATTTTTTAATTAACTTGACAAATATTGGATATTTATTTATAAATGTGTTTTAATAAAAAAACCTTAATTTCAATAAATTATTACAACAAAACAAAAACAATATGAACAACGAATTATTTGATTTTCCTTTTTATAAATGGGAAAAAGAATTAGCGGACAAGCCTTTTTTAAAACAACCATTTGGAAACTTATGGGAAACTTACACTTGGAATGAAGTTGGTTTAATGGCTCGAAAACTTTCTAACGGATTAAAAAGTTTAGGTTTAGAAAAAGACAGTCATATTGGATTGGTTTCTAAAAATTGTAGAGAATGGGTAATTGCAGATCTAGCAATTTCTATGGCAGGTTATATATCTGTTCCTTTTTTTCCAACTCTTAATTCTAAAGAAATTAAAAATCTTCTAACTTTTGGAGATGTTAAAGCTTTATTTGTTGGAAAGTTAGAAAATTGGGAAGAAATGAAAAAAGGTGTTGATTTAGAAATGCCTATTATAGCTTTCCCTCATTACAAAGATCATTCAAAAGTCGAGGTTGGTCATCAATGGCATGAATTTATTAATAAATTTGATGCTCAAACTGAGGATTTTAGACCAAACCTTAAAGATATATGGACTGTGATCTTCACGTCCGGTACAACAGGAGACCCTAAAGGAGTTGTATTAACTTATGAAACCCTTTTCAATACAAAAAGAATAACTGAAGATGGAAACCCGCTAAAAGTTGATTTAAGTGGTAAAAATCGTTTTATATCCTATATGCCCTTAAACCATATTTTTGAGAGAGTTGTTATCGAGCATGTTGCTTTCAGATATGGAGGAACTATTTCCTTTGTTGAATCACTAGAAACATTTGCTCAAAATTTAAATGACACACAACCTACAGCTTTTCAAGGAGTTCCAAGAATTTATATGAAGTTTCAAGAAAAAATATTAATGAAAATGCCTCAAGCAAAGCTTGATAAACTATTAAAAATTCCTATTATTTCTTGGTTAATAAAAAGAAAATTGAAGGGTGCACTGGGTATGTCCAAGGCAAAAGCTTTAGTAACGGGTGCTGCAGCAATGCCGCTTGAATTATTAGACTGGTATAGAAGTCTTGGTATTTTCATTACAAACGGATATGGAATGACTGAAAATTGTGCTACATGTACAAACTTAGATCCTTACCAACCTCTTGGAAGAGGATCTGTTGGAAGACCCACACCTGGAGTTGACTTAAAAATAAGTGATCAAGGTGAAATTTTAATGAAAGGACCTTTTATATTGAGTTGCTATTATAAAAATGAAGAAGTGACTAATGAAACTTTGAAAGACGGATGGTTACATACTGGAGACAAAGGACATATTGATGATGATGGATTTTTGTTCATAACCGGGAGAATCAAGGACATGTTTAAAACTTCAAAAGGTAAATACATTGAGCCTGGTGTTTTGGAAGCTTATTTTGGTAATGTTTCAGAATTTTCTCAAGTATGTGTAGTTGGTCTAAATTGCGATCAACCTCTTCTTCTAGCTGTACCTACTGAAATCGCAAAAAATAATAAAGAAGTTACAAATTCCAAAATTTCTAAGATTTTAGAAAAAGTGAACAGTAACCTAGATAACTATAAAAAAATGTCGAAAATTATTTTTGTTCAAGAAGACTGGCTACCTGAAAATGGAATGACTACTCCAACTTTAAAAATTAAAAGATCAAAAATTGATGAAAAATTTTCTAGTCAATATTTGAACTGGTTTAAGAGTGAAGAAGATGTTATTTGGGAATAATTTAAAATGATTTTTTTAATTATTGTTTCAAGTATATTATTAGGTTTTTATATTAAGAATCAATTAAAAGATAATTTAATTGATTCTTACATTGATAAATTAATTTCAATTACAAAATCAAAACAAATTCCAACATTTGTTTCTAAAAAAACAGGTTATGCAAAAAATATTGATGTAAAAATATTTTACGAAGATCTGTGTAATATTGAAAACCCAAAGGGTACAGTTCTACTTATAAACGGAGCAGCTGAGACGATGATTCAATGGCCAGATCAGATGATTAGAACTATTCTTAAAAACGGATTTAGAGTTATTAGATTTGATAATAGAGGATTAGGTAAATCAGATTGGATTAAAGATTGGTCAAAATCAAATTCTTATAATCTTGAAGAAATGGCTCGAGATGCTTTAGCTGTAACTAGTCATTTAATGATAAAAAAGTTTCACGTAATTGGTTACTCAACTGGGGGAATGATTGCACAAATACTTGCTATAAATCATCCAGAGAAAATTATAACCATGACAAACTTAATGTCAACTGGATATCTTTTAGACCCTGAAGCCGAGAAACCCGATTCTAAAAGAATAAACCAACTTAAAAAACTAATTTTTTCTTACAGAAACAAAGAAAGAAACATAGATAAAGTTTTAAAATTTCATTTTAAGCTCGATCACTTATTTGTTGGATCCGACAATTACGTTATTAATTATGAAAAACAGATTCAAAAAACTTTGTACGAAATTAAATTTAGAAACGGTTTTAATAAGAAAGCTTTTGATCAACATAGGTATGCAATAAAAAAATCAGGATCTAGATATAGAAAATTAAAAACTATTACTTCTCCTACTCTAATAATACACGGTTCAGATGACACATTAATTAGACCTAGTCACTCAAATAAAATAGCTTCACTTATACACGGTTCAAGTCTTGTTATTATTAAAGGAATGGGTCATGATTTCAATAAAAATTTTAAAAATCAAATAAATAGTATTATTTTGCCACATATATTACAAGATTCGTAATATTTACTACAATTATTAATTGATTTATTAATAACCAAACTAAAAAATTAAATTAAAACCAAAACAACAAATTATGAAATTTAAATTTTATTTATCAAGTTTAGTTTTTATGCTAGCCACATTTATGATGGTTAATGCACAAACTAAAACTGTAAAAGGAAAAGTTACAGATGGAGTTGACGAACTCTACGGAGTAAATGTAATTATTCAAGGAACAACTACCGGGGTAATTACTGATGATGACGGTAACTTTACCATTTCATCTGAAAAAGATTTTCCTTGGACCTTAGAGATAAGCTCTTTGGGATTTGAAGCACAAACTTACCAAGTTAAATCTGAAAATCAAGTTATTCAATTAAGTTTATCTACAGGAGAAGCTTTGGATGAAGTTGTTATTTCTGGATCTAGAAAAGCTGAAAAGGCCATCAATGCTGCTTCATCAATTCAAGTTGTAGGAGCTAAAGAAATTGAAAACAAATCTGCCTTTAATTCTATTGTTCTTTTAGATGATTTAGTAGGTGTTCAAATTGACAAACATGGTGCAAATAGAACAACAGTTGCTTTAAGAGACAATGTAGATTTATTTACCACTTCTACTCTAGTAATGTTAGATTACAGAGGTCTAAATGTTAATGGAATAAACTTTTTTGACGCTGATGTTAGTAATTTAAGTAATATTGATATAGAACGAGTTGAAGTTGTATTGGGTCCTGCATCTGCACTTTACGGTCCTGGTGTTGGAGCTGGTGTTGTGCACTATTTAAGTAAAGATCCTTTCAAACACCCAGGAACTACTATTAATTTACAAGCTGGTGGATTTGATAAAGGCGGAAGCTTTGATATGAACATGTACAAAATGGATTTCAGACATGCTGTTAGTAATGATGAAAATACATTTGGATATAAGTTTAACTTGAAATATGGAGAAAACGAAGATTTTGATTTACCAGAATCTTCAACATCTACATTTGTAAAAGAGATAAAAGATGCTGCATCAGGTAGAGTTGTAAAAACTATTGATGGGTATCAAGAAAGAAATTCTCAAAGAGGTGCTGATGCAACAATCTATTACAGACCATCAAATAATCTTTCAATAACAACAGTAGCAGGAATAAATGAAGTTGCTGCAAATATTTTCATCAGTTCAACTGGTGAAACTAGAGCTCAACAAAGAACTGCCTTTATACAAACTAGAGTTCAATCTGGAAATTTATTCATGCAATATAATTATACAGATACCGCTAATCCTTCAGAAGATAAATACCGTGGATTCAATTACAGAACAGGTGTGACTGCGGGAGTTGAAAGCAAACAATCTCAATTACAGCTTCAATACGAATTAGCGTTTGATGCTATTAATACTGATATGTCAATTGGAGTTGAAAATAAAAGTTCAAAATTCGAAACTGGAACCGGAACTTTTGGTAGATATGAGGATGTCGATAATTACAATGTTTATGGGGCTTATTTTTCTACTAAAACAAAACTTTCAGATAAAGTAAGTTTACAGTTTGCTGGTAGATACGACAAGTATCCACAAATAGGAGAATCTTCGTTTGCACCAAGAGCAGCGCTTGTTTACAATCCAAGCAACAGACACAAAATGAGATTAACTTTCAATAAAGCTTATGTTGCACCAAGTGCTCTAAATCTTTTTGTTGATTTAGCTGTACAAAAAATTCCAGGTGGATACGGAAATGTATGGATCTACGGAAACAAAAATGGCCAAACTTTTTCTAACCCAACAACATCCTGGTTACTTCCAGGACTACCGTCAAATCCAGGAATTGGAATGAACGTGTCTACTGCGTACGCTGTTGCAACAGCATCTGTAGCACCACTTTTAGCGGGAACTCCTTTACAGGCTTTTATTCCTTTTATAACCTCACAAAACACTCTAGCTGGAATTGCAGGACTTGGAGCATTTTCACAAGGTGCTATGTTTGATTTAAATGGAAATCCTTTTGGTCCTCTTGAAGATGGTGATACTGCTACACTTGGAAAAGAAACTACTTATGAATTTGGATATAAGGGAATGCTATCTGATAAAACAACATTTAGTGTTAATATATACAATTCTATTAAGGAAAATTTTGTTGCTATAGAACAATTAAGTCCTATGGTTGCTCTTCCAAATTTAGGAGCTGATTTAGGTGGAGCTGTAAATTCTTATTTTACTGCTGCATTTACACCTGCATACGGTCCAGTTTACGGACCATATTATGCAACATTGTTATCTAACGCTTATACAGCTGTTGGTAACGGTATAGCTGCTATGGGAGTGTTAGGAACTGTAGAAACTGATCAAGCGCCTGACAATGGTGAACCTAATGTAATGCTTGGTTATAGAAATTTTGGAAAAGTTAATTACTGGGGATTTGAAAGTGGTTTAAAATTTAGAGCTACAGATAATTTAACATTACATGCAAATTATTCTACTGTTAGTCAAACCGTATTTACAAAAGATGACTTAGGATCATTAACTGAAACAGGGGCATATCACTTAAACCACTCTAAACACAGAGCTAAAGCTGGATTTGCTTATGACAATGGAAGAAAATGGAATGTAGGACTTTCTTATAAGTATGACGGAGGTTTTGAAGCCAGTCAGGGTGCTATATTTTCAGGTACAGTAGAAAGCAGAAATGTTGTTGATGCAAACCTAGGATATGATATAAATGCTAAAACTAAAGTTGGTATGAACGTTGTAAATCTAATGGACGAGGCTTACAGTTTGTTTCCAAACATGCCAATGCTTGGAAGACAAGTTATGTTTTCATTAAAACGTGACTTCTAAATAAATATTTAATTAAATTAAAAAAAGAGCAATAGAAATATTGCTCTTTTTTTTTGTCTATTTTTAAAATTAAATTTAAAAGATTACAATAACAGGTTTTAATGAAAAACAATAAACATAAATTTGTTGATGTTATAATAATTGGAGCAGGAATTTCAGGAATTGGAGCAGCATGCCATCTAAAACGAAATTGTCCTAAAAAATCGTTTTTAGTTTTGGAGGGAAGAAATAAAATAGGTGGAACATGGGATTTATTTAAGTATCCTGGAATTAGATCAGATTCTGATATGTATACTTTTGCCTACAAATTTAGTCCGTGGACACATAAAAATACAATTTCTGATGGAAAAACTATTTTAAAATATCTTAACGATACCAGTTCAAAATTCGATTTAGAAAATAACATAAAATACAATCATTGGATAGATGAAATTAGCTGGAACTCATCCAAAAAAGAATGGACAGTGTTTGGAGTTGATAAAGAAAAAAATAAAAAAATTGAGTACAAATGTAAGTTCTTGATGTCTTGTACTGGTTATTATGATTATGACAACGGATATACTCCAGATTTCAAGGGTCTAGAAAATTTTAAGGGTAAGTTTATTCATCCTCAAAAATGGACCAAGGATATTGATTATTTAAATAAGGATGTGATTGTTATTGGAAGTGGTGCTACTGCAATTACTCTAATTCCTTCACTGTCAGAGAAAGCAAAACACGTCACAATGCTTCAAAGATCTCCAACTTATTTGATGAATCTTCCTAGAAAAGACAAATTCACAAATTTTCTTTTTCGTTTAACACCTTCAAAATTTGCTCATTTCATCTCAAGATGGAAATATATAATACGACAAATTTACTTTTATGGAATTTCAAAAGGAAGACCTAAGGAAGTAAAAGCTTTTATTAAAAATGAAATAAAAAATAGTCTTTCAAAAGGTTTTGATGTAGAGAAACATTTTAATCCAAAATATGATCCATGGGATGAAAGAGTTTGCGTGGTGGTTGACAATGACCTCTTCGAGTCAATTAATCAGGGTAAATGTACTGTAGTTACTGAAAATATAAAATCTTTTAATAAAAATGGGATTCTATTAGATTCAGGGAAAGAATTAAAAGCAGATCTTGTGATTTCTGCAACTGGACTAAAGTTAAAATTTATGGGTGGAATTAAAATAAAAATTGATAATCAAATAATCGATCCATCTAAATTAGTAAGCTATAAAGGTATGATGTTACAGGATATTCCTAACGCAACTGTTGTTTTTGGATACACAAACGCCTCATGGACGTTAAAAATTGATTTAGTCTGTGAATATTTTTGTAGAATTTTAAACCATATGGATAAAAATGAATTAAAATCATTTGTTCCCAAAATAAATGATGAAAATTTAGAAATAGAGCCTAGTATTGGATTAAATTCTGGGTATGTAAAAAGGGCTCAAAAATTTCTTCCTAAACAAGGGAAAAAATATCCATGGAAATTAAATCAAAACTACATTAAAGATATGTTTTCACTTAAATTTAAAAAAATTGAAGACGAATACATATATTTCAAAAAATAATAGGATATTTATACTAAATATATTTAAAATGAGTAAACCACAATTTATAAATGAATTAAGCATTCCAGCAGTTGCAGCCCCAATGTTTTTAATTTCTGGGCCAGAAATAGTAATTGAATGTTGTAAAAATGGAATTGTTGGAACTTTTCCAGCACTTAATCAAAGAACTTCAGAAGGCTTTGAAGAGTGGTTAATAGAAATAAAAACAGAACTAGATAAATTCGAAAAAGAAACTGGAAAAAAAGCAGCTCCATTTGGAGTTAACTTAATTGTTCATAACACCAATCCAAGAGTTCAAGCTGATTTAATGTTGTGTGTGAAACATAAAGTTCCAATAATTATAACTTCACTTGGTGCTGTTAGTCAATTAGTTGATGCCGTTCACTCTTATGGTGGTCTGGTTTATCATGATGTAATCAAAAAAAGACACGCTGAGAAAGCAGCTGAAGCTGGAGTTGATGGATTAATCCTAGTTGCTGCAGGAGCAGGTGGTCATGGAGGAACACTACATCCAATTCCTTTTATAGCTGAGGTTAAGAAGTTTTTCAAAAAAACAATTTTACTTTCAGGGTGTTTATCTAATGGAAGAGATATCGCTTCAGCAAAACAAATGGGAGCTGATTTGGCTTACATGGGTACAAGATTTATTAATACTAAAGAAAGTAAGGCTGACGATGCTTATAAAGAAATGATAATAAATTCAAAAGCTGGAGATATTGTTTATACAGCAGCTGTCTCTGGAGTTAATGCAAATTTTCTTCGACAAAGTTTAGAATCCATGGGGATTACTGAAGACATGTGGGGCAACTCTAAAAAAGTTGATTTTGGTGATGAATTAGATGCTGCTAAAGCAGAAGCAAAAGCATGGAAAACAATATGGTCTGCGGGTCAGGGAGTAACTACCATTGAAGATGATCCAACAGTTAAAGAACTTGTAGATTCACTTAAAAAAGAATTCATCTCATCTATTAATGAGCAAAAGGATTTATTAGATACTTATAATTAATTTTTGTAAAATTTTACAAACCAGTCTAAAGATTTTGGGTTTCTTAATGAATCACTACTAACCACATCATTTGGATTTTTACCCATCAAAATCTTTTTCACAGGTACTTCAACTTTTTTTCCACTTATAGTGTAAGGAATATCAGGAATTTTAAAGATTAAGTCCGGAACATGCCGTGGTGAACATTTTTGTCGAATTACAGATTTTAATTCATCATTATCTATTTCTGAAATAGATTTGACAAAAAGAATTAACTGATTGTTATTACTATCATCTAAATGAATTATTAAACTATCATCAACATAGCTTAAATCTTTAATAGCGCTATATATCTCGGATGTACCTATTCTAACGCCAAATCTATTTAAAGTTGAATCAGAGCGCCCGTGAACAATAATTCCATCATTTACTGTATGGGTAACCCAATCTCCATGATTCCAAATTTTATTAAATTTTGAAAAATAACTATTTCTGTATTTTTCATCATTTTTGTCATTCCAAAAAAATACAGGCATTGAAATAAATGGCTTAGTCAAAACAAGTTCACCCATTTCATTTTTAACTTCAGTCCCATGATCATTCCAAACTTCAATAGAAGCACCTAACATTTTACATTGAATTTCTCCGGGGATAACATCCATTTCTGGATTACCTCCAATAAAAGCAGTACAAACATCAGTTCCTCCACTCAGCGAAACAACATGAGCATTAGGAAAAAGCTTATTTAATCCTATGTTAGTTTCTTTAAATAACGGAGAACCTGTTGAACCTAAAGTTTTTATACAAGATAAATCGTAAGAAATTAACTCTTTTGGAGTATCAGATAATAGGTTTTGAAAAAAAACTGCTCCATGCCCAAAATGATTAATTTGTGCTTTTTTAACAAATCTCCAAAGCACACCTTTATCAGGATAAACTGGAGAACCATTGTAAATACAGAGAGTAGCCCCAATTAACAAACTACTTAAGGAATAATTCCACATCATCCATCCAGTCGTTGAATACCAAAAATATGTATCGGATTGAATAACATTTTGATGAATAGATAAAGCTTTGTAATGCTCAAGTATCATCCCTCCTGTTCTATGCGTAATTGCTTTAGGTTTTCCAGTGGTACCTGATGAAAATAAAATCCAAATGGGGTGATTAAAATCAACTGGTGTGAAAGTTAAATTTATGTTATTCGTGTTATTAGAAAATATTGATTTCGTATTTAAATCTAAACTACCAGAAATTGATTTTATTGAACTTTTAAGTTTTTCGACTTTAGATTCTAATGAAAATATTTTCCCATTGTACATATACTCAGAATGATAAAATAAAAATTTTGGTTGAATCTGATTAAATCTATCGTAAACAGAATCATAACCAAAATCAGGGGAACAAGATGACCAAATTGCTCCCAGTGAGTTGACTGCTAAAAAAGCCGCTACAACTTCAGCTGTATTTGAACAATATCCTGCTACTCTATCTCCTATTTTTACATTATTTTCAACTAAAATCCTTTGAAACTCTAAAGTTTTCATTTTCAATGATCCCCAGGTAATTTCAATATAACTACCATTTTCATCTTGATATTTTATTGCAGGAGTTTTTAATTTATGATTTTTAAAAACATTCTTAGAGTAACTAATCTTGGAATTCTCAAACCAAAGAGTCTTTATAAAATCATCATTGAATTTATAAATTGTTGTTGGAGGATTTTCAAACTCTATTTTAAAAAACTTAACAATTGAATCCCAAAAATCTGCAATTTCATTAACACTCCAATAATGTAAATCATTATAAGATTTAAAACTTAATTTATTATTTGATTTCAGAAAAGTTTTATACTTCGATAGTACAGTTTTCAAAACTTATTTAAAAGAATTATTGAATTAAAAAGTATAGTGTAATTATAAAAAACAGTCCATGAAGTATTGCTATTTTTAAGTCTCTAGTTTGTTTTAACAGATATGAAATAATTATTGCTAGAGAAACTAAAAAATGAAATGCAGCAAAGACAATTAAAAAAGGCTCGTGTAAAATTGTATTTTCAAAATTCAAATAAATATATACTGCAAAGATTCCAATGCTAATGGCGGCAGCTCCATACATTCTAGCAGTAGTTATAAGAGCGTTATTCCCCTTTTTGTATGCAGCCATTAATCTTGGATTTATCATCAAAACTGATCCAACTAATAACTCCAACAACCCTACAACTATTATAAATATTTTCATATTAACTGTTTTTTAAACTAATATAAGTTAATTAAAAAGTAATTAGTATTATTTTACTATTTTTATAGTGTATGGATCAAGAAAGCATAAGTAAATTAGTGCCTGTTTTTGTACTTTTAGTTTTAGGTACTATTGAAGCTGTAGGTGGATTATATTTTCATGATAAAAGATCTAAAAATGATATAACAATTGAATTAGTTTGTTTAACCATTCTACCTACACTGATTCAACCTGGAATTTTAGCTCTTGTATTATTCACTATGGATTCTTGGTTTATTGTTTATGAAGATTATTTTATTAATTCTTATTTTTTATGGCATGTTTTAGCATTCCTAATTCTTGATGATTTAACTCAATATTTATGGCACAGATTTTCTCATGAAAATCCTTTTATGTGGAAATTACATAGACCTCATCATGTTGTTGAAGAGATGGGAGTTTTAGTTACTTACAGAAACGCATTTATGTATTATGCTTTTATGCCAGGTCTTTGGTTTTCAGCTATCCTTATTTTTTTAGGAATGACAGAAGTTTATTTATATTATTTACCCATTAAAATGACAGTTATAATTGCAGCACACAGCGAAACTAAATGGGATAGGTTTTTATACAAATACAAAATTTTACATCCATTAGCTTGGATTGTAGAAAGAACGATATCAACACCTAGTACTCATTATGCTCATCATGGATTAACCTCTGAAGATGAAATATCAAATCCGAATGGAAACTATGGTAACCTACTTTTCTTTTGGGATATTTTATTTGGAACAGCAAAAATCACTAGAAAATATCCAACGAAATTTGGAGCATGGAACAAAATGAAAGAGCCTTGGTATGTTCAATTAATGTTCCCTATTTTGAAATCTAAAGATTCCCGAAGTGAACTTAGTTCTTTAAAAACAAATATGGATTTTGATCCTTCCAAAGATTTTAAGGATTATAGTAGTTAAATTTTAATGAAAGATTTAAAAAACAAAGTTGTAGTTATCACAGGTGCTGGTTCTGGAATTGGTAGATCACTAGCAATTAAAATGCATAATAATGGAGCAAAATTAGCTCTTAACGATTTTAATAAGCAATCTCTTGATGAAACATTAAGTATTATTGGTAATATTGATCAAATTTATAACGAAGTATTTGACGTTTCTAAAAAAGAAGAATTTTATCAATTTTCAAAAAATGTAGTAAGTCATTTTAAAAAGGTAGATGTCGTTATTAATAATGCTGGAATTACAAACGGAAGCATTACAGCAGTTGATACAACTATTGAATCTTACGAAAAAGTTTTAGGAGTAAATTTATGGGGAATGATATATGGAACTCTAGCTTTTATGCCCGAATTAAGAAAACAAAAAGAATCAAGTGTTGTGAATATTTCGAGTATTTGGGGACTCTTAGGATCTCCTTATCAATCTGCTTACAGCACATCAAAATTTGGCATAAGAGGCTTTACTGAAGCCTTAGCAGCTGAAGAATTATGTAACAACACTGGTGTAGCAGTTACAAGTGTTCATCCTGGTGGAGTTAAAACTAATATTGTAAGAAACATAGAAGGACAAAATCTAACTGAATTGCAATTAAAAAAATTAGATACTCATTTTCCAACAACTGCAGACGAAACTGCAGATAAAATTATTTATGCAATTAAAAAAAAGAAGTCTAGAATAGTAATAGGTCCTGACGCTAAATTCATGTACCGTCTGTCAAGATTTTCTCAAAGAATAACTATGAAATTCTTGGTTAATTGGGCTAAAAAAATGATGAAAATTCAATAATGAAAAAACTAATAAAATATCTTTTATTGTTTTTATCAATATTGATATTTTTTTGTTTTTCATTTATCAACTTTTATCCTGAAAAAATTTCTAAAACTTTAATTAATTATAATATTGAACAAAATCAAAATAATTTATCATTAAATAAAAATGAAATTACTGTATTTACTATTGGAACTGGTTCACCAATTAATGCGGAAAGAGTAAATTCGGGAACCGCAATATTTGTAAGAGATAAATTTTTCATTTTTGATGTTGGAGATGGTGTAGTTCAACAAGCTGAAAAAATGAATCTCCCATTAAACGAACTAGATGGAGTATTTATTACTCATTATCACTCTGACCACTATATAGACCTTCCTTATTTAATTAATAGATCCTGGGTATTAGGAAGAAATAAGAATTTAAATATTTATGGCCCTGAGGGTTTAGAAAATATATTAGAAAGCAATAAGTCATTTTTAGAATTGGAAAACAAGCATAGAGTTGATCATCATGGTTCAGAAATAATGAATACAAAGTACGCCTTTGGAATATCAAACGAATTTAAGACAGAAAATAAGCAGGTTATATATGAAAAAAGTGGAATTAAAATTACCGCTTTTAAAGTCAATCACTATCCAGTAGAGCCTTCTGTGGGTTATGCTATTGAATACAATAATAAAAAAATTGTAATTAGTGGAGATACAAAACAAAATGATCTAGTTTTCGAAATGGCTAAAAATGCGGATTTGTTAATTCATGAAGTAATATTAAATTCTCTTTTAGATGAAACTATTAAAGTCTTAGAAAATAAAAATATGTACAGAAATGCCCATATAGTTAAGGACATTCAAGATTATCATACACCCCCTGATGAAATTATAAGATTAGCTAATAAAGTAAATGTTAAAACTCTTGTTTTAAATCATTTAGTTCCATCTCCAGATAATATTATAATTAAAAAATTATATAACAAATACACTAAAAAATTTAAAGGAAATGTATATTTAGCTAATGACGGGGATAAATTTATTATCAAATAAGATGAAAAATAATATAATAATACCAATATTAGTTCTATTGTCAATAATTATTGGGGGATATACAGCTATTAAAAAGATTAACTCGTCAACACAAAACAATGAATTTTCTATTAAAAATGGAAACTGGAAAGTTAATCCAAATATGGATTTAAAGGATAGTTACCAAAGAGCTTATATTTCAAGAATTGGGGTTTTTGCTTTAGATGAGAAAGAAGCGCTTTATTTCTTGTCAAGCAAGGACAGTAATGGAAACCCATTAACATCAGACTTTGATTATCAAATTATTGGCACCCCCCCAAAGGGAAGAT
>Ga0208954_1000199_pt1 | contig 19935 bp, 16 predicted proteins | sample AOAMet2_C33A6_35_2_FD_188081 | JGI IMG/M metagenome (GOLD analysis project Ga0208954, IMG submission 188081) | Ammonia-oxidizing marine microbial communities from Monterey Bay, California, USA - C0912_C33A6_35 (SPAdes) | ecosystem: Environmental > Aquatic > Marine > Intertidal zone | place...
TATTAAGTATCTTATGATACCTATCTCCTACTGTTGTAATTATAGCATCTGCATTTTCTAAAACTTTATGCTCAAGTCGATCATTCATTTTTTTGGAGAAATTAAATCTAAATTTACTTTTCAAATAAAAAAGCTCAGACCAAGGATCTCTTAGATCAACAATCCATTTTAACTTATACTTATCATAAATTTTTTGTCCAATTAAGTGAGAGGAATGAGGGGGGCCAGTAGTAATTACATAGTCAATTTTATTATTTTTAATAATTTCTTTTGCCTTTTTAAAAGCAAAATAATTCCATCCAATTCTTGAATCAGGTATAAAAAAATTTAGCCTTATAAAAGATGAAAATTTGTCAAAAATTGATTTATTTGGAATATAAGATTGTGGAATACTTTTACTCCTATCTCCTGACTTAATTATAGAATACAACCTTAAAACTTCTAAGCTAAATGTCTTATATGTTTCAATATCTTTAATTTGACTAATTAGTGATGTGTCCTTTAAATTATAAGAAGCAAATTTTGGATCTACAGTTAATACAATTGGATTACATTTTAGTTTTTTTAGATATTTTGCAAAATACATCCACCTTTGAACCCCAGAACCACCTGATGGTGGCCAATAATATGAAATAATTAGTATGTTCAACTTCTCCAAACTAATTTAATTTTAGTTGAACACCCACTCCAAATACTTCTCTTACCTGTAATCTAGCAATTGCATTATCATCATAAATTAGTTGGAATATTAACTGTGTTGAAAGTAATGGATTAACATCAATTTCTATCTGTGCTAAATAATCAAGATCAATGTTGGATGGGTTTTCTAGATAATTAGAAAATAGTTTTAAATCTTGCTTATAGTTAACATTTTCAAAAAGAGTTCCTTCAGAGTGAAAGGTTAAGTTTGAGCCGAGCTCAAATCTTGAAGATTTATTTTGAGTAACTCCAAAATACGTTCCATTCTCAGGCAAACTAGATGTAAATTTTTTACTCACTAAAATTAATCTTGCTGCAACAGGAGAGTAATTCACCCATAACTTTTCATCTTTCTTCCATAAAAACCCTGAACCTAATTGAAAATATGCAGGAGAAAAAATTCTAGTTGTCAGCTCTCTAATTTCATTATTTTCAGAATCTTTTTGGTATTTAAATCCATTACCAATTTGTGATGTGAAGTTGAAAAAGGCAGAAAAAGATAAATTTTTAGTAAATTCTTTACCAACAATTGATTGAATTAAAATTCTATCATCAATTTTTCTTGCAAAGGGGGCATTCTTATATTTAGCAAGTCCAAATGCTGACTCAACATTAGTCAACCAGTCCCATCCTTTATCTTTAAATTCCCATTCGTAATCAAATTTCAAAGTACCTGAAAAATTATTAGTCCCACCTCCTACCCAATCACTAAATCCTGTTTGATTTAATAAAACTGCAACATTTCCTCTAGTAGTCCAAAGAGAATCTTTTTCAACTATCTCCTGAGAATAGAGATTTATCGAAGAAATAAGAATAAGAATAAAATATCTCATTAATTGATTACAAAAATCCTAGTTCTAGTTTAGCTTCTTCACTCATAAGATCTTTTGTCCATGGAGGATCAAATGTAATCTCAACTTCAGCAGTTTTAACATCATCTAAGGACTTTATCTTTTCTTCTACCTCTTGAGGAAGAGTTTCAGCAACAGGGCAATTTGGAGTTGTAAGAGTCATTAGAATCTTTACTTCGTTATCTTCATTAACAAAAACATCATATATTAATCCTAATTCATATATGTCAACAGGAATTTCAGGATCAAAAATTGATTTTAATTCCTTAACAATTTTTTCTCCTAAATCTTCAGTGTTATTTTTATTATTTGTCATTATTACTTTTTTACTTGGTATGCTAAAGCATATATTTTTATTTGTTTTATCATTGAAAGCAGTCCATTAGCTCTTGTTTGAGATAAGTGACTGTTTAATCCTATTTTTTCTATAAAATCAATATTCGCTTCCAAAATATCTTTTGGATTATGGCCTGAAAAAACTCTAATCAAAAGAGATATAATTCCTTTTGAAATTATAGCATCACTATCTGCTTCAAATATAACTATGTTATCGTTAAAAGAAGAATTTAGCCAAACCTTACTTTGACATCCATTAATTAGATTAGAATCTATTCTATTATTTTGATCAAAGTCAGGAAGACTTTTGCCTAAATCTATTAGATATTGATATTTTTCTGACCAATCTTGAAAGAAATTAAATTCATCAATTATTTGATTTTGTTTTTCCTGAATACTTTCCACACTCAAAATTAATCAATTATCCTAACATCTTTGCAGCCTTTTTAACTGCATCAATAAATAAGTCTATTTCACTTTTTGTGTTATAAAATGCAAAAGATGCTCTAACTGTTCCTGGTATATTAAAATGATCCATTATTGGTTGAGTACAATGTTGCCCAGTCCTGACAGCTATACCAAACTGATCTAAAATTGAACCTATGTCAGAAGGATGATGATCTGCAACATTGAAAGATATTACTGATATTTTTTCATCTACATCACCATAAATTTTGATATTATCAATTTTTCTCAGGTTTTCAGTAGCATAATCTAATAGTGTTTTTTCGTAAGCATCAATATTTTCAAACCCTATAGAGTTCATATAATCAAGTGCAGCTCCAAATGCAATAACTCCTGCAATATTTGGAGTACCTGCTTCGAATTTATGAGGCAATTCTGCATACTCTGTTTTATCGAACGTTACATTAGATATCATTTCTCCTCCACCTTGATAAGGCGGAAGTGAGTTAAGTAAATCTGATTTACCATAAAGAAACCCAACACCAGTAGGACCGCATAATTTATGAGCAGAAGCTACATAAAAATCAACATCTAGCTCAGATAAATTAAGCTTAAAGTGAGCTGCTCCTTGAGCACCGTCAATTAAAACTCTACTCTTATTTTCATGTGCAAGATCAATTATTTCTTTTATTGGATTTAGTATTCCCAAAGTGTTAGAAACGTGACTTATAAAAACAAATTTTACATTTGGTGTTAGCAAAGATTTATATTCATCAATATTCAAAGTTCCATTTTCTTTAATCGGTATAACCTTTAATGTTGCTCCTGTTTTTTCACACAGCATTTGCCAGGGAACTATATTTGAATGGTGTTCCATCTCTGAAATAATTAACTCATCATTTGAAGAAATTATTTTTTCTAATCCAGAGGAAATGATATTAATTCCATGTGTTGTACCTGAAGTAAAAATTATTTCATGATTATGAGTTATTCCAAAATGTTCTTTAACTTTTAGTCTAGTTTCTTCATACTTATTTGTAGCATCTACACTTAAGGAGTGTAATCCTCTATGAATATTAGAATTATAATTTTTATAATAATCTGAAATTACGTCTATTACCTGATTAGGAGTTTGAGATGTAGCAGCGTTGTCAAAGTAGATTAAATCAGTATCGTTTATTTTCTTACTTAGAATAGGAAAGTCTTCTCTTATTTTATATACATCTAGCATCTATAGATCAAAACCAAGATTTACACCTAGTTTTTTTGCAATTAGTGAATTAATTCTTCTTTTGAGGTTAGGCGTCTTAACACTTTCTAAAATGTTATTAGCAAAAGCATATGTTAAAAGTGCCTTTGCTTCTTTTTCAGGAATACCTCTTGTTTTTAGATAAAATAATGCCTCCTTATCAAGTTGTCCAACAGTACATCCATGAGAACATTTTACATCATCAGCAAAAATTTCAAGTTGAGGTTTAGTATTAACTTTTGAATTATTATCGATCAAAATATTATTATTTTGTTGAAAAGCATTCGTCTTTTGAGCAATCTTCTTAACCATTATTTTACCATTAAAAACACCTACTGATCTGTCTGAAAATATTCCTTTATAATCTTGATGGCTTTCACAATTTGGTTGCTCATGATTTACTAAAGTATTATGATCAACATGTTGATTTGACTCAAGAATAGTAATTCCTTTCAATGTTGACTGAATATTCTCTCCTTTTTGATAGAAATTCAAATTATTCCTAGTCAGTTTACCTCCAAAAGAAAAGGTGTGGACGCTAACATTGCTATCTCTTTGTTGACTAATAAAAGTATTATCAATAAGAGTGGCTGAATTTAGATCATTTTGAATTTTATAATAATCTACAAAAGCATTTTTCTCTGCATAAATCTCAGTCAAACTATTAGTTACTACAGAGTGATCTTTAAGACTTTGGTGTCTTTCAATAATTTCAACTTTTGAATTTTTATCAGCAATAATAAGGTTTCTTGGCTGAAGCCAAATAGATTCTTGATTACCTGTAGAGATGTGCATTATTTGGACTGGGTCTTCTGGACATACACCTTTTGGAATATAAACGTATGCACCTTCTTTAGTGTATGAGGTGTTTAAAGAAGCTAGACTTTCATCTTTTGGCACTATCTGATTAAAATATTTTTTTAATGTGCTCTTGTATTTCTCTTTTGAGAGAGCAGCAGAAAGAACACATATGTCCATTCCATCATGAGTAGTTTTAGATAAAAAAGGACTATAAATTCCATCAACAAAAACAATCTTAAAAGAATCAAGATCATTAAGGAAGTATTTTTTTACATCTCTTAATTCAACTGATTTATCGGATTTTGAAGAGAGATTGTAGTTTTTTTGAATTATTGATTTTAATGATGTATACTTCCATGATTCATCTTTCTTTGATGGAAACCCTTGTTTCTCAAAACGTTTTAATGCATCTTTTCTATCAGTATGAATAGGGTTTAACAGGTCTATATCTTGTTCAAAAGCAATAAAGGAATCTAATAATTTTTCTTGAAATTTCATTTTAGGAATTATCTTTTTTTAACCAATCATATCCTATTTCCTCAATTTTTTTTGCGAGATCTTTATCTCCAGACTTAACAACTTTTCCGTCCATAACAATATGAACAAAGTCTGGAACTATGTAATCAAGCAATCTTTGATAATGAGTTATAACTAACACAGAGTTATTTTCATTGCTACATTTTACTACACCATTAGCTACAATTTTTAAAGCATCTATGTCTAAACCTGAATCTGTTTCATCTAAAACTGCTAGTTCAGGTTCCATCATTGCCATTTGAAATATTTCATTTCTTTTCTTCTCTCCACCAGAAAAACCCTGATTTAATGATCTTGATAAAAAGTTAGAATCAATCTCAAGAAGTGAGGCTTTTTCTCTTATTTTTTTCAACATCTCACTTGAAGGCATTTCTTCTTGTCCTTTAGATTTTCTTGATTCGTTAATTGCTGTCTTAATAAAATTAGTAACAGTTACACCTGGAATTTCAACTGGATATTGAAAAGATAAAAACACTCCTTCATGTGCTCTTTCCTCTGGACTTAATTCATTTATTTCTTGATCCTTGAAGTATATACTACCCTTTGTAACTTCATAGTCTTCATGTCCTGATATTACGTTAGCAAGTGTGCTTTTTCCAGATCCATTTGGACCCATGATGGCATGTATTTCACCTTTATTAATTTTTAAGTTTATTCCCTTAAGTATGGGCTTATCTTCTATTTGACAATGTAAATTATTGATTTCTAACATATATAAATTTTTATCCTACTGATCCCTCAAGAGATATTTCAAGCAATTTTTGAGCTTCAACCGCAAATTCCATTGGCAACTTGTTAAGCACTTCTTTACTAAACCCATTAACAATTAAAGCTATTGCCTTTTCTGTATCAATACCTCTTTGGTTACAATAAAAAATTTGATCTTCACCTATTTTACTAGTTGTTGCTTCATGCTCAATTTGAGCAGTTTTATTTTGAACTTCAATATATGGGAATGTATGTGCACCACAATCATTTCCCATAAGTAATGAATCACATTGAGAGAAATTTCTTGCATTTTTTGCAAGTGGTGAAATTTGAACAAGACCTCTGTAACTATTTTGAGATTTACCAGCAGAGACTCCTTTTGAAATGATAGTACTTTTAGTGTTTTTACCAACATGAATCATTTTAGTACCTGTATCAGCTTGTTGGAAATTATTAGTTACAGCTATTGAATAAAACTCTCCAATAGAATTGTTTCCTTTCAATACACATGATGGATATTTCCATGTTACAGCTGATCCAGTCTCAACCTGAGTCCATGATATTTTAGATCTATTGTGGCAAATACCTCTTTTAGTAACAAAGTTAAAAACTCCACCTTTTCCATTTTTATCACCTGGAAACCAGTTTTGAACTGTTGAATATTTAATTTCTGCATCATCAAGTGCAATAAGTTCAACTACAGCAGCATGAAGTTGATTTTCATCTCTAGATGGAGCAGTACAACCCTCAAGATAACTAACATAACTAGACTCATCAGCTATAACAAGTGTTCTTTCAAACTGCCCGGTTCCTGCCTGATTAATTCTAAAATAAGTTGATAATTCCATTGGACACTTTACCCCTTTTGGAATGTAGCAAAAAGATCCATCTGAAAATACAGCAGAATTTAAAGCAGCATAATAATTATCTTTTTTTGGAACAACAGTTCCTAAATGTTTTCTTACTAATTCAGGATGATTTTGAATCGCATCTGAAATAGAACAAAAAATGATTCCTTTTTCCTCTAATGTATCTTTAAAAGTAGTAGCAACTGAAACTGAATCAACAACCACATCCATTGCAACTCCACTTAATTTTTTTTGCTCTTCCAAGGAAATTCCTAATTTATTAAATGTCTTTAATAATTCAGGATCAACTTCATCAAGAGAATTAAGACTCGGCTTTTTCTTTGGAGCTGAATAATAAGAAATATCTTGAAAGTTTGGTTTTTTGTACTGAAGGTTTGACCATTCAGGCTCATTCATTGATTTCCAGGTTGAAAAAGCATCTAATCTCCAATCTGTCATCCATTTTGGTTCATTTTTTTTCTTAGAAATTGCTTTAACAACATCTTCATTTAAGCCCACAGGAAATGTTTCAGAATCTATATCTGTGTAAAACCCATATTCGTACTCTTTGGTTTCAAGTTCTTTTTTTAACTCGTCTTCTGTATATGCCATAAGAATTAACCCTTAATAACTTTTTGCAAATATACGTATAAATCAGGCTTTTTGAAATAATAATACATGTTAATAAATCTATAATTATGTTATGATGTATTAGTTAAAATAATAGATCAATTACTTTACTTTTAATGTATGAATGACAATAAAAATCAAGATGAAAGTGATTTACAAAGCATTAGTGAAATAGATCTAATTAATAGAATAACAAAATCATTTAAGACTAAGAATGATTCAACAATTCTAGATATTGGAGACGATGCAGCTATTTTAAAATTTGAAAAAAACAAACTTGCAATATCTCAAGACATTTTAGTTGAAGGAGTTCATTTTGACTTGTCATATGTTCCACTTAAACACTTAGGTTATAAAAGTGTTGTAGTTAATATTTCTGATATTATTTCTATGAATATTAAACCATCTCATATTTTAGTTTCAATTGCAGTTTCTAATAGATTTAAAGTTAAAGCTCTTGAGGAATTATATGAAGGAATTCGATTAGCTTGTTCATACTATAATGTTGACTTGATTGGTGGAGATACAACTTCCTCAAATAAAGGGTTAATGATCTCTGTTACTTGTATTGGAAATACTGAAAATAATAAAATAACACAAAGAAATGGTGTAAAAGAAGATGATCTGCTTGTTGTATCTGGTGATTTAGGTGCAGCCTATATGGGTCTTCAAATTCTTGAAAGAGAAAAAAAAGTATTTGAAGTTAATCCTAATTCTCAGCCTGATTTAAGTAACTATACTTATTGTATCCAAAGACAGCTAAAACCAGAGGCAAGAATGGATATTATTGATCTTTTAGAAGAGCTTAAAATCACTCCAACTTCAATGATTGATATTAGTGACGGTCTCTCCACTGAGATAAATCATTTATCTAATTCATCAGGATTTTCTTTTCACATATATGAAGATAAAATACCTATATCAGAAGAAACAAAAAAAGCTTGTGATGAGTTTAAACTTAACCACTCTGTTGCTTACCTTAATGGAGGTGAAGACTATGAAGTTTTATTTACTGTTTCAAAACGACATGAAAAGAAAATTATTAATTGTGAACAATTAACTATTATTGGTTCGTCTGTAAAAAAGAAAGATGATAATTGTATGATAACCAGTCTGGGGCAAAAGATCAATATAAATAGTTCGGGATGGGATTCTTTTAATAAAAAAGATTAACCTAGAGCAACATCGAGCATCATCATAATTATAAATCCTCCTATAAATCCTAATGTAGCTATGTCTGTATATTTATCTTGCTGTGTTTCAGGAATAACCTCTTCAACAACAACAAAAATCATTGCGCCTGCAGCAAAAGCAAGAGCATATGGCAATAAAGGAGTGAAAAATGTTACAGCTAATGCACCTATAACACCTGCAACTGGTTCAACAATTGCAGATAATTGTCCATACCAAAAACTCTTAAATTTACTAACTCCAGACCTTCTTAAAGGCATAGCAACAGCTATTCCTTCTGGAAAATTCTGAAGACCAATTCCAAAAGCTAAAACAACAGCTCCAGCAATAGAGGCTTCTGGTATGCCCGCTGCTACTCCACCAAATAAAACTCCAACAGCAAGTCCTTCAGGTATATTATGAAGAGTTATAGCTAAAGTTAAAAGTGTTGTTCTTCTCCATGGAGTTTTTATACCCTCTGCTTCTTTAAAATTTATATGAATGTGTGGTAAAACTTTATCAATTGCAAAAATAAATAATGCTCCCAATCCAAATCCAATTGCTGCAGGCATTACTTTAACAAAACCTTCTCCAGCACTCATTTCTATCGCAGGAGACAATAAACTCCAAAAACTTGCAGCCACCATAACTCCACCTGTAAATCCTAACATACCATCTAGTGCCATTCTACTCATTGTTTTAAACAAGAAAACAGTAGATGCTCCCAGAGCTGTAACTCCCCATGTAAATAAAGTTGCATAAAGAGCTCCTTGTACTGGGTTTAGTCCTGAAAAATATTCGATAATTTGCTCCATCTTTGTATATTAGTATGTAGAATTGATTTGCGAAAATACTCAAAAGCCCTTTAAAATCAAATGATTTCAAATAATAAATATGATTATATAATTTGTGGTGGTGGTGCATCTGGATTATTACTTTCAAATGCATTAATCTCAGATAGCTTCTTTGATGATAAAAAAATTCTAATAATTGAAAAGGATGCAAAGGTTGATAATGATAAATCTTTCAGTTTTTGGGATAATGAAAGTAATATTCTTGACAGAATAGTCTTTAAATCTTGGGAAAAAGCAGAGTTTAAAGATTCAGAGTTTAGTAGTTCATTTAATCTTAGCCCATATAAATATAAGATGGTTAGATCTGATAGATTCTACTCTTACATGAAGAAGAAAATTGATAAAGCATCAAATTTTAATTATTTAAATACAACTGTTAAAGATATAGATAGGAATGCAAATCAAAACTATGTCAAAACAGATCTTGGAAATTTTGAATGCTCAATTGTTTTTTCAAGTATATATGAACCTAAAAAATATGATTTCAAGAAATATCCTCTGTTGAATCAACACTTTTTAGGATGGACAATTGAGACTGACAATGATACTTTTGATGAAAATAAAATTAGATTCATGGATTTTAGCATTGAACAGCATGAAGAAACCAGGTTTATGTATGTACTTCCTTTTTCAAAAAATTCTGCCCTATTTGAGTATACATTTTTTGGTGGTGATTTAATAAAAAATTCAGAATATGAAAAAGAAATTAAGAAGTATCTAAAAAATGAAGGTATAAAGGATTACAAGATTGTGGAAAGGGAGAAAGGAGTAATTCCTATGACCTGCTACCCTTTTTTTAACGATAATACCGATAATTTTATCAAAATTGGAACTTCAGGTGGTTGGACTAAGCCAAGTACTGGTTACACAATCAAAAATTCAATAGAAAAAATTGATTTAATTATTAAACACTTAAAACAGAATAAACCACTTTCAAAACTAAAATTTAAAAATAGGTTTTGGTACTATGATGTTTTATTTCTTGATGTTCTTGTTGATTCAAAAGGGAAGGGAAGTAAAGTTTTCTCAGATTTATTCAGAAACAATGACCCTCTTTTACTTTTCAAATTTCTTGGCGAAAAAACTAATATTTTTGAAGAGATAAGGATTTTTATTTCGGTTAACATAATGACCTTTATAAGGTCATTATTTAAAAGAATTTCAAATTTCTCTATTTAAAAGTTGTTCTGAAAATTTAATTAGGCTAAGCTTTTTACTTTCATCAATTTGCATATGATTGACTAATTTTTTTGCGTGTTCTGAATATTCCTGAACTTTATTTTTAAGATATTCTACTGCTCCTGAAGTTTCATAGAACCTTTTAATTGAATCTATTTTTATTGACTCCTTTGAGTGGTCAGAAAAAAATATATTTTCAAATTCAACCCTTTTATTATTATCTAAGTTAGCTTGAGTATATATGTAAAGTAGAGTTTTCTTTTTTTCTAAAATATCTCCTCCAATTTTTTTACCAAATTTAGCTTCATCACCAAAGCAATCTAACAAATCATCTTCCAGTTGAAATGCTATTCCTAAATTTTTACCCACTTCATATAAAACATTGACGTTTTTCGTGTTTAGATCTGAAACAATGCCACCAAACATAAATGAACATCCAATTAAAACAGCAGTTTTGTTTTCAATCATTTTAAAATAATCAGCTTCAAGTACATCTTTTTTTAATGAAAAGTCCATGTCATTTTGTTGACCTTCACAAACCAATCTTGATGTCTGTGTTAATTGCTTGGATAAAAGTATATACTTAGATTCATCATATTTATTTAGGATTTCATAAGAGATTATAAGCATCACATCTCCAGATAAAATACCAGTATTGTTATCCCATTTAGAGTTTATCGTTTTCTTTCCTCTTCTCATTATTGAATTATCCATAATATCATCATGAGCAAGAGTAAAATTGTGAAAAATTTCAAGGGCTGCAGATGCAGAAAGTGCATTTGTTATGTTTCCTGTGAAAAGGTCCGATACAAATAATGTTATTAAAGGTCTTAATCTTTTACCTCCAGAATCCAATAAGTATTTTACGGGCTCGTAAAGGTTTTTTGGATTATCATAATCTATTTCTTTTTTTAAAAAGTTCTCAAAAATTTTTATATAGTCTGTCATTCCGCATTTAAAAAAATAAATATACTATTTAATTAATTGTTAATTTTTTATTAATCATTTGTTTAATTCATATGATTAGATTTATTTTGCGCTATGAACATTGGGTCAGTTAAATATTCAGACACTGAAATAAAAATTAAAGATGCTGCAAAATTCCTTTTTTTAAAAAAAGGGTTTAGCGCAACTAAAACAAGAGAAATTGCAAAAGAGTCTAATATAAATTTAGCTTTACTAAATTATTATTTTACAAGTAAAAGAAAGCTTTTTGAAATTATTATGCTTGAAACAGTATATGATTTTATCAGTAAGATGGTTGAGGTATATAATGATGAAAAAACTACTCTTGAGGAGAAACTTAAATTAACTAGCTCAAAATATATTGATATGATGATTGCAGAGCCACACCTCCCAACATTTATTGTTAATGAATTAAAAAATAACCCCTCTTCTTTATTAAAAATATTAAAGGGTAAAATGATTATGGAGTCTAAGCTTATTGATCAATACAATGATGGGGTTAAAAAAGGAATTTATAAAAAGATTGAACCAATTCACTTTGTTACAAATATTTTAAGCTTAATTGTCTTTCCATTTATAAGCAGTCCAATAATAATTAAAATGAAAAAATTGAGTGGAAAAGAATTTAATGAAATGATGAATGAGCGTAAAAAATTAATTCCAAAATGGATAATACAAATGATAAAAAAATGAAAAAAATATTATTATTTATTGCATTCACAAGTTATAGTTTTTCACAAAGCGAAATAACAAGCTTAAGCATAGATGATGCTGTTGAATATGGAATTGAAAACAACAGAAGGTTAATGAATGCTGAAAGAGAAATAAAGATGGCTTACAAAGAAAGATGGAAAACTATTGCAATAGGATTGCCTAATGTCACACTAGATCTTAACTATCTTAACTATCTTGAACTTCCAACTTCCTTAATCCCTGCCGAATTTTTTGGAGGTCAAAAAGGTGAGTTTTCTGAAATACAATTTGGTACTGAACAATCTGCTATTGGGTCGGTTAGGATGGAACAACTTCTGTTTGATGGGTCTTGGCTAGTTGGTTTAGAGTATAGCAAAATATACTTAGCTGCTTCTGAGAATTTTTATGAAAAAACTTTACTTGAGGTCAGAGAATCCATAGTTAAACTTTATAGTCTTGTTTCGATTCTTAATGAAGGTATCATTTTATTGGAAAACAATCTTGAAAACTTTAGAAAGGATCTTTTTGAAGTTACCGAGTTGTATAAAAATGGTTTTGAAGAAGTTGAAAATGTAGAGCAAATAAAAATAACATTAGCTCAAGCAGAGCTCTCATTACTTCAGGCAAAGAAAACAAAAGATAACCAACTTAACCTTTTAAAGTTAGTTCTTGGAATTAATATTGAAGATGAAATACTATTATCAACATCGATTGAAGATTTTATTGCAGAAAATATTATTTTTTCAAACTCATTTGAAGATTTTAATACAAGTAACAACATAGATGTCAAGATTTCTCAAAATATTTTTGACACAAAAAGAATTGAATATAAACTTGAGAAATCAAAACAACTTCCTAAAGTTTCAGGATTCCTCAGCGGAACATACACAGGCTATAATAATGAATTTGATTTCACAAATAAAGCTCAAAACTGGTTTGGATCTTCTGTCCTAGGTGTCAATTTGGAGATCCCTATTTTTAATGCTTTTAAACTAAATGTATCATCACAGAAAGCTAAAATTGCAATGAATCAAGCAATGACAAATCTAGAAGAACAAGAAGAAAAAACTCAAGCTGAAGTTCAACAAAAGTTAAATGATTATCAATTAGCAATTCAAACTTTAAATGTAAGTGAACAAAATATGAATCTATCTATGTCAATTGAGGAAAAAAATTCAATTAAGTTTTTTGAAGGGATTGTTTCTTCTTTTGAGCTAAGACAAGCTCAGCTTCAATTACTTGACTCTCAACAAAAATATTTGAATTCTGTTTTAGAATTAATATCAATAAAGACAGAATTAGAAACTCTATATAACAATACAAATTAATTATGAAGAAATTATATATATCAATACTCACTTTAATAATAATAAGCTGTAACTCATCAGGAAGCTCAAACATCACCTCTTTAATTGAAAATGGAGATTTAGAAGAGTTAAAAAAAAGAAAAAAGGAATATGTAGACACCATGAATACAATGCAAGTTGAGTTAAATGAAATTAACGATGGTATAGCCTTTTTAGATGAAAACGAAAAGCTCACACTTGTTTCTAATTATGAGATAAAAGAAAAAGTATTTAACAGTTATATGGAGGCGCAGGCAAACCTTAAGACTAGAAAAAACGTTTTAATACTTCCTGAGTTTCAAGGCACTTTAGAAAAGATTTTTGTTTATGAAGGGCAATATGTTAAGAAAGGTAAACTACTAGCAGAAATTAATGATTCAGGACTTAAGGAACAGCTTGAGCAGTTAACTATTCAAGCAAACTTTGCTAAAGAAAATTTTGAAAGAACAGAAAGACTTTGGAATAATAACATAGGGTCTGAAATACAATTTCTAAAAAGTAAAACTGATTTTGAATCTAGTCAAAAAATGGTTGAGCAAATGAAAGACAGACTTGCTAAGACAAAAATTTATGCTCCCTTTGACGGAGAGGTGGATGAAATTATTTCAAATCAAGGATCAAATTTAATTCCAGGTGTTTCTCAAATTCTAAGATTAGTTAATCTTGATAAAATATATGCTGAGGCATCTGTTTCCGAAAAGTATATTTCATTTATAGAAGAAGGAACTGAAGCAATAGTTCAGATTCCACTTCTTGGAAAAGAAATTAAGTCGCAAATTATACAAACAGGAAATTTTATAAATCCAAGTAATAGAACATTTAGAGTTGAAGTTCCTGTAGAGAATATTGATAAAAAAATAAAACAGAATTTAGATGCAAAAATTAAAATAAACATCTATTCGAAGGAAGATGCAGTTGTAATTCCTTTGAGGATTGTAAGAGAGGATGCTTCTGGTAAAAATTTTGTTTACGTAATGAATCAAGACGTAAAAGAAGGAGTCTATATTACATCCAAAACTTTTATTTCATTAGGAAATAAAAATAACACTGATGTTGAAGTTACTGAAGGTCTAAAAATTGGTGATATGCTTGTTCTGGAAGGAGCTAGTATTGTTGAAGATTCTCAAAGAGTAAAACTTATAAATTAAAATGGATAAAAAAAATAAAGAATTTTTTCTGTCGAGTTGGGCAATAAATAATAAGACTATTATTTATGTTCTTATGATAATATTTCTGATTTCAGGAATTACTGCATATAAAACAATGCCTAGAGAGCTATTTCCTGAGATAAACTCTTCAAATATTTTTGTAACAACAATTTTCCCAGGAAATAATGCTGAGGAGATGGAAAAACTAATTACAGATCCTCTTGAACAGGAGATAAAAGGTGTTATTGGTTTAATTGAAATTGAGTCTACGTCCAGTGAAGGAATCTCAATTATTAACATAGAGTTTGATGATGAGATTCCAACTGCTTTAGCCAGACAGAGAGTAAAAGATTTAGTTGATAATGTCACTGTAGGAGATGACTGGCCAACATTTAATAATGCCAAGGTAGACCCCAATATTTTTGAGTTTGATATTGCAGAAAGATTTCCAGTTTTAAACATTAGTCTAGTCGGAGATTATAAAGTTGAAGAGCTCAAAGAATATGCAGAATATTTAGATACTAGAATAGAAAGGTTACCTCAAGTTAAAACAGTAGAAATTCGAGGGATTCAAGATTTCGAAGTTGAAGTTGCAGTAGATCCTTATATGATGACAGCAACAAAAACAAGCTTTAGTGATATTATCAATGCTATCGCTCAAGAAAATGTAACTGTTTCCGCAGGAAGCTTAATTTCTGCTGGTCAAAGAAGAAATGTCAAAATAATAGGAGAGGTTTCAAATCCAAATGAGTTAAACAGAATTATTGTTAAGCGTGATAATGGGCCTGTTTACCTAGAAGATGTTGCTTCTATATCATTCAAGGAAAAAGAAATTACATCATACACTAGATCATTTGATAAGAAAACCGTTATGCTTGAAGTAGTGAAAAGAGGAGGTGAAAATGCAATTTTTGCTTCAAACTCAATTCAAGAAATTATTAAAGAAGCTAAAGAAAGTTTCTTGCCTGCAAATCTTGAAGTTGTGGTTCAAAATGATCAATCGGAGTATACTATTAATTCAGTAAATGACTTAATGAATAATTTGATCTTTGGTATAATTCTAGTTGTAACAGTCTTAACTTTTTTTCTAGGACTTAGAAACGCATTGTTTGTTGGTTTTGCAATACCAATGTCTATGTTCATGTCCTTGGTTATTTTATCTGCTTTTGGACTTACACTAAATAGAATGGTATTGTTTGGATTAGTTATGGGACTTGGCCTACTTGTAGATAATGGTATTGTTGTTGTTGAAAACATTTATAGACTAATGTCAAAAGAAGGTGTTCCTAGGGTTCAAGCGGCTAAACTTGGAATTGGAGAAGTTGCTCTTCCTATAATTGTGTCAACTGCTACTACAATTGCTGCATTTATCCCCTTAGGTACATGGCCGGGAACTTTAGGAGAATTTATGATATATTTTCCCATTACATTATCTGCAATTTTAGGTTCCTCACTTATAGTAGCAATATTTTTTAACTCAATGCTAGTTTCAAGTTTTATGGACCTAAGTGAAAGAGAAATAAGTAAGAAAAACTTAATGAGAATGACTTATGTTTTAGGAGGTTTTGCCATTATTTTTGTTTTATTTAATGATACGAGAGCTATAGGATCTCTTTTAGCTTTTATATGTTTTCTGTTTTGGTCCTACAAGTACATTATTAAAAATCAAGCTATTAGATTTCAAAACACATTTTTGGTTAGACTTGAAAATATTTATAATAACTTTTTATCCTTTGCTTTATCTGGGGTCAGACCATTTTTATTTTTAGCAGGTACAGTTGGCCTCTTTATTTTCTCAATAGTACTAATGGGAATTTTTCCTCCAAAAATTGAGTTTTTTCCTGACAATGAGCCACAACAGATACTTGTTTATCTAGAATATCCTGAAGGAACTGATATTGAAAAGACCAATGAGACTTCTAAACAAATTGAATCTGAAATTTATAAAGTTGTAAATAACTCTAAGTATTTTGACGGAGATTATAATTTTTTAGTTGAGTCTGCCATTTCACAAGTTGGAGAAGGTGCAGGTAATCCTGAAACTGATGCTGGGGGAACTGGAGAAATTCCTCATAAAGCTCTTATAACAATGACAATGAGAGAGTTTAAATACCGAAGGGGAATGTCAAGTGAAGAGCTAAGAAAAGATATACAATTACAACTTATTGGTAGATTTCCAGGAATTGCTATTTCTGTTGAAAAAGATTCACAAGGACCTCCAGGTGGGTACCCTGTAAATATTGAAATTTATGGAGATGATTATGAAAAATTAATTGAAACAGCAATTTCGATGAAAAACTATCTTAATAAAGAAAATATTGAGGGTATTGAGCAACTTAAAATTGATGTAAGTAGAAGTAAGCCAGGATTAGAATTTAGAGTCGATAGAGAAAAGGCTGGTGAATTAGGTATTCCAACTGGGCTTGTTGGACAGACAATTAGAAACTCTATAATTGGTTCTAAAGCAGGAGTCTATAAATTAAAAGGCGAAGATTATCAAATCAATGTAAGGCTTGATCAAGAGTATAAAAATAATATTAACACTATCATTAATCAAAATATAGTTTTTAGAGATCAATCAACTGGAAAAACAAAAGAGGTTCCAATTGCATCAGTTGTAGACGAAAGAAACATAACCTCTTTTAGCGCAATTAAACATATAGATCTTCAAAGAGTTGTAACACTTTATTCTTCAATATTAGCTGGTTCAAATGCAAATGAAATAGTAAATACAGCTGAGATTTCTCTTTCTGGTTTTGAAACTCCTCAAGGTGTAGATTTTAAATTTACAGGTGAAATAAAACAACAAGCTGAGAATCAATCATTCCTCTCTGGAGCTCTTTTAACTGGAATTGCATTAATTGTTCTAATATTAGTTTTTCAGTTTAATTCAATCTCTAAACCATTTATAGTTCTTGCTTCTATTATCTTAAGTTTTACAGGAGTATTTCTTGGAATAGTAATTTTTAATTTAACCTTTAGCATATTGATGACAATGCTTGGGATAATTTCTCTAACTGGAATAATAGTAAATAATGCAGTTGTTCTTATAGATTATACTCAATTACTTTTTGATAGAAAAAAAATAGACTTAAAACTTTCAAAAGAAGATATAATAGATAAAAATATTGCATTAGATCTTGTTAAAACCGCAGGAAAAGCAAGACTTAAACCGGTTCTTTTAACAGCTATAACAACAATATTTGGATTAATACCACTAGCTATAGGATTGAATATCGATTTCTTTACTCTTTTTGCTGATTGGAATGCTAACATTTATATAGGAGGTGATAATGTTATTTTTTGGGGACCTCTTGCATGGACAGTTATTTTTGGAATTACATTTGCAACATTCTTAACATTAATAATTGTGCCTTCTATGTACTACATAATACATCTTGGTAGAATCAAACTAAAAAATATCTAGTTATATTTACAAATTAATAAGATGAATAGAACTAATAATTGCGGAGAATTATCAAAAGCTAATTTAAGCCAAACTGTTAAGCTCTCCGGTTGGGTAAATAAAATTCGAGAAAAAGGCTTTATAATCTGGATTGATCTTAGAGATAGATATGGTATTACTCAATTAGTATTTGACAAAGATAGATCGAGTGAGGAAATTTTTTCTAATGCTTCGAAGCTAGGTAGAGAATTTGTAATAGAGGTTGAGGGCACTGTAATCGAAAGAAAAAGTATTAATGAAAGAATTAAAACTGGCGAAATAGAAATTCTTGTCTCTAGTCTAACTATTCTAAATAAATCTTTGACACCTCCCTTTACAATTGAGAATGAATCAGATGGAGGTGAGGAATTAAGAATGAAATATAGGTATCTTGATATAAGAAGAGAACCTGTAAAAGAAAATTTGATCTTTAGACATGAATTATCTCTTGAAGTGAGAAATTATCTTTCCGAAAATAGTTTTATTGATATTGAAACTCCTTATTTGATTAAATCAACACCAGAGGGGGCAAGAGACTTTATAGTTCCTAGTAGACTTAATCCAGATCATTATTACGCTTTACCACAATCACCTCAAATTTTTAAACAATTATTAATGGTTGGTGGAATTGATAAATACTATCAAATTGTAAAATGTTTTAGAGATGAGGACTTAAGAGCTGACAGACAGCCTGAATTTACTCAAATTGACTGTGAAATGTCTTTTATTAATCAAGAAGATATTTTTCAACAGTTTGAAGGATTAATGTCAAGATTGTTTTCAAAATTCTTAAATAAGACTGATATCAGTTTTGAAAGAATGACATATAAATTTGCTGTTGAAAATTATGGTATTGACAAACCAGATTTAAGATATGGGCTAAAGATTAAAGAAGTGTCAAATGAAGTTAAAGGTAAAGGGTTTCAAATTTTTGATAATAATGATTTCACATCTTGTATTCTAATTGAAGATAAATCTGAAATAACTAGAAAAGAAATAGATAATATAACTGATTGGGTAAAGAGACCACAGATTGGTGCTACAGGTCTTTTATGGATTAAACATAATACTGACTCTTCAATTAAATCCTCTTTCGATAAATTTTTTAGTGAAGAAGATTTAAAACATATATTAGATACAGTGTCATCAAAACCAGGAGATATTATATTTATTATGTCGGGTGATAAAAAAAATACACTGGAACAAATGGGCTCCTTAAGAGTTGAGCTTGCTAAAAGATTTGATCTTATTGATCATAATAAAATGTGTCCACTTTGGGTAACAGATTTTCCACTTTTTGAGTGGGATGAAGAAGAAAAAAGATTCTTTTCAATGCATCACCCTTTCACCTCTCCTAAACCAGAGTTTATTGATTTACTTGAATCAAATCCTGGAGAAGTTATTGCTAACGCATATGACTTAGTTCTTAATGGGAATGAAATAGGCGGCGGTTCAATAAGGATTCACGATTTTGACACTCAAATGAAGGTGTTTGAATTACTTGGTATGGATAAAGAAGAGTATACAAGTCAATTTGGATTTTTAATCGAGGCTCTTAAGTATGGAGCGCCTCCTCATGGTGGAATTGCTTTTGGTCTTGACAGACTTGCTGCTGTATTAAAAGGAAAAGATGTAATAAGAGACTTTATTGCCTTTCCAAAAAATAATAGCGGAAAAGATCTCATGATTGATGCCCCATCAAAATTAACTAAAGAACAATTAAGAGATTTATCAAATTAATCTATTTGAAAATTTTTACTAAAATATTATCATACCTAGTTTTTATAGGTGTTTTTTTTGGAATTTTTTCAAAGGAAATTATTGATGATAGAATTGGTGATATAATTATAGGTGTTTCTGTCTTAGTGGGAACATTAGTTTTTATGCCATTGTTTTTAGCTCAGAGATGGAAAGGTAAAAAATTAAAAGACTACACGCTAAGTGATGAAAATCTAAAAAAAATGAGAGAAAACTCAAGAAATACTAACCTCTAATTTTCTTAAAAAAACTGTCTAACAGTTCTTTAGATTCTTTTTCCATAAAACCATTAATAATATTTATTTTCCTGTC
>Ga0208954_1000260_pt1 | contig 16508 bp, 14 predicted proteins | sample AOAMet2_C33A6_35_2_FD_188081 | JGI IMG/M metagenome (GOLD analysis project Ga0208954, IMG submission 188081) | Ammonia-oxidizing marine microbial communities from Monterey Bay, California, USA - C0912_C33A6_35 (SPAdes) | ecosystem: Environmental > Aquatic > Marine > Intertidal zone | place...
GCCTACGGCCCAACCCACTTTTAGTAAAAAGTCGGCTGTGATCGGCGCCTTACCAACTTCACCACGAATCCCATCAGTCCCAAAAAAATTACTCAAAACTACCCCCTAAAATTCTTAATTTGTTGCCAAACTCTGAGCGCATCACTAGTCTCTGCAACATCGTGGACTCTTATAATATCAGCCCCATTTTCGACAGCAATTAATGCTGCTGTCACGCTCCCAATCATTCTTGAGTCAACGTCTTTGTCACCCAAAAGGGTTCCAATCATTGATTTTCTAGAGAGTCCCGCAAGAATGGATACGCCAAATTCATGAAACTCTGAGAGATTCTTTAACAATGCTATATTATGACCTAAGTTCTTTCCAAAGCCAAATCCAGGATCTAATGAGATTGAACTGAGCTCTATACCCGCTAGTTTGCAGGCATTAATTCTTTCCTTAAAGAATACTTTTATATCCTTGACTACATCTTCATAAGTAGGATTATTCTGCATCGTTCTTGGACTTCCCTGCATATGCATGAGGCATATATCAGTTTTAAGTTTTGCAGCCATATCCAAGGCACCATCAGCGCGAAGTGCATTGACATCATTGATAATACTGGCGCCGGCTCCAACAGCTCTCTCCATAACCTCTGGCTTAGAGGTATCAATCGAGATTGGGACATTAATTTTTCCTTTTAGAGCTTCAATAACCGGAATGACGCGGTTAAGCTCATCTTGGACACTGACAGCTTTAGCACCAGGTCTTGTCGACTCACCACCAATATCAATAATGCCAGCACCTTCCTGGACCATTGATGAAGCCTGATCAATGGCTGAGTTAGCATCGAAAAACTTTCCCCCATCAGAAAAGGAGTCGGGTGTTACATTGAGAACACCCATAATGATTGGCTGAGAGACAATCATAGCGAGGATAAATTATGCAAACTGCTCAGTACCACCATCTGCATCAGTTTTAGTGTCTGATGAAGATTTAGAGCTTTTTGAATCTTTACCTCCAGTCCCAAGTTCCGAAGAAACCTCTTCAGAATCAACAACATCTGCTGGCTCCCTCATAGGAACTCTTGCCATTAAATCATCTATTTGACTCGTATCAATCGTTTCAAATTCAACAAGGGCTGCAGCCATTGCGTCCAAAATATCTCTGTTGTCCTTAATAATCTTATAGGCTGTTGAGTAGTTTGTATCAATAATCTTTCGTATTTCACTATCTACCTTGGTAAACGTTTCATCTGAAATATGTTTATGCTTTGTAACCTGGCGTCCCAAAAAGACTTCACCCTCATCTTCACCGTAAGCCATTGGTCCCATTACACTGGACATACCCCAAAGCTTAACCATCTTGTGAGCTATTTCAGTAGCACGCTCAATATCGTTACTTGCGCCTGTAGTGACAGCATCCTCACCATACACAACCTCTTCAGCAATTCGCCCACCAAACAAAGAGGCCACCTGCGAATTAAGTTTGCGCTTTGAGATACTATAGCTATCTTTTTCAGGAAGAAACATCGTAACACCAAGTGCCCTTCCTCTCGGAATAATACTAACCTTGTAAACAGGGTCATGCTCTGGCATTAAACGACCCACAATAGCGTGGCCAGCCTCATGGTATGCTGTCATTTCTTTTTCAGAGGCATCCATCACCATACCTTTTCGCTCAGCGCCCATCATAATTTTATCTTTAGCCTTTTCAAATTCTCTCATACCAACAAGCTTTTTACTGAATCGAGCAGCAATAAGTGCTGCTTCATTCGCTAGATTAGCAAGGTCTGCACCAGAAAAACCAGGTGTTCCTCTAGCAATATCCATCGACTTGACATTTTTTGCAATAGGCAGTTTTCTCATGTGTACTTTCAAGATGGCATCGCGTCCATTAATGTCAGGAAGCCCAACAGTCACCGTTCTGTCAAATCTACCAGGTCTTAAAAGTGCAGGATCAAGAACGTCAGGTCGGTTAGTTGCAGCAACCACAATGATGCCTTCTGAACCCTCAAATCCATCCATTTCAACTAGCATTTGATTAAGTGTCTGCTCACGTTCATCATGACCACCGCCCATTCCAGCGCCACGCTGACGACCTACAGCATCAATCTCATCAATAAATATAATGCAAGGAGCATTTTTCTTGGCTTGATCAAACATATCTCTTACTCGAGAAGCACCAACACCTACAAACATTTCTACAAAATCTGATCCAGAAATGAAAAAGAATGGGACATCTGCCTCACCGGCAACTGCTTTTGCCAAAAGTGTTTTACCTGTACCTGGAGGACCGACCATAAGAACGCCCTTAGGAATCTTACCACCCACTTTGGTGAACTTACTAGGGTCTGATAGAAAGTCGACGAGCTCTCCAACCTCCTCTTTAGCTTCATCTACACCAGCAACATCATCAAAAGTGACGTGAGACTCATCCTTTGTGATTAAACGCGCTTTTGATTTACCAAATGACATTGGGTTTTTACCGCCCATTGATCCTCCAGCACCTCTCATCGTATACATGATGACTCCAATAAGAAGCAGTATAGGTGCCAAGGAAATAATTAGCTGTTTTACAAAGCTTTCTTTGGCAGGAGGCGTCGCCTCAACTGAAACGCCGTTATTTAATAAGTCACCCATCAGCCCAAGATCACCAGGGCTATAGGTTTCAAACCTTTCACCAAGAGCGGTTACACCGCTAATATTACTACCTGCAATCTTAACGCTTGAGACGCTTCCTTGCTTGACACTTTGAATGAATTGAGAGTAACTAATCTCGTTCTTTTCATCAGCTACATTAAATTGCCCAAAAAGCGATGCAAGCACACTTCCAAGGACCAACCATAGTAAAATATTCTTATACATAAACTTAAATTTATCCTAAATTAGAAAGGTAAATATACCCTATTGTTTTTTATATATAGTGTTTGATGGCATTTTTCAAGGTTTAATCAATATTTTTTATAACTATGACATAATGAATGAGGGCATACTTAATTTACTTCTGTATAAGAAGCCAGAGTAACTATAGATACTAAATGAATATTAAACCTGAACAGCTTCAAAATAATCTTTCAAATCAACTCGCTTCAATTTATTTCGTATTTGGAGCAGAAATACTCCTCGTTGAGCAGTCTTTGTCTTTAATCAAGGATTCAGCAAAGACAAATGGATACAGTGAGCGATTTAGGTTTGATATTGATGGCAACTTTTCTTGGGATTCAATATTTAGTCTAATTTCAAGTCCATCTTTGTTTGCTGAAAAAAGGATTATTGAGTGCCGCCTAACAACTGGAAAAATTGGAGTGAAAGGGTCTAAAGCACTCACAGAGCTCGCTGAAAGTTTGCCAGATGATATTTTGCTATTAATTTCCTCTGGAAAATTAGATATGGCTCAGCAAAAAAGTAAATGGTTTAAGTCACTTGATAGTAATGGAATTGTCATACAGCATTGGGAAGTTCAAAGCAATCAACTTGTGGGCTGGATTTCAACTAACATGTCGCAACTCGGTTTAAATTCTAATCATGATGTTGCCAACGCTATAGCTTACTGCACTGAAGGAAATCTTTTGGCCACTATGCAGGAGATCCAAAAACTTAAAATTGCCTACCCTGATGGCAATATCAAACTACAGGAATACTTGAATCAGATTGATCAGCAATCTCAGTATTCAGTTTTTGGAATGATCGACTCAGCCCTTCAAGGTGACAGCGAAAAAGTAAACAAAATTTTTAAATCACTTGTCGAAGATGCGACCCCACCCGTCATTCTGATCTCATCGCTCTACCGAGAAATTAAAAACCTAGTGACGATGGCTATTGAACTCAAAACCAACCAGACCATTGAAAGTGTTCTTAGTAATCACAGGGTCTGGCAAAAAAGAAAGCCTTTAATATCGAATGCGCTCAAAAAGCATAGCTACCAGTCGCTTCAAAAACTCCTCCTAACCCTGGGTCGTATTGACCGCTCTCTCAAAGGTATGGATAATCTAAACGTTTATGACGAACTACAAGGCGTAGTTACTTCTTTATCAGGAAAAAGCAATGGGCTCAATAGCTGAATTAATTAAAATAATTGGCCAGAAGGCTAGGTCAGCCTCTGAAACTTTAAGAATTGCCAGCACTGATCAAAAGAATAATGCATTAATCAGTATTGCCAGTCAAATCCAACAGAACAAACAATTTATCCTAGATGCCAATGACTTAGACTTAAAAGCTGCTAGAGAAAATAGTATTGATAATGCGCTTTTAGATCGACTAATGCTTAATGATGAGAGACTAGTTAGCGTCGTTGAAGGACTTCATCAAATCTCAACCTTGGTTGATCCGATAGGACAAATCTCTGACTTTAAGGAAAGACCAAGCGGCATCAAAATTGGAAAAATGATGGTTCCTTTGGGCGTCATAGGGATGATTTATGAGTCTCGTCCAAACGTCACAGTAGACGCTGCAGGACTGTGCATTAAATCTGGCAATGCCATCATTCTAAGGGGTGGCTCTGAGGCTATCAACTCAAACATAGCCTTTTATTCTTGCATCGAGAGAGGTCTCGAAGAGGCAGGACTTGATCCGAACTCAGTGCAACTGATTAAGGTTACTGATCGCGAAGCAGTCACTGAACTCGTTAGTGCAAGTGATTATGTCGATGCAATCATTCCAAGAGGCGGCAAAGGTCTCATCAAAAATATTAGTATGAATGCCAGAGTGCCAGTTATCAAACATCTGGACGGAGTGTGTCATACCTATTTAGACAAAGATGCAGACGCTCAAAAAGGAGTTGATATTGCCTTCAATGGTAAGACTCGACGATACGGAGTTTGTAACGCTACTGAAACCCTTCTTGTTCATAAAGATTTTGACTCTGAAGCTCTATCAAAATTAATCGAGCTTTTCATTAAAAAAGAAGTTGAAATTAGGGGCTGTGAAAAATCTCAAATGCTATCAAAGGTTATTAAAAAAGCAACCGAGGATGACTGGAGTGAAGAGTACCTAGCGCCGATTCTTTCGATGAAGATTGTTGATTCAGTCGACGAGGCTATATCTCACATTAATACATATGGGTCTGCTCACACTGATGCAATTGTGACTGAGAATGATACCAATTCAAAAAAATTCCTATCCGAAGTTGACTCATCCTCTGTTATGGTTAACGCTTCTACAGGTTTTGCAGATGGATTTGAGTATGGTTTTGGCGCTGAAATTGGAATCAGTACAGGTAAATTCCATGTCAGAGGTCCAGTGGGACTAGAGGGACTTACATCACAAAAATACATCGTCATGGGTGACGGACAAATAAGACCATAGAGAGCATTTAAAATGACAAAAGACGAAACACTAGCAATCATTCAAAGAGGGGCAGATGAAATACTTCCACTTGAAGAACTCAAGAAGAAACTTGAAAAAAATAAACCCTTAAGAGTCAAGCTGGGAATGGATCCAACTGCTCCAGACTTACATCTTGGGCACACTGTCGTCATCAATAAAATGAAGCAGCTTCAAGATCTGGGTCACGAAATTATTTTCTTGATTGGTGACTTTACAGGCATGATAGGAGATCCTACCGGAAAAAATGTAACCCGAAAACCGCTCACAAAAGCAGACGTCCTTGAAAATGCCAAAAGCTATGAAGATCAAGTCTTTAAGATCTTGGATAAGGATAAAACTAGGATTGCCTTTAACTCTGAGTGGATGGGCAAAATGAGCTCTGCTGAAATGATCTCACTGGCATCAAAACAAACCGTTGCAAGAATGCTTGAGCGCGATGACTTTTCCAAGCGCTACAAAGGCGGCCAAGCAATTTCGATTCATGAATTTTTATATCCTCTCGTGCAGGGTTATGACTCTGTTGCACTGAGAGCCGATATCGAGCTAGGTGGGTCTGATCAAAAATTTAATCTTTTGGTTGGCAGGGAGCTTCAAAAGCAGGCCGATATGGAGCCTCAAGTCATCCTGACAATGCCAATTTTAGAAGGTCTTGATGGCGTTCAGAAAATGAGCAAGTCACTCGGCAACTATATTGGTATTGATGAAGATCCTGATAGCATGTTTGGCAAAATCATGTCGATTTCAGATGATCTTATGTGGCGCTATCTTGAACTGTTAAGCTTTGAATCACTTGAAACCATTGAATCCTGGAAGAAAGAAGTAGAGGATGGTGAAAATCCAAGAAACATTAAGTTTCGATTAGCGGAAGAGATAATTACGCGATTCCATGACAAAGATCAAGCACTCAAAGCGCAGCAAAACTTTATAGATAGGTTCGCAAAAAACCAAATTCCAGATGAAATGGATGAATTCTCCTTTTCTAAGGGAATTAAGGTGGCAAACCTTCTAAAAGACTCTAATCTTGTTAGTTCAACCTCAGAGGCATTTCGAATGATTAAGCAGGGCGCCGTAAAAATTGATGGTGAAAAGCTTACTGATAAAGACTTAGCACCTGACGAAGGCACGCTCGTATTTCAAGTAGGCAAAAGAAAATTTGCTAGAGTGACAATTAGCTAAATTCAATTAATCAAGAGTATAATATAACCATCTGGGGATGACATGGCTTCGACGAGGAGTTGGATTTCAAGGATGCATGTCGAGGACAAAGATTGCTCGTAAAAACGTTCTTTAAATAATAGTTGCAAACGAAGACAACTACGCTTTAGCAGCATAATGCTAACCGTTACTTAGGAGTTGTCTGTACTTTTAGGATAACGGTCGCTAACAGACTCGCCACTATTATTATTTTAGGATAATAGGGTTAAAACCTAAACTAAAATCGCTTTCTACATCCCTGTGGGTCGGGTGGTAAAAAGTTAACTCAATAGACCTTTACTAAGCATGTAGACTTCTTGACTGAAGGTTTTCGGACGGGGGTTCAATTCCCCCCATCTCCACCATTTATGTCTTGCGATAATAAGCATTTTTAATTAAAATGCTGCACTTTTGTGTATCTAAAAAGTAGATACGTGAATACTTCAGTATAGAACTATTACAACTCTTTAAGGGCAAAACAATGAATTACAAAGCAATCCTATTTGGATCAATTGGAACACTTATTGAAACTTCAGAGCTTCAACGAAATGCATTCAATCAAGCGTTTTCTGAAAATGGACTGGACTGGAATTGGAGTCCAGCGCAATATCAAGATTTACTAAAAAAATCTGGTGGTCGTCAAAGAATTGAAGACTTTGCGGCTCATCAAGGCATTGAAGTGAATGCAAGCAAACTGCATGAGGAAAAAACTAAAATCTTTGATGACCTTATGGCTAGTGGAGATGTCTTGCTTCGACCTGGCGTTGCCAACCTTATAGACCAAGCGCTTGATAATGGGATAAAGCTAGCATTTGTAACTAGCACCTCAAAAGACAATGTAGATGCCGTCTTTCAAGCACTTAAGAATCATCTTCATAGAAGCAATTTCAGCTTCATTGGCAACGACAAAATGGTTTCAAATACAAAACCAAGTCCTGACATCTATCTAAAAGCCCTTTCAGAGCTTAATTTAAAAGCAGAGGACTGTGTTGCTATTGAAGATACTGAAGTCAGTATGCAATCTGCATTAGCAGCCTCAATTAAGTGTATTGGCTTTCCGGGAGCGTTTGCGAAGGATAATGATTTCAGCAGTGCTATACTTGTGACAGATATCCTATCTTTTAATGATCTGCCATAGCGTCTGATAATATGAAATCAGCATTACTCAACATACAGAACCGACTTAATATTCTTTCACCAGGTCTAATTGTTGTTGGAACCATTGCGGCCGCGGCTGGATTTCTGAGTCTTCATTACAAAGCACCAGTCATGTTGTTTGCTCTTCTCATTGGAATAGCGTTTAACTTTCTCTCAAGTGATGAACGTTGTGCTCCAGGCATTGAATTTTCAAGTAAAAAGATTTTGCGTTTTGGTGTAGCATTATTAGGCTTCAGAGTCACACTTGATCAAATTTTAGGGCTTGGAACAAACGCTCTTTTGTTTGTTCCTATTCTAGTTCTCTCATCTATTGGCGTCAGCTGGCTTATTGCAAGGTTGATGGGAAGACGACATCTGTTTGCACTTTTAACTGCCTGCGCTGTTGCAATTTGTGGTGCTGCTGCTGCACTCGCTGTTGCCTCAGTCTTTCCAAACTGGAAAGACAGGCATCGTGACACCTTGTTTGTTGTTGTCTGTGTGACCTCTTTATCAACGATCGCAATGATTATCTATCCCATCCTTTTCTCAATGGCTGAGTTTAGTGAGGTTGAAATTGGAATTCTAATCGGCTCAACGATTCATGATGTTGCTCAAGTTGTTGGTGCTGGTTATGCTGTATCCAATGAGACAGGGGATATAGCCACATTTATTAAACTGCTTCGGATCTCAATGCTCCCTATCATTGTGATTGTGATAGCCATTTTATTGAAAAGAGGCGATGCAACCAGCAATATCAGCCCTAAAGCCTTCCCTTGGTTTGCACTTGCATTTGCAATGTGCTTAGTGATCAATAGTAGTGGTTTTATACCCCCAATTCTCTCTGAATTCCTTGCCGGTGTTTCACAGTGGTCCTTAGTATTCGCGATTGCAGGTCTCGGGGTAACAACTTCCCTAAAATCAATGATGGAATTGGGCGGGAAATCAATTGCACTGCTAGTTCTGCAAACACTTGCTCTTTTGGCTATTGCAGTTCTGGCTGTCTCAACTGAATTAATCTAGAAGGCGTTATTATGAAAAGTAAAGTTTTTGAATGGTTTGGAGTGATTACAGCAATCTTGTATTCGATGATGGTGGCGTTGAATGTTGGCGTTGAATTTGCTGGCTTTCTTTTACTTCTTATATCAGCCATCTCCATAGGCTATTGGGCATATCTGGGTCAACATAAAGGAATTCTCTTTCTTCAATTCTTTTATGCGACAGCAGGAATTATAGGTATGGTAAGGTGGTACTGAATTAATCACATCCGGGATCATCAAATTAATATTCAATTACAATGAGCCCAACAAAAAAGAAAACCATCGCAATCATTGGAGGCGGCGCAAGTGGTATTTTTGCCTCGATTCGCTGCGCTGAAGTTGCCAAAGAAAAAAATATTGATGTTAATATTTGCGTCTTTGAAGCAACCACAAGTTTTTTAAGAAAGGTTAGAATTTCAGGTGGTGGTCGCTGCAATGTAACTCATCATCTTTTTGATATCAAAGATTTCAGCCTAAAATATCCGCGTGGACAGAAAGAACTCCTCTCTCCCTTACAAAAATTTCATGCATCCAATACCATTGAGTGGTTTGAAAATCGTGGAGTTGCCCTTAAGCATGAAAGTGATGGGCGCATGTTTCCAGTTACAGATAACTCAGAAACCATTATTGACTGCTTTCTCAAAGAAACTCATAAACACAAAGTTAAATTACAAAATAAAACGAATGTTACTGCTATAAATAAACTTCAGAATGGAAAAATAGCTTTATCTATCAATAAGGATGAGTCATTCATAGCTGATTCAGTTTTAATTGCAACTGGTAGCAAGCCATTAGGATACGATCTTGCAAAATCTCTTGGCCACTCAATAACAGAAATTGCTCCATCTCTTTTCACGTTCAAAATTGCCGATCCCGTCTTAGAAAACTTATCCGGCACCTCTTTTACTAATGCAACACTAACCCTTAACATTGAAAACGCAAAGCCCTTTGCTGAAACTGGCGCTCTGCTAATCACCCACTGGGGCTTGAGTGGTCCTGCCCTCTTAAAGCTATCAGCCTGGGCTGCACGTGAAATGATGCATGCTGACTACAAAGCTAAAATTATTGTGAATTGGCTAAGCATTGAAAATTTGAGTGATGCTGAAAACCTTCTAAAAGATATTAAAAATAGCAACACTAAAACCTCAATTGGTAATGCCTATCCAAAAGCCCTGACCAAAAGATTTTGGCTGCAGCTTCTTGTTAAATGCTCAATTTCAAAAGAAAAAAATTGGTCTGAAATTAGCAAAAATGAATTAAATCAAATTATAGAAAATTTGATTCACTGTGAACTCAGTATTCTTGGAAAAAGTCGATTCAAAGAAGAGTTTGTCGAATGCGGCGGAGTCGACCTCAAAGAAATTAATCTAAAAACGATGGAAAGCAAAATTTGCTCGGGATTATTTTTTTCTGGTGAAGTTATGGATATTGATGGTATCACTGGAGGATTCAACTTTCAAAGCGCATGGACCTCTGGATGGATTGCTGGAGGCAATATGGCTCTTCAAGAAAGGGTAACTACTGATCAAGAAGCCGATCCGCGCATTCAATAATAACCTCTGACAAATGAGAACAGTCACCAAGAGTAAACGTTAACGGCAACCTTAAGTCAAATAAACAAGACAAGATTTCATCTGATTTTTTGAGCTCTTGGGAGCTCACATATTTCCAGCTCTTATGATTACTTGTAAACCCATTTGGGTCATCATTTCCAAACCATTTCAGCTCAACACCTAGTTTCTTATTACTCTCAATAAACGTTTTGGCTTCAGAGTTTGAAATTCCTGGAATTCTAAACTGGATTGAGCTTCCAACGTATCTCTCTTCTTTAAAGCGAACTGGAACCTCAATTCCTTTGACTTGTCTTAACTTACTCTCAACTAACTGGTAGCGCTCATTCCAACGCTCAACATTATTATCTAGATTACCCAGTTGCGGCCTAAGAATGGAGGCCCTGAGATTGTCCATTCGCCCTGAATAGTTTGGGGTTTCAAGCCTAATATTTTCAAATACCTCTGCCTTTGGAGAGGCCCCATGCCTTTCATAAAGCATATAGGACCCAGAATATATTATTGCACGGGCCATAAACTCCTCATCATTTGATGTCAAGAGTCCGCCCTCACCAGAATTCAAATGCTTATAGGTTTGAGTACTAAAGCAACCAGCAAGCCCAAAATTACCGCTCTTTTGTTTACCCCATTGGGCACCCATAGTATGAGCACAATCCTCAATAAGTATTAAATTATTTTCATTGACAATTTTCATTAACTGATCCATATCAACGAGGTGACCACGCATATGAGAGATCAGTAAAAAACGTGCACCACTTGAATTGGCTTTCTTAGATAAATCATCTAGATCTAAGACAAGGTCTTTTGTAATCTCTATGAAAATTGGTTTTCCGCCCGCATTAGAAATTGAGCCAGGAACAGGCGCAAGAGTAAAGGTATTTGTGAGAACACTCTCCCCAGGCTGAAGGCCCGCAGCTCTAAGGGCAACACTCATAGCATAACCACCTGACGCACACGCTAAACAGTATTTTGATCCCTGATAATTAGCATATTCTTGCTCCAAAAGGGAAACCTCTGAAAGCTCATCTTCAACGGTATTATATCGATGAAGTCTGCCAGACTTAAGGACTTCCACTGCAGCATCAATGGCCTCTTGGCTAATTGACTCTTGCTGTGTGAAAGGACGTGAAAACGCTTTGATTGCCATTATGACTTCGAATATTAAATGATTTAAGCCATAAAATAATATAGAAAATCTTTGGCTAAAAGGTGTTATTTACATGAAAAAGTACAGAAAGAATATTTATAATTCATTTATGAAAAACACCCCACCAGTCGTCATTGCTGCCATTATCATCGCAGTTGTGGTTTTACTTATACAGAATTTTATTTACTAACTTCTATAGGTCCTGCAGCAATAATTGACTCATCAACATTAAACTGTTTAAAGTTTTCAGAAAACAACTTTGCAAGTTTTGATGACTCATTATCATAGTCCAACTTATTCTCCCAGGTATCACGCGGGTTGAGATAAGTATCATCTACTCCTGGTATTGACAACGGAATATCCAGATTTAAATCGTCAAGATGCCTGACCTTTGAATTAAGTAAATCACCGCTCTGACATGCTGAGACTATTGCCCGAGTGACCGGGATTGGGAATCTCGATCCAGATCCTCCAGGAGCACCAGAGCCCCCAGTCCAACCAGTATTCACCAGGTAAACCTGAGTATCAAACTCTGCAAGTCGTTTAATAAGCAGATTGGCATAGCTTCCTGGCGATCTTGGCATAAACGGCGCTCCAAAGCATGACGAGAAGGCTGGGTTTATGCCAGCTTCAGCGCCTAGCTCTGTTGAGCCTACTCGCGCAGTGTACCCTGAAAGAAAATGATAAGCTGCCGCCTCTTTACTCAGAATTGAGACAGGTGGAAGTACTCCAGATACATCACAGGTTAAGAAAATAACAACCCTTGGTTCGCCTGCTGAGTTTTCTTTAACACGTTTTTTAACATGCTCTAATGGATACGAACACCGACCATTCTCAGAAATAGTCGTATCGTCATAATCAGCTAGACCATTGTGATCAACTTTTACATTTTCAACAATGGCGCCATGATGGATAGCATCCCAAATAATAGGTTCATTTTTTTGGGAAAGGTTAATGGTTTTTGCATAACAACCTCCCTCGATGTTAAACACTGAACCTTTGGACCAGCCATGCTCATCGTCTCCAATCAAATAACGCTCAGGGTCAGCTGATAGGGTCGTCTTTCCAGTTCCTGATAGACCAAAAAATAAAGCTGTATCACCATTTTCTCCAACATTTGCAGAGCAATGCATTGGTAAAACGTCTTTTTCAGGGAGTAAAAAGTTTTGTACTGAAAACATTGCTTTTTTCATCTCACCTGCGTATCTCATTCCAGCAAGTAAGACCTTCTTTTGAGCAAAATTAATAATAACAACGCCATCGGAATTTGTGCCGTCTGTTTGAGGATCACAGACATAGGATGCAACATTCAGAATAGTCCATAGCTCTTTACCTTTTGGGTTAAAGGTATCAGGCTTTATAAACATATTTCGTCCAAACAAGCCCTGCCAAGCAGTCTCCGTATTGACCTCAACTGGAAGGTAATGTTCAGAGTGGGCACCTACATGAAGGTGTGATCTGAAGGAGTCATTTTTGGACAAATGATTCTCAACTTTAGTCCACAAGGCGTTGAAATTTTCTTCAGAAAAAGGTCTATTGACCTCACCCCATTCAATAAATTCTGATGTCGAAGGCTCATCAACAATGAAACGATCATTTGGGCTTCTGCCAGATCGGCTTCCAGTCTCAACTAATAAAGCGCCCGTATTTGTGAGGGAACCCTCACTTCGATTCAATGACTCACTAATAAGCTCCGTGGGAGCTAAATCAATATAAACCATTAACTTTACCCTATAGTTTCAAAAGTGAATTATCACAGATAAACCCTATCAAAAATAAGGATTTTATAAATTTTTTATATTGTGAATCTAGACTACATACACTCCCACAACATGGGAGATGAAAATAACAAAAATTTCATTAGATTTGGCTGAATAATTAGAAAAAATAATACGCAAAGAATGGTGATTATGAGCGCAAGTTTAAATTGAGATAACTCAAGCAACGCTGGCTTGATATTAGCATTTTGAGAGTCATTATTGATAGGATTTTGATGCATAGTTTAAGTTTTGTCTTTCAAGGAAAGTGTAAGCTCAAACCTTGCAACTACATCAGAGGAGATAGATGGTACTAAAGCTTCAATACTCAATGTATAGTTATGCCTTTCAGTGGAATGCGCAACTTGATTAACCAACTCTTTTATTGCCAGTCCATCTTTACATATGAAATGAACATCACCCTCAGGCCTTTTAAGAAAGTCGGCCTTAAAGTCTTTAAAGATTAAAGTAATATTACGCCCACTCTCTTGGATTGGATCCATAGCAAGAAACCCGCCAGTAATGTCTGCACCAACTGCCAGGACGCCAAAGTACATGCTTCCTAAATGATTTTTTGTTCTTCTTTTAAGAGGTATTCTAATTTCAATCTTTTCGTCATTATGCTCAATGACCCTTGGGCGACAATACCAAATCATGGGGACCTTAGTCAAACCAAATAACCTAACAAGTCGATTTGTTTTTACTGCTCTTGAAATCATAATTTCAAATATAAAAGGGTTAATACTTGTTGACTATACAGAATAATCATCTACAACAGCGCATTCTGCACTTAGCATTGTTGCTGTAAGTTTGTTTATACCCCCTGATGGCCGCCTAAAAACATCGGCAAAATAAAAACTTCCATACGAATATTCAAAATTTTCTCCATAAAATTCTTCTCCATTAGATGCAAATTCGAGCACCTTGAGCTCAAGACCACTAAAGTAATTTGCCTCTTGTCCAAACTCTATTAAATCACTTTTGATAATTCTAAATTTAAATTTTTGGGGAATATAATTAATCAGCTTACCCTCTTTTATTTCAACTGCCTGAGTCATCTCACAGTAATAGAGATCTCCCACTTCAGATAAAACTGATAAAGGAGCCCAGCTCAATAAAATAATTAAGAAAAATTTTTTCATTTTTAACCTCTATTGATTAAATTATTATTTTAAAAATCTAATTCTATTGGCTTGAATTTTATGCCGAGATATTTCAGAATAAAACTAAATTTTATATCGATAATTTACAATTTTTTTCAATATCTCAGTAAAAAAAAATTCATATATATGATATAATATACTTCTCATTAAATTTTATTGCAAAATTTAATCACAGATTTTTTTAATTATTTAGAAAGGAGTAGGCATGATTCAATTTATAGTTCATGACGAAGACGATTCCGTCGGCGTTGTTACAGTTGAAGGTCTAAAAGCAAATGACACTATAACGGGATGGATAATGGATCAGGATGTCTTAATAGACATTAAGATCAATCAAGATATTCCTATTGGTCATAAACTTGCGATTAAAGACCTTAATGAAGATGATACAGTCATCAAATATGGTGTAGATATTGGCAGAACAATTGCAAAAATTGCAGTTGGTGACCATCTACATGTTCATAACGTTAAAACAAAGAGGTGGTAATGATAAATTTAGATCAAAAAATCTACGGCTATAGACGCGACAATAATAGAGTTGGAATACGCAACTATGTAGTAATCCTCCCTGTTGACGATATTTCAAATGCTGCTTGTGAAGCTGTTAGTAATAATATTAAAGGGACGATTGCACTGCCTCATCCATATGGTAGGCTGCAATTTGGTGAGGATTTAGACCTCCATTTCAGAACCATGATTGGAACAGGTGCTAACCCAAATGTTGCTGCAGTTGTTGTCATAGGAATTGAGCCAGGTTGGACTCAAAAAATTGTTGATGGTATTGCTGCCACTGGTAAGCCAGTTCAAGGCTTCTCTATTGAAAAGAAAGGTGATATCCAAACAATTGCTGATGCTTCTAAAGCTGCGTATGACATGGTTCATTACGCTTCAGGACTTCAAAGAGAGCCTTGTGATATCAGTGAAATATGGGTATCAACAAAATGTGGTGAGTCAGATACAACCTCAGGCTTTGGAGCAAATCCAACAGTTGGAAATGCATTTGACAAGCTTTATGAAAAACAAAGCACCCTGCTTTTTGGTGAAACATCAGAGATTACAGGTGGTGAGCATTTAGTTAAAGCAAGATGTGCAAATGATGCTGTTGCCGATCAATTTATGTTTATGTTTAATCGCTATCAAGACATGATTGAGCGTTTTAAAACAGATGACTTGTCAGACTCACAGCCGACTAAAGGTAATATTGAAGGGGGCCTAACAACAATTGAAGAAAAGGCACTTGGAAATATTCAAAAAATTGGTAAAAAATGTGTCGTTGATGGTGTTTTAGATAAGGCTGAAATGCCTACCAGTAAAGGCTTGTGGTTTATGGATTCTTCTTCTGCTGCTGCAGAGATGGTTACCCTATGTGCTGCCTCTGGCTATGTCGCTCATTTATTCCCTACAGGTCAAGGAAACATTATTGGAAACCCAATCTTGCCTGTTATTAAAGTTTGCGCAAATCCAAGGACAGTAAGAACAATGTCAGAGCATGTTGATGTTGATGTAACTGCTTTATTAAAGCGTGATATCAATATGGATCAAGCTGGTGATATGCTGCTTGAATCTCTTATCCATACTTCAAATGGAAGAATGACTGCAGCAGAAATCCTGGGTCATCAAGAGTTTGTATTAACGCGCCTGTACGAAAGCGCATAAATTAAATTTAATTGGATTAAAAAATTATATGAAATACTTAAAGAAAGCTGATAAGTCTGCAGAATCAAATGTACTCGAAGCACAAAAGGTTGTCCATGATATGCTCGCTAACATTGATAAAAATGGTGAGCAAGCTGTCAGAGATTATGCTGAAAAATTAGATTCTTGGACAGGTGATATTTTACTATCTGCTGCTGAAATTGACGAAATTACAGCTGACGTTCCACAAGACGTCAAGGATGATATTGATTTTGCTTGTCAGCAGGTTTACACGTTTGCAAAAGCTCAGCGTGACTCAATAGAAGAGTTCCATACTAAAAATAACGGCGTTGAAGCTGGCCAAAGATTACTTCCAGTTAACGTAGCGGGCTGCTATGTTCCAACTGGAAGGTATGCCCATATTGCATCTGCGTATATGAGTATTGCCACTGCAAAGGCTGCTGGAGTTCCTTGCATTATTGCTTGCTCTACGCCATACAAAGGCAAGAGTATTCATCCATATGTCCTCTATGCAATGAAAACTGCTGGAGCAGATCATGT
>Ga0208954_1000290_pt1 | contig 15289 bp, 11 predicted proteins | sample AOAMet2_C33A6_35_2_FD_188081 | JGI IMG/M metagenome (GOLD analysis project Ga0208954, IMG submission 188081) | Ammonia-oxidizing marine microbial communities from Monterey Bay, California, USA - C0912_C33A6_35 (SPAdes) | ecosystem: Environmental > Aquatic > Marine > Intertidal zone | place...
CACTTTCAAAAGCTGGCATTAACACATTGTTCGTATGCGGAATTGTAACAAACGGTGGCGTGGCCTCAACTGTTCGCGATGCGCACGTCAGAGATTTTCATACTATAACTTTAGAAGATGGGTGCGCAGCATTTTCCAAAGACACCCATAAGTTGGCAATTCAATCCCTTAAAACAGTAGGGGAAGTCATGAAAATATCTGAAGCTATTTCTTTAATAAATGGAAACTAAATTTGGCAGATGTAATTGTAAATGATAGTTTTTCAGGAGAAATAGAAATTGACTGCTTAATTATTGGCGGGGGAGCAGCAGGCCTAACAGCAGCCTTGGCTGCTGCAGAAGACGGGGCTTCAACTTTAGTCGCAGAACGTGAAAATCAGCTTTCTGGTTCTACAGCCTTATCTTCCGGGCTTATACCAGCTGCTGAAACAAAGGCCCAAAAGAGACAACTTATAGATGACAATAAAAGGACTTTCGTTGAGGATATTATGAACAAAAATAATAGCTCGGCGGATCCTAGTCTCGTGAAACTTTGTGTTGAAAATATTACGTTTGCTCTTGATTGGCTTGAAGAAACCCACGGTATTCCATTCCAAGTTTTAGATGATTTTCTTTACCCAAGTCATACTAATTTTCGTATGCATGCTGTACCCGAAGTTACAGGCGGGGCACTAATAAACTATTTGGAAAAAGCAGTATCAGAACTTGATATTTACGTCAGTTGCGACCTCCAAATAATAAATTTAGTAAAATCGAGTAAAGGGAAAATTTTAGGGGCAATTGGCCAAAGACCAGACGGCTCAATTGAAAAAATATCTTCAAGATCAATTATATTAGCGTGTAATGGTTATGGTGGAAATACAAAATTAATATCTGAAAATATTCCTGAAATGAAAAATGCAATTTATTTTGGTCATACCGGCAACCAAGGAGAAGCTGTCATTTGGGGTCGCCAACTAGATGCCAAGATTGACCACCTTTCGGGTTATCAAGGGCATGGGTCTGTGGCGCATCCACATGGTATTTTGGTAACCTGGGCCTTAATGATGGAAGGTGGCATTCAGGTAAACAAAAATGGCAAAAGGTTTTCAAATGAACATAAGGGCTACTCAGAGCAAGCCGTCAACGTTCTATCTCAACCAGAAAAGATAGCTTTTAATATTTTTGATGGACGCCTTTGTGAACTTGGTCGAAAATTTGAAGACTTTCGTAAAGCGGAAGAGGCCAATGCACTTATTTCTGCAAACACTATAAAAGGTTTGGCGAAAAAACTTGGCATAAGTGAGGGTTCGTTATCTGAAACCATACTAGAAATTGATGTTCTTTCTGAACAGAACTCAGTAGATAGATTTGGCCGTAACTTTGATGATAAAAACCGCCTTCAACCACCCTACTACGCGGTCAAAGTCACAGGAGCATTGTTTCATACCCAAGGTGGTCTTGTAATAGACAAGCAAGCAAGAGTTATTCAAAATAATGGATCAGTCATTCAGAACCTTTATGCTTGCGGTGGCGCTGCTTGTGGGGTCTCCGGACCAGATGTTTCAGGGTACCTTTCTGGTAATGGTCTACTGACAGCAATAAGCTTAGGTTATATTGCAGGGAAATCTATCAAAAGAATTGAATTCTAAAATTTGATATATTAAGACACACTTAAATTTAGTTTGGCCTTTTTGAGTTAGAACTTTAAGAATGCCGCCCAGTCCTACCCACAGCTAGTTTGGAAAAAATATGGCCGATAAATCTAACCCTGATATATTGTATACAATTGTAGACGAAGCTCCTGAGCTAGCAAGCGCCTCACTTTTACCGATAATACGGTTTTTCTCCAACGCTGCTGGAGTTAATTTTGGAACGAAAGATATATCCCTAGCAGGAAGAATAATTTCTGCGTTCCCAGAACAGCTTACAGAAAAACAACGTCAACCAGATGACTTGGGCAACCTTGGGCAAATAGTTAAAACAAAAACTGCCAATGTAATTAAGTTACCAAATATATCAGCCTCGGTACCACAGCTTTTATCAGCTATAAATGAGCTACAGAAACAGGGATACAAACTACCAAACTACCCTGACGAACCGAAAACAAATGAAGAATTAGAAATTCAAGCTCGTTATGACGCTATCAAGGGATCTGCTGTAAACCCTGTTTTGCGCGAAGGGAACTCAGATAGAAGAGCTGCAAGAGCAGTCAAAAACTATGCAATGGCTAACCCTCACTCTATGGGAACCTGGTCTCATGACAGCAAAACTCATGTATCTTCCATGACTGAAAATGATTTTTATTTTAATGAAAAATCTGCAACTATAACTGCTAGCCAAATAGGAAGTTCAAAAATAGTGTTTATTGCCGATGATGGAGCAGTAAATGTGTTGAAAGATAATATTTACCTAGAGGAAGGCACTATTGTAGACGCTACCTTTATGGACTCAGAAGCCTTGCGGCTATTTTTAAAAACACAAATTTCAGAAGCAAAAAAACAGAATCTTCTTTTTTCTGTTCACCTTAAAGCAACTATGATGAAAGTTTCTGACCCAATTATTTTTGGACATGCGGTATCATCCTTTTTCGAAAAATCATTTAAAAAACATAATTCTACTCTTGAGGAGATTGGAGCAAATCCAAATATGGGTCTCGGTGACGTTTTAGAAAAAATTGCTTTGAAATCAGAGGTGCTTCGAGACTTTGAAACTGAAATGAAAAATGGCCCCAAAATGTATATGGTGGATAGTGACCGTGGCATAACAAACCTTCATGTTCCATCGGACGTTATTATCGATGCCTCAATGCCTGCACTTATAAGGGCGGGAGGTAAAGGTTGGGGCCCAGATGGTAAGCCCTCAGACACAAAATGTGTTATTCCAGATAGCTCCTATGCTCCCATCTATGATGAAACAATTAATTACTTTAAGGCAACGGGCGCTCTGGATCCTAAAACCTCTGGCGCAGTTGCAAACGTTGGACTAATGGCGCAAAAAGCTGAAGAATATGGTTCGCACCCCACCACATTTGAAATCAAGAAAAAAGGTGTTGTGCAGTATGTTCTAGAAAATGGTGAAATTCTTCACCAACATAGAGTAAAAACTGGTGATATTTGGAGATCATCGACAGCAAAAAAAGCAGCAATTATCGACTGGGTCAATCTTGCCATCACAAGGCAACAAGAAACTGGTTCACAAGCCATATTTTGGTTAGATCAAAATAGATCACATGATGCTGAGCTTATTGAGTACGTGAAAACAGCGTTGGAGAATGAAAATTTAGCTCATCACTTTCTAATTATGGCGCCACGAGAAGCTACCCGACTTACGCTGGAAACTATAAGAGCTGGTCAAGATAGTATCGCCATTACAGGTAATGTTTTAAGAGACTATTTAACCGATTTGTTTCCCATATTAGAGTTAGGCACGTCTGCGAAAATGCTTTCAGTAGTGAAATTATTGAGTGGTGGTGGACTATTTGAAACTGGAGCTGGCGGATCAGCACCCAAGCATGTCCAACAATTAAACGAGGAAAATCACTTACGCTGGGATAGCCTCGGTGAATTTTGTGCGCTAGGCGAAAGCTTAAACTTTTTAGCTAAAACTAACAATAATCCAAAAGCGGCCGTTTTAGGAGAAACTGTTGAAGCTGCAACTCAAGAAGTTCTCAGCAGAAATAAATCACCTTCAAGAAAGGTGGGTGAAGAAGACAATCGGACTAGTCATTTTTACTTTGCGCTTTATTGGGCGAAAGCGCTTTCCGAGCAAACACAAGATTTGGAAATGTCTAAGTATTTTAAGCCAATAGCAAAAAATCTGTCTGAAAATGAAGAAAAAATCATTGAAGAGTTAATGGAGCCACAAGGCAAAAAAGTAGATCTTGGGGGTTATTATCATACTGATCCAATCAAGGTTCGCGCAATCATGCGACCAAGCGAAACATTGAATTATATCATTCCCTAGTAGTTGATCCTGACTACTAAAGCCTACGCTTAGAGATCTGAACTAGATATATACCCACCGTTATTACAACCACACCGAGCCCATCCAAATAACTAATACTTTCGCTTAAGAAGAGCCATGCTATTACGACCCCAAAGAATGGGTTTAAAAAGTGAAACGTTGCGGCTTTGACTGCACCAATATGATTTACGAGCTTAAACCACACTACTGTAGCGACCAGCCCAGGAAAAATAGTAGTATACGCAAATGCTAGAACAAAAGAGCGATTTATAGAGAAATAAATATCTTCAAAAAATAAGCAAAAAATAGCCAAAACAGCAGAGCCAATTAACATTTGAAGCCCTACTATCATCATTATATTTCCACCAGAACTAGCGTCTTTAAGTGTAAGTGTAGCTACTGTAAGTGCAAGCGCCCCAATAACACAAAGCACTAGACCAAAAATATCAACACCTTGATTTAGCCTGGCCCACATGATCAGCGTTACACCAGAAAATCCTAATACTAGGCCTATTACTCCCGAAGAAGAGAGGCGTTCTGAAATAAACAACCACCCAGCAAACGCAACCATGAGTGGCATGGTTGATGCAATTATTGCAGCAAGGGAGGCCTCAATGGATTGCATGGCAACAAAATTTAACCCTAAATAAAGGGCATTCTGACATAAACCAAAGATAAAAGTGGCGCGCCATTGTAATTTTGTAAGCTTAAACGTTTGCCCCAAAACTAAGGCTATAAAAACACCTATTAAGCCTGAAATTAAAAACCTAATTGATAAAGCCGCTAACGGAGAAGAATATAATACAATTATCCGAGCTGAGGTAAATGCTGACGACCAGATGAGCACAAAGATTAAGCCTAATAAAATTGCGCGAACATTCATGTTTTGTTTCTCAGCCTTGCTCCGTAATATTATTATAGTTTAAAAAGAAAAGGGTCGCTAAAAGCGACCCTTTATTTACTTAACACTTTAAGTCTAACTATTTACGCTATCCTTTAGTGCCTTAGCTATAGTCATTTTTACTACTTTATCTGCAGCTTTCTTGAACTGCTCTCCGGTAGCGGGGTTGCGAACCATTCTTTCTGGGCGCGCACGACATTGGATTTTTCCAACTCCAGGAAGGGCAACAGCGCCTCCTCCTGAAACCTCGCGAGTAATTATATTACATACTGCATCCAAAGCTGCACTTGCAGACTTCTTATCTGAGCCCATTTCATCGGCCAGAGCCGCAACCAGTTGTGTTTTTGTCATCGGTTTAGACATTATACTTCTCCTTACACTGCCCAAAGTTTTGGACCTCGTAATTGTATTTTAACTGCATATTGTGTCCGGACACAACTGATAGTGGTCAAAAACTGCACAAAAAACAGCTTTTTTTGCCTTTTTTCTCATTTAAAGGAAGGCTGTCTCGTTAAAACTCCTTAATTTACGGCTTTGAAGCCGTCCTAATGGCATTTCTTGTAAAATTTCCATTGTGCGAACACCTATGCTTAAATGCTGTGAAACCTGGTTTTTGTAAAACTCTGAGGCCATTCCAGGAAGTTTCAGCTCCCCGTGTAAAGGCTTGTCAGAGACGCATAGAAGGGTCCCATAAGGTACTCTAAATCGGTATCCATTTGCAGCAACAGTTGCGCTTTCCATATCTAAAGCTATAGCACGAGACTGGCTCAATCTGTGAACGGGTCCCGTCTGTTCACGCAGTTCCCAATTTCTATTATCCACTGTGGCGACAGTACCAGTGCGCATTATCTGCTTTAAATCATAACCTTTTAGCTGAGTGATGTCTGCAACTGCTTGCTCTAGAGCAATTTGAACTTCCGCCAGGGCTGGCACAGGCACCCATGATGGTAAGTCTTCATCAAGAACCTTATCCTCTCTCAGATATGCATGCGCGAGAACAAAATCGCCTAATCTTTGACTATTTCGCAATCCAGCACAGTGACCCAACATTAGCCATGCTTGTGGTCTCAAAACAGCTATATGGTCAGTCGCGGTCTTAGCATTACTTGGGCCAACGCCAATATTCACAAGAGTTATACCATTACCATCTGATCTTTTTAAATGATACGAGGGCATTTGAGGAAGTTTATTTGGTTTGGGAATTTTAGATTTTGCAGAGAATATTTCAAAGTTTTCTGGACCCACAAAACTTTCGTAACCGCTATCTGAGTTATTTAAGGCTCGTCGAGCAAACCGCTCGAACTCATCAACATAAAACTGATAGTTTGTAAAAAGAACAAAGTTTTGAAAATGTTTTGGATCTGTTGCCGTATAATGGTCTAGCCTCGCTAAAGAGTAATCAACTCTTTGCGCTGTGAAAAGACATAAAGAGCTTGGCTCTTCTTTAGAAGTTGGCCCAACTCCATTTACTATACTGTCATTTGTAGTTGATAAGTCAGGTACGTCAAAAACATCCCTAAGTGGAAATTCATCTATATCATTGTTCGCGCCAGAAACTAGTTTACCCTTCATAGCGAAATGTAAAGGTATCGGTGTTTTTGAAGCCCGTATTGTAATTGGAACCTTATGGTTTTTTATTAATAGAGATATTTGCTGAATTAAATATTTTTCAAATAGTTCGGGCTGTGTAACAGTCGCAGTATAAGTACCAGGCTCTGTGACGTGCCCAAAACTAAGCCTGCTGTCGATTGGAGCAAAGCTTTTTACCTCGATACAAATCTCTGGATAGTATACCCTATATCTTTTACCATTGTATCCATTCTGAAGGAACTTTTCAAAGTTTTCACTGAGAAAATCTATGCTTTTTTTATAATCAGCTTTTAGCCTTTTGACAGCTGTAGAAGGGTCCCAAAATATTTCTTCCTTTGTATTTTTTAGGGTCATTATTTTTTGCTTTGTCATCCCTGTCTCCAAAGTCGCCGATTGGAAGTAGTTCGCTAAATCCACAATTTAAAGCAGCAAATCAAATTCATGATAACACAAATATGGTAAATTAAAGCTAGTTTAATTTTTTACTATTTATTTCTCTTGTTTGGCTACTAGTATCTGTAAATAGATTTTGCTTTTTAATTATATTTTATCTTGGGGGAATTATGTCGCTGGTCAAAAGTACAATAAAAAATATTAGTTACTGGAAAGAACGTGTAGACCTTGCCGCAGCCTTTAGGTGGGCTGCTCGGTTCGATCTACATGAGGGCGTAGCAAACCATTTTTCACTTTCAATAAATGACGATGGAACTAAGTTTTTAATGAACCCCAATCAAGTTCATTTTTCGCGCGTAAAAGCATCTGAACTAATTATTGTGGATGCCAACGACCCAGATACACTTAATCTGCCAGGCGCACCTGACCCCACCGCTTGGGGCTTGCATGGCGCAATTCATAGAAATTGTCTTCATGCCCGATGTGCGATGCATGTACATTCAATCTATGCAACCGTTATTGCAAGCTTAAAAGACAGCTCTTTACCGCCGATAGACCAAAATTGCGCTATATTTTATAATAGATATGTAATTGACGAAAATTATGGTGGATTAGCTTTTGAAGAAGAAGGCGAAAGGTGCTCAAAATTACTAAAAGACCCACAAAAAAAAGTGCTTATAATGGGCAACCACGGGGTTATGGTTACCGGAAACTCTGTTGCTGACACCTTCAATAGGCTTTATTATTTTGAACGAGCAGCTAAAACCTATATCAAGGCCCTTCAAACAGGCCAACCACTAAGAATTATACCTGATGATGTTGCCGAGAAAACTGCCTCTGAAATTGAAAACTATGCCAACCAAGACGACCAGCATCTAGAAGAATTAAAAAAAATTTTAGATTATGAAGGTAGTGATTATGCCAGCTGATAAATCAAAAAATAATTCAAGATTAGCATAGTTCATTAATCAATTTCATAGTCTTGCTATCAAATATAAGCCGTGTAATTGTTACAAAAGTTTTCGAGAGCAACCTATGACTACAAAGTCTAATCAAAAATTAACTCTTTTGCCACAAGCTATTAGTGCTCGTAATACAGGGGTTGATCTAGATTTAGACTGGGTTTCGTCTATTCAGGCAAATACTTCAGCAATTGAAAGGCGCGCTTCCTCTATAGGCTCTAGAAGATCTGTCAAAAAACAACACCAAGCTGCTTGGTTGCTGCAAGCCATAAAATGTATGGACCTTACAACTTTAAGTGGTGACGATACCATTGGTCGCGTAAAGCGTTTGTGCGCAAAGGCAAAAACGCCAATTTCTAACGCACTCTTAGAAAACCTAGGGTTAGACGACATAAAAGTTGGTGCTGTGTGTGTTTACCACGATATGATTGAAGCCGCAGTAGCAAAACTTAGTGGTACAGGGATTCCTGTTGCAGCAGTATCAACAGGCTTTCCTGCTGGATTGTCGCCATTACCACTTCGCATTGCTGAGATAGAGTATAGCGTTTCGGCAGGCGCAAGTGAAATTGATATAGTAATATCTCGTCGCCATGTCCTAACGCAAAACTGGAAAGCCCTATACGAAGAAGTTCAAGCCTTTAGAAAGGCCTGCGGTTCTGCTCATATTAAAACAATTTTAGCAACTGGAGAGCTTGGAACTTTGCGTAATGTAGCTCGCGCATCTGCCGTATGCATGATGGCTGGAGCAGACTTTATTAAGACCTCAACTGGCAAAGAACCAGTAAACGCTACGCTGCCAGTATCTTTGGTAATGGTCAGAGCAATTCGTGAATATTATGAAAAAACAGGATATAAAATTGGATATAAGCCAGCTGGGGGAATATCAAAAGCCAAAGACGCTCTTACATACCTTAGTCTAATTAAAGAAGAACTAGGTGATCAATGGCTTAATCCTGAATTATTCCGATTTGGCGCTTCAAGCCTTTTAGGAGATATTGAAAGACAGCTGGAACATCACATAACTGGCGCATATTCCGCCTCTTATCGACATGCAATGGGGTAAAAATGTCTGTTAAAAAGATTTTAGGTGATATGGACTACGGATTAGCTCCAGAAAGTCCAGAAGAAGTAAAGAAGTGGTTACGTCAACATAATTCTTCTTTTGGCCATTTCATCGGCGGCAACTTTACCAATCCTAAAAATGATTTTAAATCACTAAATCCTTCTAATGGAGAAGTCATAGCCAGTTTGAGCCAAGCCTCCGTTAAAGATGTGAATAACGCCGTAAAAATGGCAAAAAATGCTTTTAAAGATTGGTCTGAAACCGAGCCACACCAAAGAGCAAAAGTGCTATACTCCATTGCCCGGCTTTTACAGAAAAACTCCCGGCTTTTTTCTGTGCTTGAAACAATAGACAATGGCAAGCCAATAAGAGAATCTCGAGATATTGATATACCATTAGCCCAACGTCATTTTTATTACCACGCCGGTCTTGCCCAAATATATAAAACCAAGATCCGAGATATGGAGCCCATTGGAGTATGTGGCCAAATAATACCTTGGAACTTTCCTTTACTAATGCTGGCATGGAAAATTGCACCGGCTTTAGCTGCCGGTAATACAGTTGTTTTAAAACCCGCTGAATATACTTCTTTGACTGCATTGTTATTTGCAGAAATCTGTATCGAGGCTGGGGTACCCAATGGGGTTATAAACATTATTACTGGTGATGGAAGTGTTGGGGAAATGATTGTTGGTCACCCAGATATTAAAAAGGTTGCTTTTACTGGATCCACTGAAGTTGGCAGAATAATAAGAAAAAGCACTGCAGGCACAGGTAAACTGCTAACGCTGGAGTTAGGTGGAAAATCTCCATTTATTGTCTTTGATGATGCTGATCTCGATAGTGCTGTGGAGGGTTTGGTCGATGCGATATGGTTTAACCAAGGTCAAGTCTGTTGTGCCGGATCTAGGCTTTTAGTTCATGAAAGCATAGAAGAAAAACTTCATAAGAAAATCCAAAACAGGATGAACAAATTGCGAGTTGGGGCCCCCCTAGACAAGTCGATAGATATGGGTGCCATTGTTGATAGATCGCAATTATCAAAAATAAAAAAACTAGTATCTCAAACGGAGGGTAATGTTTATCATGCTAAATGTGAATTACCAAAAAAGGGCCTTTACTATCGGCCAACTCTAATTACAGGTCTTTCTCCCTCAGATAAATTAATGCAAGAAGAAATTTTTGGACCTGTTTTAGTAAGCACAACCTTTAGAACACCCAAGGAGGCCTCTGACTTAGCAAACGATACTAAATATGGCTTAGCAGCAAGTATATGGAGCGAAAATATTAATTTAGCTCTAGGTTTAGCACCAAAAATAAAAGCAGGTGTCATCTGGGTAAATGGAACTAATATGTTTGACGCTGCTATTGGTTTCGGTGGCGTTAAAGAGAGTGGCTTTGGCCGCGAAGGTGGATGGGATGGATTAAAAAGCTATCTGAAATATTCCATAAATTTTCCTAAACAAAAAAATAACCACCTGAAAAGCCATTCTGATAAAGAAACTTTTGGTTTAGATAGAACAGCTAAACTTTATATTGGTGGAAAACAAACAAGGCCCGATGGTGGCTACTCACAAAAGATCCTTGATGCCTCCAAAAACTTAGCTGGACATGTCCCATCTTCTAACAGAAAAGATATTCGAAATGCTGTTGAAGCAATGAATAAAGCTTCTAGTTGGTCTAATTCCTCCGGGCATTTGAGAGCCCAAATAATTTATTTTATGGCCGAAAACCTTCATGCCAGAAGGGAAGAGTTTGAAAAACGTATTAATCAAATGTCAGGCCGAAAAGACGGAAAAAAAGAGGTTCAGCTTTCAATAGAGCGCCTGTTTACATATGCAGCTTGGGCTGACAAATTTGACGGTACAATTAGTGGCGTACCAGTAAGAGGTGTAGGCTTAACTATGCGGGAAGCTGTCGGAAATATAATAGTTTTTTGTCCACCAAATGAACCTTTACTCTCCTTGATCTCCTGTATAGCCCCGGCCATAGCGATGGGAAACCGCATCACAACAATTTCACCTTTTGTTGCATCTCTTACAGCAACAGACTTTTACCAGATATTGGAGACATCAGACATCCCCCCAGGTGTTATAAATATATTAACTGGAAGCCATTTAGAGTTAGCATCATCCGCCGCCAGTCACATGGATGTCGACTCTATTTGGTCTTTTTCAGAAGAAGAAATAACCAAAACTATTGAGTTAGAGGCCGCAAAAAATATAAAGCGAACTTGGTGCCAAAAAAATATTGATTGGTTAGATAACAGAGCCGCGGGAGAGATGTTTCTTGATGCCGCAACGGAAACAAAAAGTATTTGGATTCCCTATGGTGAAGGTTGAGCCAGCAATTTTTTGAATATTAGTCGGTCTGGATATCCATCTGGCGTTTGGCCAATAGCCTTCTGGAAATCTATTAACGCTTTTTTTGTATTTACACCCAACTTACCATCTACGCCGCGAGTATCATAACCCAAGAGTATTAAATGCTCTTGCATGACTGAAACTTCTGAAGGGCTTATTTGCTCTCTGTTTTTTGGCCATGTTATTTTTTGTGGGCTTCTCTGCAAAGCAGATGAAAAAAGCCAAACAACAAAAACATAAAGCTCAGATCTATTGTAATGAAAAATTGCAGATGCATTTTTATCAAATTTAAAATGGGTCCCAGAATGGCCAAAGGGTGCAGTAAAGCCTTTCTCCCTAGTTAAGTTCATTCCTGTTTTTAAATAATTTAAATTCTTTGGTTTTGTTGCTTTCTTCAAAATAAAACCTTCTCGTGACCAACCCAAATTCTTTAAATAGCAAGCAGTAGAAGATAAAGCGTCCAAAGGGTTTTCTTTATTCCATATGTTAGGAACATTTTTGCCCCCAAAAGGTGCAGAGAATTTTAGATACGTCGTTGGCATAAATTGCGTATGCCCAGAAGCGCCTGCCCAACTACCCAGCAGACTTTCTACCTCTATACCTTTTGTATGTTTAATAGTTTCCAAAGCTAAAAGTTCAGACTTAAATAAAGCCCTTCGTCTTTCTCCCTTAGCCGCAAAAGCAAGAGTAGCCAAAGAATCTATAACCCGATATTTACCAAGTATTTCGCCAAAATTAGTTTCTATCCCCCAAATAGCGGTGATAACTTCAGGAGGTACGCCCCAATCTTTTTGTATTTTTTTTAATTGTTTATCCCAAATTTTGAGTTTTTCTTTTCCAGCACCTATGCGTCTTTTTGTAATTATTTTTTCTACATACTTTTGTAAACTCAGCAGATGTTCAGTTTGATTTTTATCTTTAGAAAGAACCTGATCATCAAAGACTGCTGTATCTTTAAAAGAAAGAACTTCTTTTTCTAAAAACTCATTGAAGTTCATGTTATTCTGAAGACCTTTTCGCTTTCTTCTTTCTTTTAAGAGAACCCGTTTTATTTTTATTTACCTTTCGGCGAATAATTTTTGATATTCGCTTTCTTTGAATATTGGGAACTTGCTCATCATCGATTTTTAAAGCCTCAAAAACTATACCTCCAGCAATTGGATCAACATCTTTCAACCGTACCGTTGCTTTTTGCCCCAAGCCTATAATGAGGCCTGATTGAGATCCCCTCAAAGTATTTGTTCTTAAATCAAAATGGTAAAATTCTGTTCCTAATGTTCTAATAGGTACGATACCTTCAGCCCCACTTTCATTCAGACGAACAAAAAAGCCAAATTTAGCTACGCCGCTTACTTTTCCATCAAACTCATTTCCTACTTTTTCTGATAAATGTGCTGCAAGATAACGGTCAATGGTATCACGTTCTGCTACCATTGATCTTCGTTCAGTATTTGAAATGTGTTGAGCTGTTTCATCAAGTTTCTCAGAATCAATTGCCTGCAAACCATCAGACCCAAGACCCAGAGAGCTAATTAAAGCTCTATGAACTATTAAATCTGAGTAACGCCTGATTGGGGATGTAAAGTGCGTATATTTTTTTAATGCTAAACCAAAATGCCCAAAATTTTCTCTACTATAATAGGCTTGAGACATTGATCGCAGTGTGGTCATGCTGATTAACTCAGACAAGTCACTTTCTTTTGACTTTGCTAGCAAATCATTTAAATGGCTTGTTGTTAAAACTTGACCTTTCGCAAAATTAAAACCTGCTGATTGAGCGACCTCCCTTAAGGCTTTCAGTTTCTCAGGCGTTGGTTCTTCATGAACCCTATATAAAAGCTCACTTCTAGCTTTAAAAAGCTCCTCAGCTGCAGCAACATTTGCCAAAATCATGAACTCTTCTATGAGTCTGTGTGAGTCAAAGCGTTCTTTAAAAATGATCCCTTTGACTTTTCCATTTTTAAACAACTCTACCTTTCGCTCTGGTAAATCTAAATCAAGTGGTTGGCGCGTTTCTTTTGATTTTTTCAAACAATAATAAGAGTCATAAAGGGGTCGTATCACGTTTTCGAAATAAGGCCTTACGCTATCATTTACTTTTCCATCAATTGCGTCTTGAACTTCTTCATAGTTTAGCGATGCAACACTTTTAATATTTCCACGGTGGAATGTTTGCCTCAATTTATTGCCAAACTTATCAATTGTCATGCGAACCGCTAAGCAAGGACGCTCAACGCCTTCATGAATACTGCATAAATTTCCTGAAAGGTTATCTGGCAGCATCGGAACAACCCGATCAGCAAAATAGGTTGAATTGCCCCGCTTCCGAGCCTCTTTATCTATAGCACTACCTGGCTTAACAAAATGTGCTACGTCAGCTATCGCTACCCATAAAATGTGACCTCCTTGATTATCAGAATCTTTATCAGCATGAGAATATACAGCATCATCATGGTCTCTAGCATCTGATGGATCTATTGTAACAAACGGTATATCGGTTAACGCCTCCCTTGATAAGATTTCTAAAAATTTGGTGTTTTCTGCCTCTTCTAATACTTCGTGTGGAAATTGATTTGGAATGCCGTGCTGATGTATCGCTATCAATGACACTGCCCGCGGTCCTGATGGATCACCAAGTATAGAAATAATCTTTGCTGAATATAAGCCTGACGTACGCTGAGATTTAAGTTGCTCAGCCTCTACAAGCTCGCCATCCTTTGCCCCAAGATTATCTGACGTTTTCACTCGCCATTCTCTTCCTGATTTTTCTATTGGGTGTATGCGGCCACCTTCTGAAAGTTCTTTGTAAACCCCCAATATATTTTTTGAGGGCTTGCTCAAAAGTCTAATAACTCGTCCCTCATATTGGTGTTGCTCACCATAAACTTCTGAAGTTTTAGCGAGCACCCGATCACCATAGCCCAAAGCAGGGTTAGAAGAATGATGGACCATCATAACAATTGGCTCGGGTTGACTTCCTTGCCAATCAACTGGCCTTGCGAAAAGATCACCATCGCTAGTACTTGCCATCATTTGCAAAACACAAACAGCTGAAAGCTGGTTTGGGTCCTCGAAAGACCTTTTCTTTTTTTCTAGTTTGCCCTCTAACGCCAACTCTTTCAATATTCGTTTTAGATCAATACGCATAGACCCTTTTATTCCAAAAGCCTTTGAAATTTCTCGCTTGTTGGATTTTTTTGGGTTCTCTTTAATCCAATCTAAAATTTGTTTTTTTGTTGGTAGTTTGCTCATAAACAAATCCTGCTTAATACATTATCTCTAAATGTGATAATTCACTTTTAGTGCTTCTAGGTCCAACAAGCTGTCAACATCTCGTAATGTAGAAAGGCAAGAAAATGATCGACCTTCAAAAGTTTCTATAGTGTCCAAATATGCCCAAGATGACGACCATCTAACTTTATCAAAGAGCTTCTTTGGAGCTTTTCCCTGATGACCAATTAACCAAAACCCACCATCCTCAGCTGGACCAATAACAAATTTTCTCAACGCTAGCTTTTTAAAGGCTTTTGATATCTCTAGTCTTGTTATATCTGGAATATCACCACCAATTATACAAACCGGTTGATTAAAAAAAAGCTTGAATATATTTCGCATTTTTTGCCCCAAGTCACCTTTGCCTTGTGGAATACATCTAATTTTAGATGGCCAAAACTTACTTCTTTTAACAAAAAAATCTGGACTTAAAGAAACGATTATGTCCCACCTAGGATCATTCAGAGTTCTCATTGTCTTTTTAAGCTGATGCCGAGACCACCATGTGGCTACTGTAGAACCTACGTCTCTTGCCAATCTTGTCTTGACCTTTCCAGGCAAAGGCTCTTTTGCCATAATTACCAGGCAAGCTCTAGACTTCCGCAAAATATGCCTCGAGAATTCGCGTGTAAATTTCTTTCAGCTGATTAATTTGCTTTATTTCAACCTTCTCATCAACTGCATGCATTGTTTTCCCAACCAAGCCAAATTCTGTTACCGGACAGACATTTTTTATAAATCGAGCATCTGATGTTCCACCAGTTGTAGACAGCTTTGGTATTACACCAAGTTCTTTTTTT
>Ga0208954_1000295_pt1 | contig 15195 bp, 7 predicted proteins | sample AOAMet2_C33A6_35_2_FD_188081 | JGI IMG/M metagenome (GOLD analysis project Ga0208954, IMG submission 188081) | Ammonia-oxidizing marine microbial communities from Monterey Bay, California, USA - C0912_C33A6_35 (SPAdes) | ecosystem: Environmental > Aquatic > Marine > Intertidal zone | place...
GTTCTTGTTGGTAATCCTGTAGATGGACCAACTCTGTTAACATCCCAAATTACTCCGGGAACTTCTGAGAAATAGAACAGCCCGATAAATTCTGACATTAAAGAAATCCCCGGTCCACTTGTACAGGTCATCCCCCTACCTCCAGCCCAGCCTGCGCCCAGTACCATTCCAGCAGCCGCTAATTCGTCTTCTGCTTGTACTACTGCACAAGTGGCTCCACCATCTTCTGCTTCGCGTAACTTTGGAATCCAACTAATTATTGATTCTGCCACTGATGATGAAGGTGTAATTGGATACCATGAGAGCATATTTATTCCACCATAAATCGCACCTAGAGCGGTTGCTTCATTCCCTTCTATCAGGAATGTATTTGGATCTTTATCTCTTGCTTCTGCCATGTATTCGGATTCATAGTCCCAATTTTCTTCAGCATATTCTTTACCCTGAGCAATAGCCTGCAAATTCCATTCTATTGCTTTTTCTTTCCCTCCAAATTGATTAGAAACAGCGGCTTCAATTGCTCCCTGGTCAATTTTTAATATATGCGCCATTGCCCCTACATAGTACATATTTGCCATAAGTTTAGCCATTTTTGGGCTAATTGACCTAGCCATCTTTGTCATTGGCATTGGAAGAACTACGCAATCATCCCTTTCAATCGGTAACTTTACATCTTGATTATAAATAATTACAGTACCTGGTTTAGCATTATTCAAATCTTTTTCCCAAGTATCTTTATTCATCATTACTTGGATATGAGTCTGATCCCCAGGTGCCTGATAACCTGCATCACTAGCTCTAATTATGAACCAAGTAGGTAATCCGGAAATATTACTTGGGAATAGATTCTTTCCACTAACTGGCACTCCCATTTCATACATCGAGTGTAAAATTATCAAGTTCGCCGATTGAGAACCAGTACCGTTTGCTGTTGCTATATTAATTGTAAAATCATTAACTCTGGTGGCCATTACTTCACATTCTCCATTGGTTTCGTAGCCCCATAGGTGCTTGCGTGAGTCAACTGCCGTAGGGAACGGGTCTTATGCATTCCCGTTCAACAATCCGAAATTTTTGACTTGATAGCATCCGTTGCGGTTTTTTATTAGGTTGTTGTCCGAAGCATCATGCCTGTTTCCGAAAATCTCCAGAATGCATGGGATAAAGCAGAGAATGAACTCAAGAAAAATGATGACCCAGATGCGGCATTAAATACACTTCGTTCATTGGCATGGGACTCATGTGAAGACGCTGTACAGAGAGCCAAAACACTCTCCTTAGCAGGTAATATTTATGTAATTAAAGCAGATCAAGATACGCCCTCTCGAAAGGCGAATTTAAAGCGTGCTTACAAGAACTATTCTAATGCTCTAAAATTAGATCCAAAATCGAAAGAAACTTTACGAGAGAGAGGTAAACTCACCTCGTTGATGGATCAAGAAGGAATTTCAATTGGGCGAAGTTTCCAAGTATTGGATAATGGTAGTCCCACTCCAATGGGTTTACTCGTAGGTTTAGTGGCAATTTTATTACTACTGTCTTCTGTGAAAGTTATTGCAGATTATGCTGCGGAATCTCCCAGTTCGGCATCTCAGGCTACAATGCAAATATCCTATGTTCCGAATGGATTAGACGAGAATTCTAGGACTACAGCAACTATTGTCATTGATTTGTATTCTGAAGACGCTCCAAATCATGTTGGGAATTTTGCAGATCATTCGCGAAGTGGTAATTATGATGCAACCATATTCCATAGAATCATTGATAATTTTATGATACAGGGTGGAGATTTTGAATCAGGAACTGGAACAGGAGGGTATGCTCATAATTGGTATGGCTACTGTAATGGTGAGGAAGAAGATAGTTCTAGTGCTTGCCCTCAGACCTCTTGGACTGTAGGTGATGAAGCGAATAACGGTCGAACCCATGTTCCAGGTGCTCTGTCTATGGCTAAGACTAATGCTGAAAATACTGGTGGAAGCCAATTCTTCATCGTCCCAGAAGATAGTAATCCTAGCCATCTTGACGGAGTTCACACGGTATTTGGTAAAGTTTCAAGTGGACTAAGTTCAGTAACAGATATCAGCAATGTCGAAACAGGAGATAGCGATAGGCCAGTGTACGAAGTTCGTCTATTATCAGTAGTTATTTCTTCTTGATTTTAGAATTTTTTTGAACTCATTGATTAGACATATTCTTGTGCTGCATCTTAGCGGCTAATATTATGTCAACTAATGATTTGTTCTCTGCGAGGTCCGAATTTGACACTCATTCCGGTGACAAGGCTTCTTTCATGTCAATTAAGGAACTTGAAAATCAGGGTCTTTGTAATCTAAATGAATTACCCTTCACTATTCGAATACTATTGGAATCAGCACTAAGGAAATGTGATGGTTTTCTTGTGACAAAAGATGATGTTAGAAGAATTGCATCATGGTCTCCTTCAATGAATCCAGAAGAAATACCGTTCAATCCTAGTAGGGTAATTCTTCAAGATTTTACTGGTGTGCCAGCGGTAGTTGATATCGCAGCATTAAGAGATGCAATGGTTGAACTCGGCGGCGATCCTGAGAAGGTGAATCCGCAGGTTCCAGTTGATTTAGTTATAGATCATTCAGTTCAAGTTGACATTTCAGGTTTATTTCCTGATGCTCGAGAGCGTAATCTTGAAATTGAATATAAACGTAATATGGAGAGGTATAAATTTCTCAAATGGGGGCAAATGAGCCTTGATAATTTTCGTGCGGTACCTCCAGGACGAGGAATAGTCCATCAAGTTAATCTTGAATGGATTGCAAGCGTAGCTCGTTTGGAAAATGATCTATGGATTCCTGATTCTCTTGTTGGTACAGATTCTCATACTACCATGATTAATGGTCTTGGAGTTTTAGGTTGGGGTGTTGGTGGAATAGAGGCAGAAGCAGTGATGCTCGGGCAACCAATCTATATGCTCTTACCAGAAGTAGTAGGTTTCGAACTAGAAGGGGTACTAAATCCAGGAGTAACTGCTACTGACATGACTTTGAGAATAGTAGAGATGCTTAGGGAGCATGGAGTAGTTTCAAAATTTGTAGAGTTTTATGGTCCAGGCATGGCTAACCTTAGTCTCCCCGATCGAGCAACTATTGCTAATATGGCTCCTGAATATGGTGCTACCTGTGGATTTTTCCCAGTGGATCAAACGACTCTTGATTATATGCATCTTTCAGGTAGAGATGATTCGCATATTGAAGACGTTAGGAGATATATGACCGCCCAAGGTTTATTTCATACGAAAAATACTCCAGTGCCTAAATTTACTTCCTCCATTTCACTAGATTTGAGTACAGTTGAACCCGCTTTAGCAGGGCCTAAAAGACCCCAAGATCGTGTTGACTTGTCGGATATGAAAAGACATTGGGTTGAAAGTCTTAATTCGCCCTCTGGTCACCAAGGTCATGGTGTCGAGCCGAGTAAAAATGAGGATTCTTCTTACATTGAAGGCCGTGAAGTTGAACTAAAACATGGCGATATTGTAATTGCAGCGATAACAAGTTGTACGAATACTAGTAACCCTAGTGTTATGTTAGCGGCAGGACTTTTGGCAAGAAATGCTAGACTCAAAGGTCTTGAAATTAAACCTTGGGTAAGACCTAGTTTGGCTCCTGGGAGTAGGGTAGTGACGGAGTATTTTGATGCGGCAGGATTGACTGAAGATTTATCTGCTCTAGGATTTAATGTAGTCGGTTATGGGTGTACAACTTGTATAGGTAATTCCGGTCCACTTGATGAAGATATTGAAGCAGCAATAGATGAATCAAATCTTATCGTAGGCAGCGTTCTTTCGGGAAATCGTAATTTCGAAGGACGTATACATCAGAAAATTAAAGCGAACTACTTAGCAAGTCCTCCCTTAGTGGTCGCCTATGCCTTAGCTGGGACATTAGATATTGATTTACAAACTGATCCACTAGGGTATACTTCTGAAGATTTGCCAGTAATGCTCTCTGATATTTGGCCTACTGATGAAGAGATACGTGCAACCTTGACTGAATCTTTAACACCGGAAATGTTTAGAAAAAGGTATTCTGATGTTTTAGAAGAACCAAGGTGGGACTCAATACCTACCAAACCTTCTGCTTTGTATCCTTGGGATAATGATTCTACTTATGTCCGTCTACCTTCATTCTTTGAAGGAATAGAGGCTGAGCCTTCTCCAATTGAACCAATTGAAAATGCTCGAGTATTATTGAAACTTGGTGATTCAGTTACCACTGATCACATATCTCCAGCCGGAGCTTTCCCTCATCATGGTCCTGCTGGCAAATATCTGGTAGATAAGGGGGTTAATCCAAAAGATTTCAATTCATTTGGTAGCCGTAGGGGTAATCATGAAGTTATGATGAGAGGGACTTTCGCGAATATTCGAATTAAAAATCAGATAGCGGAAGGAACTGAAGGAGGTTGGACGACTCACTTCCCTACAGGTGACGTGACATCAATTTTTGAGGCGAGTCAGAGATATCAGTCTGCTGGAACTGATTTGGTAGTTTTAGCAGGCTCTCAATATGGTACTGGAAGCAGTAGGGATTGGGCTGCGAAAGGAACTCTATTACTAGGAGTTAAGGCGGTGATTGCAACTTCTTTCGAGCGTATTCACCGTTCTAATTTAGTTGGTATGGGCGTTCTTCCTCTAACTTTTATCGAAGGCCAGGATGCGGGAACTCTTGGATTAGATGGGACTGAAAGTTTCAATATACCTTCTGATGGTGAACTTGTACCTCTTTCAACTATAGATGTCGAAGCTAGAAAAACTAATGGAGAATCGATAAACTTCAGCGCAGTAATCCGTTTAGATACTCCAGTCGAGGTTGATTATTATAATAATGGCGGGATATTACAAACAGTGTTACGTAATTTAGCTAAAGAGTAATTTTGAAACATGATTTTTTACCTGTGAGGGATGTAGCGGAGGATAACTTATGCAGATGAGAGGTAAAGTTAGATTCCGTTTTCGTTCACCTGAAAGTGATATAGACGTTCTTATTGAAGGTGAATATGATGTTGTAAATTCTATACGTGATGAATTAGGGTTACAAGGTAGAGTAGGTTTCATACAGCCACTCTCTGCTAGATTAGTTCACGGTCACGAACCAGAATTAAGTTCTGCTTTGGGCGATGAAAAGGATTTAGAAGATTTGAGTGATGAAAATAAATTACCGGGGCCACCTCCTGATCCCACTAGTATTCCTGCAGTAGTAAGACGCATTGGGGATTTAGACATCAAAGCTGAAATTTCAGATTTAGATGGCCCTTCAAGAACCGAACCTCAGATAGAATATATTAGGGAATTTCTTGAATCTATAGATGAACTAGAACCTTTGAAGAACAATCTATCTGGAGATCCTATGGCTGAAGCTTGGTTACAAATTGTCTTGACTCTTGTAGTACGTCAGCATGGTCAAACATCGCTTCCAATTAGTGCAATCGAGGAACTTATCGGTGAAAAAATAAACAAAGAGGGGACTGAATTAGAATTATTCTTAAATCGACTTTGGATTATGGGCCGATTAGAACTCATATACGGAGGCGCAGAGGTACATTATGCACCGAACCCTAGTTGGTTAGTATCTCAATAATTAATCAGAATGATATTATTTTTTTATGATTATTCTATGGTCAATTGTATCTTTATGTCAAACCATCGTATATATGTAGTAGCCATGTTCGATGTTTATGAGTAGCATTGAGATAGACAACTTATGGCATAAATTAGGTGAACAACTCGAATCACTAAAACTTGATTCCAGTTCTTCAATATAATTTAGATACGCTGTTAAGTCGATGGCGAGAGATAAAAATAGAAAATGTCTCTTTTTTCTTATTTTCAAACAAAATTTCTATTTTCTTGTGAAGTGTTTTGTCATAATATGCTTTATCATTCCTCTGTACTGTATAATCACGAGGTGATAAGTGCTAAGAATAGAATGAAACTCCGAAGGAGTATGTTGTATAACCAGAACAATACGAATAATCAATCCGCGAAGAGTCGGAAAGCCCTCCTACTCGTCTTTTTGTTTGTGAGTTCTTTGTTTGTATCATTGGTACCTGCAGTTTCTGCATCACACATAACACAATACGCGGTGCAAAGAGATCCATCTTACATTTCTATAGGAGATCTTGACTGTGACGGAGATAATGATATTGCATCCGCCAGTACTATGGGATTATTCATTACTGTGCTTTACAATGATGGTTCAGGTGGCTTCGCAGATAGACAAGACGTATTCATATCGAATAATGATTCGAGAAGAGCTGGATTCATCGATACTGCCGACGGAACTCGCGTTGAAGTCGCTGATATCGATGGCGATGGAGTAAACGATTTAGTTTATTATCAGCAAAATATTAGATTTGTAGGAGAGTCATTTGTTCGTCCAGGTAACCTCACTATCCTTTGGGGTGACTGCAGCGAGAGAGTAAATAGTTGGAGTGATTCTGAAATCACGGTCTCAAATCCATATCTATCTGACATGGATGTGGCAGATATTGATGGCGATGGTAATGCAGATATCGTTATGGTAGTTAGAGATAACACTGCTACAAATCAGTATATTCAGGTTTACAAAGGACCTGATCCAACTTTACTAACTGCTCAACAAACACTTGCCGTGCCTCTTACAACCGGACTTTACACTGATATGATGCTTGGTCATTATGGTGAAACCGTAACTGGCGGAGGATTCCCTGGTGGTGGTGGTATTGGAGATTGTGAAGATCTCGATATTTGGTTACTTAGAACTCCTCCCTTTAACACTGGTGTTGGGACTTCAGTAGGGCATTATGACAATATGACTGTACTAGAGTATGACTGTCTCCAAGGCCAATATCCAAATCCACTAACTCCTGGTGCTCAAGGAGTTCATGAGTTCAAATTAGATGCTGAGCACAATGAACCACTATATGGCATTGATATCAAGGATACTGATGGAAATGGAGAGATTGACCTGATTGCAGCTATAGATGGTTTGACCGGCAATGTCTCATATGCCTATGGCTCTGGATCCTCCTGGACAACTCAGAATTACGCTTATCTAGGTGATTTTAAAGGTGCATCTATCACAATTGAAGATATCAATCAAGACGGAATATATGATTTCTTTATCCCTACTGAGTTAACCTTAACAAGAATTCAAGACTCTACATCTCAGAATCAGACCTTCCTCCTTCTTGATAATTTGAGAGAAATCAATTCAGTGGAGATACTTCTTGGTAATCCCAATGGTAATGGCTATCTTCCAGGACTTTCTTTTGATGTTGGAAGAAGGCCTACTATGGCTCAACCTGGGCAATTACAAGGTGGTGAAAATAGTGCATTCGAAATTGTGATAGGGCAACGTGATTACGCTTACAGATTTGCTAATAATGCGATGTGGTTAGATACTCAGGGTTGGCCTGGTGCAGGCGATTTCCTCTCAGTATTATCTCTTGACAATGAAGACGTAGGTATCACAGATGTTTCTGTAGCTCCTGCGTCATATAATCCTGCAACTGGAGCCGCTCAACTTGGCGAAGGAAACAGATATGTCAATGTCACAATTAAAAATACAGGATTAAATCCAATTTCAGGAAGTGTGGATGTTAACCTAGAAGTTAAAGAAGTATTGGGGGGTGTAGATACAATAGTATATGCTAATGATTTCGATGGTAATGAGGATACATCTGGTTGTAACTCATGTGCTTGGGAAAAGTTCTCTTATACGGGAGAATTTGAAGAAGGAGACTCATCTTGGCATGTAGAAACTAGCTCAAATGGAAATGCATCACCTTGGGAAGCAGACGCTAATCCTACAAACTATTATTGGGCTGGACTCGATTATGAGAATGGTCAGAACGAATCAGATTCAGGATATTATAATCATCAGGACGAAGCAGTAATTCTTCAAAATGTTGACTTGACAGGAGCGGATGCTGCTTACCTTGACATGTGGGCAATGTGCAGTGCTTCTTTCTTCCAACTCTATCTTGCCGAACAGTTTGATGTTGTTGAACGTTGGCTGTATGAAGATTCATGCAGTGTCGAAGTATGGAGTGATGGAAGTGGTTGGGAACAAGTATTCTTTGCTGGAGGATGGGACAATGATCGTTATTTCCGTCTTTTATATCAGGGAGTAGACCCAGAATACAATACTTACAATGGCGATATTTCTACTGAGACCCTAACCGGTTGGTTAAATTTCACAGAGGATGGCTCAGAATCTCCTGACCAAGAGAAAATCGATTCAATTGATTTGACTCCTTACGCGGGTCAAGTAATCGATATAAGATTTAGATTTAGAAGTGGTCTTATGGGTTCAGTTGGGCCAGATGGTGCATCTTATGATACGGGTTTAGATGGTTTTGCATTTGATAATATTTCTATCAGGAAGAGGGATGTTACTTTCGGAACTGAAGAAGTAGTAAGTCAAGAGATATCATTTACAAATCTTGGCGCAGGTGCTTCACGTGATGTCTCATTAACCTCCGATTTCGTAGATAATAAGACATACTATATTTCTACAACTCTGGAAAATCCTTCCGGTTTCCAAAATGCTGATGCAACAAATGATGAAGTGAAATTCCAACTAACTGTTGACAATCTTTACGACCCAGGTGTGGCTGAAGAGCCATGGGTTGACTTAGAAAATGGAGTCAGATATGCATCTGGAACTAGAGATATTAATGTCAAGGTTCAGAATTATGGTAACACCATTACCGATTTCCAACTTGAAGCCAGAGTTCGTAACGCACTACCTGATTTAGTTGCAATAGAAGACTTTTCTTTCGGTAACTCTGCTGATCAAATATGGACTGATGATGGGAATGAAAATGGTAGCCGTATTGATGACTCAGGCGGTTCTAATGGTATGCTACCCCAAAATCAAGGAGTATTCAATAATCATGCCTATTGGCTAGGCCATCCCGATACTGGTTATGGCGATAATTGGAATGAAACCCTAACTATCGAAGATATCCCAGTTGGAGCAGATGGTGCGGATTTCACCTATTTGACATTCGACTACTATGCTGAAGGTGACTACCTGAAAGATAGTAATGGCAATATTCTTGCAATTAGAGATGCCGCACAATTAGAAGTCTCATGGACAAAGAATGGAGAAAATTTCAATGGCATAATATTCGGTAGTTGGACAGATCTTAATGAAAATGGCCCACGTCCTTTTGACGCTTGCGAAGATTTCGATAATAATGGATATGACGAAGTTGAATATTTCGGGGATTTCTCAGATAGAATAAATTCAGTAGTTTGGTTTGATTCTGAGCAAATTGTCAAGTCTGTAACTGTAGATATGTCAAATATATTCTTACAAAATCAGACTAGCGAAAATACCTTTGAATGGCAAGAAGAATGCACTTCGCTTTCAGGATCTGATGTCACTTTAACTTGGAGATTTTTATCCAATGATGATGGAGTCAATGGTAATGCAGGCTCAGCTGGATTCGCTATAGATAATATTAGAATTGAAGAATTTACTTTCGAGGACGATGGAATCTATACAGTTGACGTTAATGGTATGGATGCATCCGAAAAACAACTAGTTACAGTTGGAAATCATGATTTCCAAAGTGGTATTTATCGTATTGACGTCAAGACTCTATTCGATAATACTGATCCTTTAGATAAATGGTACAACCAATCTGAAGTTACTCCTGCAAATAACTTTACTACAATAATGTTTAGCATAGCTAGCGCAGATATCACTCTGATGCAACCAGATATATTAGATTGTACTACTGACATAACTTATGCTTGTGTTTACTCTACAAATAAAGATCAACAAGGAGCCTATGGGGCCTCTTCTCATGACTTTGTCCTTCCATTGTTGAATGGAGTAATAGAAGCAGAATATCAACTAACTATGAAAATCGTGGATTTAGAAACTGGACAAACAGTCTTTGAAGAAAATTCTGATAATGGACCTTTTGACTTAGTTCCTCATGAGAGGTCATGGGCTAATTGGACCGCACCCTATTCGAATTGGTACGATTCTCATAAGTACAATATTAGTTTCTTTGCTACTTTCACAGATGATGGTAATAGTTCAGGTAATGAGAGATTCTTCGAGATAGAATTTTATGATCAAATAGATGTGGCAATATTATCTAATCCGACAGATCAAAATCGACTTCAACAAGTGAAGAAAGATCTTGATGCTATGAATCTGACCTATACTCAATTGAGAGTAGGGGATTGGGATACGTATGCGACACCAGATTGGATTGAACATTACAATAAGGTATTACTTCCTTGGCAAACTGATTATAACGTAGTTTATGGGGATTATTATGAGATAATGGATACAACTAGAGATAGTGATGGCCTGAGTGTTGTTGATGTTCTAGAAAATTTCATGGTTAATGGAGGTACAGTGCAAATGCACTTAGGCCCATATCAAAATGAGTATGACCCGGGTAGGTTAATCTTCGATATGGCTATTAAAGATAGAAATCAGTATAATTTCTCTACGGATAATAGAATTAATTATGAAAATCTTTCAATTGATGACCCATACCACCCTATACTGTTAGGTATCGATAAAGTGACATTTTCTGGGATTCATGCTGGTAATTACGTTGCAACAGCAGGAATAGATGTAGCATCTCAAGTACAAGCGAATCAGATACCTGCAACTTGTGGTGGCCGAATCAGCGTTACAGGAGGTACTTTCCACACACTGCTTAGAGATACAGATCAAGGGCATTCTCTAATGTCTCTATGTAACAAAGGAGCGGGTGGCTTAATTGTTACAACTATTGACGTTGAGAATCCTAGTGTGTCCGAATCTTTTGGTGGAGAGAATATACCTCTTCTTTCTAACATGCTTTCATATCATCTAACTCCATACCCTATTGATTTTGGAATTGCAGGTACTGATTTCGATTTGATAATTAATGGTGAATCCGTAGATATTAATCCTACTACTGCTGCATACCGTGATAAATATATCAAGAGTAATGCAGATTTAGAATTCAATTATCAATCTACTATCCCTGGTCTAACTGCAGATTGGGATTTAGAATCTGGAAATAATGATTCTGTTACTGGATGGGATGGTGAAGTTCTTGATTCGGGCCTAGTAAGCCATACTAACCAGATCAATCCTTCGATACCAACTATGGGTTCATTCTGCGCTGCTGGTGTAGATGAACCTTGCCGAATTGGTGCTGAATGGTTATTGACACTATATCTTCATGATGATGCAGGTCACACTAGAATTACTTACATTCGTCTAATTACAAATGATACACTTGCAGATGACTTTTATCCAATTTCTGCTGCAACTATTATTCACGATCCTTTAACTTCTGAATTCATAACTCCTGCTGGCACTAAGCCAATAGCAGGTGTAGACTGGCCGGTCTACAGAGTTAGGCTATCAGAAACTGGAGAGACAACAATCCAGTTTACTGGAGAGAATAGTACTGATCCTGACGCACCTCAGGGCGAATCAGGTATTGCTCTATACGAATGGAGAGTAATCAATGATATGCCTGTTGGTGAATTCAATGATGAACAACACGTTTGGCAGAACCCTGCTGCAGTGACTGATGAATGGAGTTATACCTTCAGAAATATCACTACTAGTTCAACAATTGAGAAAGATGTTCGTGTTGAGTTGATTGTGTATGATTTAGCAGGTAAACAAACTCAAAATAAATATCGTATGTATTTCATAATAGTTGGAGAAGATGATGGCGATGCTCAACCTGTATGGTCATTTACTTCACCAAGACCCAGTGACTCGCAGTCTTCTGATGACGTGACAATTGTAGGTAATATTGTTGGTGGTGCTGAAAATAGTGATGTAATGATTGAAGTATCATTAGATCCATTAATTTTAGATTATACTCCTACTCAGAAAATAACTCAAAAATCTATTGGTAAGTATAATGTATCTAATAGCTTAGGTGATGGTGATGGGTTTTCAATGTCTTTAGATATATCTGAACTTTATTCAACTAGCGGTGTCAGTGCTACTCTTTACTTTAGAATTACTGAGGCTGATGGAAGTAGATATGTATTGAGTGAGGAAATAGTCATCAATTTACTTCCTAAAGATGAGTGTGTTCTTGATCCTTCTTCGTCAGGTTGTAATGTCTCAGAAACCGGTGGTTTAAATCCAATTATTATTGGAATTGGTAGTTTAATCGCTGTTTTAGCAATAGTTGGAGTAACTCTTGTAGCTAGAGGTAGAGGCGGTAAAGATACTGATTCAGACACAGTCGAGCAGTTTGGTGGTGTCGAGCAAATGGATCCAGTTGAAGCATATGTCCAACAAATGGTTGCATCAGGTTATGATGAACAAACTGCCAGACAGTATGCTGAGCAATACTACGCATCCTACTATGCCCAACAAAAAGGCGGAAATTAACGCGTATGAAATTATACGGGTGCGTTAAAACGTACCTTGAATAACCAGTTGCGAACGCCTTAGTTTTATGGATACATCAGGACCCTACACTGTTGCAGATCTTTCCTTGGCAGACGCAGGTGAAAAAAGAGTTGCGTGGGCAAGAAGTAGAATGCCTGCTTTAGCCGCTCTTAGGAAGCAAGCGGAGATAGATAAACCTCTTACTGGACAGAAAGTTTCTGGCTGTCTTCACGTAACTAAAGAAACAGCAATATTAATTGAAACCATAGTTGCTGCCGGTGCAGAAGTTTCATGGTCTGGTTGTAATCCTCTTTCAACACAAGATGACGTGGCTGCTTGGTTAGCAAGAGAAGGTTACGGGGTTCATGCTTGGTATGGTCAAAGTAACGACGGTTTTTACGAATGTATTGATCGTACTTTAGATTTCAAACCGACTCTGACGCTTGATGATGGTGCTGACTTAATTTACAGAGTACATAGTAAATATCCCGAATTATCTGAATTTATTATTGGTGGTACTGAGGAAACTACAACAGGTGTTCACCGACTTCGAGCAATGGCAGATGCGGGTGAATTGTTATATCCTGTAATAGCAGTTAATGATGCTGAGACTAAGTGGGATTTTGATAATGTTCATGGGACGGGACAGTCAACTATTGACGGCATAGTAAGATCAACAAGTGTTCTTCTTGCAGGTAAAGTGTTTGTAGTTGCAGGATATGGACATTGTGGGCGTGGTCTTGCTAATAGGGCACGAGGATTGGGTGCTAATGTAGTGATTACAGAAATAGATCCAATTTGTGCTTTAAAAGCCATAATGGATGGTTTTAGAGTAATGAAAATGGATGATGCCGCATCAATTGGTGATATATTCTGTACAGCTACTGGGATGAAAGACGTGATAATCGGTCGACATATAGATTCAATGAAAGATGGTGCAATTGTTAGTAACACTGGGCACTATGATTGTGAAATAAATATTCCTGACTTAGAAGAAAGAGCAGTAGAAGTTTTTACAATCCGCGAAAATAATGAAGCATTTACTTTGAGTAATGGGAGGACAATTCATTTACTTGCGCGAGGACGTTTAGTGAATTTAGCTGCTGCCGAAGGACATCCTAGTGAGGTTATGGATATGTCCTTTGCAAATCAATTCCTCGCACTTTGTAGATTAGCTAAAGAGGGTAAATCATATTCTAACAACGTCTACGATATCACAACAGAACAAGACCGTGAATTAGCGGCATTGAAATTATCTACGACCGGAATTACAATAGATAAACTAACTGATGAGCAAGTAAATTATTCTACAGATTACAGTGCTGGAACCTAAAATAATGATTCTACTCTTCCTCTAAATTCCACAGGGGGATTTTCAGTATAAATTTAGAACTCATCTTTTCATCTGCTTCAATTAGAAGATCTAGTCTCTGTATAACTGCAGGGCTACGGTTTTTAATCATTGAATTATAAACAATACTCCCTCTTATTGATTCAGGTATACATATTTTTCCTGATGAAGTTTCATAATCAATAGCCCGATCAACATCTAGTGCATGTCTATTTCTTCTTTGTAAGAGTCCCATCGATGCCCTTGTTAAGAAACCAAAAGCCCCGAGTATCATTAAGAAAACAAGTATGAAACCAGGTATGCTTCCTCCTAAAAATGTCATAGATATGCTGCCGAAAATAAATACAACAGGGGCTATGAAAGCAATTAACCAGAAAGTTGAACTCAATGGCTTGACCTTTTTCATTTTTTCAATTACATCCCATCTTGGATGTGTAGGTTCTTGAGGTCTGAAAATTTCTTCTTTTTCCATATTAGCGGCTCTTTCAACCATTCTTTTCACACCATCAATCCTTACTGCTTGCTGACTGGACAGTTCATCTAAATCTCCACTGAATAATTCTGATAATTTTATGCCACATTCTTCGTATAATCCAAATCTAACCAGTATTGAAATTTGTTCTATCAACGGGTTGACATCTTTTGGGAATTGATTTCTATATTCTTCCCACCATTGAAGGCCATCTTCAAGCATACCCAGATTATCTACTAATATCCAGCCACCTATTTTCCATGCTTCAACATTTTTTGGATCATATAATACAACTTTCCTTAAAGCAGCCATTGCTTTAGCCGATTGTCCGAGGGTAGGTTGTATTTGTTTCCCTCTAGACGGAGGGGGTAGTGACCAGGTGGCTATTGCCATCCAAGCATCAGTATGATCTTCATTCATATGAACAACATCTTTAGCAAGTTCAATTGCAGATTCAATATCTCCCTTTTCTCTTGAATCTAAGGCGTCGAGCCAAATCGTTTCTGGGTCCTTCGACATAAACAGCGGTAATAGTTCTAAGAAATTAAGCCTCGGGTAGAAGGACGTCTGTTAAATGGGAATTATCTTCTTGAATTGAATTTCTTTCCACTTCTATTATTATCTCTTCTTCTGCTATTTCCAGAACTCGATGAACTTTGACGACTTGTTTGTCTTCGAGATGAATGATTATTCCCTCGTCTTTCAGTAGATTTTCTATCAGGTCTTCTTGCTCTAGCCTGTGTATTTCTACTGCCTTTGGAACTGTCTGGACCTCCGGGTTTTCTAACGTCACAACTTGAGCGATTACAGAAATTTTTGCTTGCATAGTTATGATTTTTACATTTCGGACAGATCCAGTCACCTGGTTTTATATTGGAAACATCACCATTATCTCTTCCTCGATTATTGTCCCTTCCTCGATTATTGTCCCTTCCTCGATTATTGTCCCTTCCTCGATTATT
>Ga0208954_1000298_pt1 | contig 15153 bp, 30 predicted proteins | sample AOAMet2_C33A6_35_2_FD_188081 | JGI IMG/M metagenome (GOLD analysis project Ga0208954, IMG submission 188081) | Ammonia-oxidizing marine microbial communities from Monterey Bay, California, USA - C0912_C33A6_35 (SPAdes) | ecosystem: Environmental > Aquatic > Marine > Intertidal zone | place...
CGCAAGCCGCTCTTGATGACAAAGCAAATGATGCTGACTTAACATCACACACAAGCGACACCGCCAACCCTCACAGCGTCACGGCCGCACAGGTTGGACTTAGTAACGTAGACAACACCAGCGATGCTAATAAGCCAGTTTCAACAGCCACGCAAACCGCGCTCAACCTCAAGCAAGACATTCTAGCAGGGAACCCAGCAGGTATCGTCAGAATGGTCAGCACAAAGACCAGCAACTTATCCGTCACGGTAAAACATGATGGCACGGAGTCGGCTACGGGCATCTGTTACTCAGTGGACGGAGGCGCACCTGTCTATGGAGCCATTGCGGCAGATACCAGCCTTAATCTATCCATCCCACACAATGGCGGTGCCCCCACGGAAATTTACATTTGGAGTGCTACCAGTGCCTCTAGCGGCAAGAAAGGGGAGTTGACCCTTCTGTTTTGCTACAACAACTCCTTGACCTCACTTGATGTTTCGGGTTTGACGGCATTGACCACTCTGTATTGCAACAACAACTCCTTGACCTCACTCGATGTTTCGGGTTTGACGGCATTGACCACTCTGTATTGCTACGAAAACTCCTTGACCTCACTTGATGCTTCGGGCTTGACGGCATTGACCTATCTGTCTTGCTCCAACAACTCCCTGACCTCGCTCGATGTATCGGGACTAACGGCATTGACCACTCTGTATTGCCACGAAAACTCCTTGACCTCACTCGATGTCTCGGGCTTTACGGCATTGACCACTCTGTATTGCCACAACAACTCCTTGACCTCACTCGATGTTTCGGGTTTGACGGCATTAACCTATCTGTATTGCTCCAACAACTCCTTGACCTCTCTCCTAGCAACGGGCGTTGACCTTAGCTTTGCGATGTATGGAGCATTAGGCTCCGACATCGGTGACAACGACCTGACCGAAGCGGCATTGATCGCGTTTGTAGATTCCCTCGCCACAACCGCAACGGGGCTTATCGCATACGGCGGCAACATAGGTTCCGCAGAGTTTGAAACATGGCTCGCAACGGGCGATGACAAGGGATACATCTGGTTAAATAGTTAATATGAAATGCGCTAATTACAATAACACAGGTAAGCAGGTCGAACGTGACTTTGCAGCGTCACAGGCTGTAGAGTTTCGGGAGACGGGCAACGTCTTTGAGTTTGGAACCTACCATGGTTTCACCACTGCTTGCCTTGCCGAAGTTGCCGACCACGTATGGACTCTCGATCTACCTAACGGTGGTGAAGGTCTGCACCTTGAAATCCAACCGAACAAAGACCTTGGGCATTTTTACAAGTTCCACAAGTTTGATAACATCACTCAACTCACGGAAGACTCCATGACGTTTGATCCGTCAGTCATTCCTCCATGTGATCTTGTGGTAGTCGATGCAAACCATGACTACGAACACACCAAGAACGACTGCGACAAAGCACTCTCCATGCTCCGCGCTGGTGGCTGTCTTCTTGTCCACGACGCACATTATCCCTCAGTGGCTAAATACCTAGCCCAACACGATCACGAACTCATACCTAACACACGCTATGCAAAAATATTACACAACTAAAGAAGACAAGGACGGAGATTACGTCACCGTCAATCACACCCGCTACACAGTCACCGAGATTGATCCAGCACGGGTTCACATCCCAGCAGGACGTGAGGCTGACATTGATCTCTATGACTCTCAAGCGGAGTTTCTAGCCGCCATGGGACTATCGCCAGTTGAGGGTCATGTATTCCCCGAACCAGAACCATTTCCTGCGGTTGCACCAGTTGTGCCTAAGTCTGTGACAAACTACCAGCTCAGACAAGCACTCAACGTATCGCCAGAAGATAGAGCGGCAGTTGATGCACTGGTCAATGGCTCAGATGACCCCAACATTAAAGACGGGTGGGAACATGCTTCTGAGTTCAAATCTGACAACGCACTTTTTGTAGGTGCGGTAACCTATCTTGGCTGGTCGCAGGAAAAGGTCGATGACCTGCTTATTCTTGCATCAACATTTAACTAACAAAAAAAACAAACAGAAAAATGAACAAACGAAACATACTCAGGGCCTTAGTTGGGACAGCTGCAATTGTATCAACTGTGGCCACTGCAATCAATCTTGATGCTCTGCCATCAAGCTGGCAAACTATCGCAAGCATTGCACTCGTAGCACTACTTGGACTAAAAGAAATCATCGTTGTGGCTGGTGACATACTCGACGATGGCAAACGTAACAATTCATTCAAAGCATGAAAAAATATATTATCATAGCACTAGCATCAGCACTGGTCGCATCATGCGGCACAGCTTGGAACATCCGCGTTAGCAAGGACGGCATCACTGCCACTCCTGACGGCGCAATTTTCCTGCCTTTAGTTGATGCTCAGAAATAACATTTTGTTGGCGGTGTGCGGTATCGGCAACGACCGCGTGGGCATTTGTGGTGTCCTTCATAGCACCGCCAGCTTTTAACATTTAGCGAATTATGGGATTCGAGCTTGTCGGTAAAAAATGGAGCGCAGAAACGTTTGCGGAATATCTGCAATCCGTTAATCTCTCATGGGCAAACTCTGTAACCGTGCATCACACGGCCTTGCCTAATCTTGCACAGCGGCCGAATGGACTCACCACTACCCACATCGGCAACATTGAATCTTATTACAAGATTGAAAAAGAATGGGATGCTGGCCCGCACCTGTTCACCTCAGATAATAATATCCTAGGAATGTCATCGCTCTGGCGGCGAGGCATCCACGCAAAATCATTCAATGCAAACTCAATCGGGATAGAGACGCTAGGCGATTATGACAACCATGACGATCCGCTGACCGGGCGCGGGCTTGCTTGCTGGACAACGACAGCAAAGGCAACCGCAATCATCCTTGATAAAATGCAGCTACCTGTATCAATCCGCACCGTAAAATTTCACCGCGATGACCCAAAGACAAGCAAAACATGTCCCGGTCTCAGAGTAAGCAAAGAGTGGTTTTTGCAATTGGTTGAAGCCAATATGCCAGCGGGTGATACCAAAATGACACTTGAGCAAAGGGTTGAGCGTCTTGAACAACTAAACGGGCTTGCATAATGGGTAAAGATGATACAAGCGAAAAGGTTGACCGAGTTCATGACGCATTGTTTGGCACGGTTGGCAACCCTGAGAAGTCACTGATGGTGCAGATTTTGCAGACGGTGAAAGAAGTCAAAAAAATGCGCATTGAGCATGAGAAGATGATCCCGCAGGTCGAGAACAGTTCGCGCACGTGCCGTAATCTAATCAAGCTAATGTGGCTTGTAATCGGGCTTATCATAACCACCATTTGGGGCGTGGTTACTAATGGCAACGCATAGTTGATTGCTTGCCAAACATCAGCTTTGAAAAAAGTTTGATTTAATTGTTTACACTTTTCAAGTTTGCGTGTAATTCTATTTTCAGCGCGAGGGAATAACCCCAAGCCGAAATGAAAACTACTACAAACTATGAAATACGCAAAACAAGTACAAAAGCCAAGCTGGTATCAGTCAGATGATTCTAAGTTATATTATGCCGCAACCTCTGGATCGTCACCATTCAATGAATGGTATGAATTTGATGACGAAAAAGATGCAATAAAATTTATAAGCATACATCACATGTCGTTGTCATATTTATACAACATGATAATACATGATGGCGCATTGTATCACCTTGACGATACAATCATTGATGATGACGGCAAGATTGTAGGAATCAAGCCTAATGCTGTAATCAATGACTTTCAGGCGGCTCTTGATTACGAATCAAGATTTTAATTTACAAAACTATGATAACAAACGAAATATGCGAGCTTAGTTCGCACACAATAAGAAACCGTATAGTCAGCATGACCGCTGACTTTGGTGAGGATGCAATCGTGAACGAGTTCTGCTACAAGACGGCATGGCTCAATGATAAGGGCGAATGGGAATGCTGGCAATATTTCGACAGCCTACGCGATGCCGTTGACAGCCTATACACACTTGACGATGGCACGGTTGACGAAATACGCGTCATGGAGGTGCAAGCACGCATGTGTGCTGAGGCCGCCACAGCAATGGGAGGGGATGTAAAATGAGAGAGTGGAGAAGGCGTTACCGCGTAAACCGCATAATCGAAGCAAGGACTGAGGACAAATCACGCACAATGGTGATATGCTGCATTTCCTTTTTTATAATCACAAACATCATCGGCCTATTAATCGCTGGGAGATAACAACCACCAACACAAAACAACAACATGGACATCACCACAATAATCGTCGGGTCACTTACATTGGTATTTGGCATCATTTATTTATTTGTCACATTCCTGCTTCCGTTTTACGTTCGCAGGATTATGAAGGCCTCGGAACAACTCCGCAACAGAATGGCTAAAATTGACACAATAGAACAGATCCAAAGGGCGCAACTCAAAGCACTCAACGAGATCATTAAAATCAATTGGGAGATTAAGAACCAAAACTAAACACCAAACAACTAGAAGCATGAAAAAACTAACACTAAAAGAGATATTAGAGATCATATCATTTGGATATGATAAAGAAGGCAAACTGGTCGTAACAAAGTTGAAAGCTGACCTAATTGGCGACCACCACGGCCACCACGAAGGAAACCACCACGGCCACCACATCGGTGACCACATTGGCGTCCACGATGGAAACCACGTTGGCTACCATTACGGCGACCACAAAGGAGACCACGAAGGCAACCACTACGGCTACCACACTGGAAACCACGAAGGCAACCACTACGGCGACCACGAAGGTGACCAAGTCGGCGTCCACAAAGGCTACCACGAAGGCGACCACGAAGGTGACCACACAGGAAACCACGAAGGCAACCACTACGGAAACCACAAAGGCAACCACGTAGGCGTAAAATACACAAACAAAAACAAATGAACATCATTTATATATGGCTTGCATTAGTGCTATACACTGCCAGCCTATTTGCATCAATCTATGTCTGGAGTAAAATAACAGACTACATCGAAAGAAAACAACACCACAAAAACAATGAAAAAAAGTAAAGAAATTAGTTCGCTCGCAACAGCGTTGAACAAAGCGCAAGCTCAGATGAGCGGCGCAAAAAAAACGGCAAAAAACCCGTTCTTCCAATCGGCATACGCCAACCTTGAAGAAGTCATCAACTGCATCCGTGAGCCATTTGCGGATAATGGGCTAAGCTTCATGCAATTCCCTATTACAGAGGAAAACCGAGCAGGGGTTGACACCATAATAATGCACAGCAGTGGCGAATGGATCAGCCACCCGTGCTTGCTGACATGTGCCAAGAACGACCCGCAAGGCATGGGAAGCGCAATAACATACGCCCGGCGATACGGTCTGCAATCTGCGGTCGGCTTACCATCCGAGGATGATGACGGCAACGCGGCAACGCGGCCAACGGCAAAAGCAAAGCCAGTTGCAAAGCCAGTTGCGAAGCCACAGAAATCAGCGACCAAGACGCAAATCACAAACATTGACAAGCTACTGACTAAATCGGGCTTTGACGATGACAAGGTTGACAAGGCTGTCAGTTGGGCATCCGGTGGAGCGCACAGCAATGTGGCAGACCTTACACAACCGCAAGCGGCCAAGCTAATTTCATTCATCACAGAAAAAATCAAATGATTACCACATACGACTTTGACCAAGGCACGGATGAATGGCTTGAGATGCGTGAGGGTAAACTCACCGCCAGCCAGTTTGATGTGATCTTATCAAGCAAGACGCTCAAATATGCCACGATCTGCAAAGACCCGTCTGACGATGATCTGGCAGGAATGGCGCGAGCAAAAAAACAAGCGGAGGTGCTTGAACAACTAAAAGCCGGAGACGTTGAGAGCAAATTTCTGAACGCCTCCGGGCTGAAAGGTTTGACTGACAAGGGCATTGTCACAATCTATGATGACAACTCAGGTTGCACACTTCTTGGCTCATCAACGCAAAAGCACATCGACAACATGCTTGCAGAAAAGTATTACAAACACGGTGACCTTGAGCCATTTCACACAAGCCACGCAATGGAGCGCGGCAACAGGCTTGAGCCAATAGCGCGCACAGACTTTGAGATGCTTAATGACCAGAAAGTTGACGAAGTTGGTTTCATAATCAATTCAGACATCAGCGAGGATGTAGGATGCTCGCCTGACGGATTGATCGGTGATGACGGAGGCATTGAGATTAAATGCCCATTACCATCAACGCACATTGCATACCATCGTGACGGCATATTACCGACCAAATACAAGGCACAGGTGCATGGCTGCATGGCCGTGACTGGCCGCAAGTGGTGGTGGTTTTATTCCTTTTGTCCCGGCTTTAAAGAGTTTAAATTGCTCGTTGAGCGTGACGCATACACAGAAAACCTTCGGAGATGCTTGAAAGAGTTTGACGGCATCTACCAAGCACAAAAAACAGAAATACAACAACTAATAACAGACTAAAAAAATGACAAGAATAGTAAGGTTAAAAATTGACGTGATGAAAATCGAAAAAGCAAGGTTGTTCCAAGGCAAAAAAGGGACGTATCTTGACGCAACGGTTTTCCTCAATGATGAAGCTGGCGAATATGGCGACAACGGCATGATCACACAAGACGTTAGCAAAGAAGAGAGAGAGGCAAAAGTCAAAGGCGCGATCCTTGGCAATGCCACCATCTTTAAGGTGCTTGACGATGACAACCAGCACCAGCAAGCAGGGCATCCAATGCCACAAGGCGCACCTCAAGATGAGGAGCATGATGACATCCCGTTCTAACCCCCAAAAAGCCGCCTCTTAACCGGGGCGGCTTAATTTACCACTATGATCATCAAGCACATATCAGGCACGCCCAAAGCACAACCACGGCCGCGAGCTTTTGCACGCGGTGGCAGAGCATCAGTTTACAACCCGAAAACCGCCGATGAGTGGAAAGGGCAAATTAAAAAAAGATTGCAGCAATATCAAGGCATGAACCTTGATGGCAACTTTAACGTTACACTTAACTTTTTTTTTGCGCGTCCAAAGTCACATTTCGGCACTGGCAAAAACTGCAAGGCACTAAAAACAACATCACCGGTGCAACACACGCAAAAGCCCGACCTTGACAACCTCGCCAAGGCAGTGCTGGACGCAATCACGGACTTGCAGATTTGGAAAGATGACAGCCAAGTAACGGAGCTTACTTTGGCAAAAGAATGGGCTGACGTGATCAAGCCCGGCATGATTGCTCAAATTAAACTTATAAAATGAAACTACTACAAGGAGACTGCCTAGAGCAGATGAAGACATTACCAGACAACAGCGTTGACGCTATCGTATCAGATCCACCATATGGCATCAGCTTTATGGCTAAGAAGTGGGACTATGACGTGCCCAAGGTTGAGGTATGGCAGGAGGCAATGCGGGTGCTAAAGCCTGGCGGTCATGCGCTCATTGCTTGTGGCACACGGACACAGCACCGAATGGTTGTGAATATAGAAGATGCAGGCTTTGAGATTCGTGACGTGGTTTCATGGATTTATGGGAGCGGGTTTCCGAAGTCGCTGAACATTAGCAAGGCGATCGACAAGGCGGCAGGTGCAGAGCGTGATGTCACGGGCTATAAGAAGCTGAACGAGAAAGACAAGAAGACCTACATACCAAATGGTAAAGATCAAATGTTTAAGGGCTTAGTCCAAGGAGATAGGAAAATGCAAATCACCGCCCCCGCCACCGAAGCCGCGAAGCAATGGGACGGCTGGGGGACTGCTCTAAAGCCAAGCTGCGAGTTCTTCACACTAGCCCGCAAGCCACTCAGTGAAAAGACGGTGGCAACTAACGTGCTGAAATGGGGCACGGGTGGGATAAATATTGATGGGTGTCGGGTGGGGACGGATGAGGATTGTAGTCGAAAAAAGTCACTTGTGAAAGACACTGCAGCTGGATTCGGTAAAGGTGCGGCGATGGGTGGAAATGGACACGCTCAAGGTCGCTTCCCAGCCAACCTAATCCACGACGGCTCGCAGGAGGTTCTGGAGTTGTTTCCGGTGACGAAGCCTAGCAAGGCAAATCTCAAGAGTGACAACAGGATGGTTACTGGCGCAGGCAATAGCCTAAAATTAGGCAAGGCGGGAGAACGCAGCCCAGAGAACAGTTACACAGACAAAGGCTCAGCCGCCCGCTTTTTCTATTGCGCAAAAGCGAGCAAGAAGGATCGCGACGAGGGCTGTGATGACATTCAGACAAAGCCAAGGAATGAGCACAACCTAAGCAACAACGCTTGCGGAAGATGTGGACTAAGGGTAAAGGCAAATGGTAGTGGCAAGAAGTGTGAGTGTGGAGAACTTAGGGAGATTATCAAATTGCAACCAAAGGGCAACAATCATCCCACAGTCAAGCCCACCGCGCTGATGCAATACCTCTGCCGACTCATCACGCCCACAGGGGGAACGGTGCTTGACCCATACATGGGCAGCGGTAGCACAGGCAAGGCGGCTCTTAAGGAAGGCTTTGACTTCATCGGGTGCGAGCTTGACCCCGATTACTTCAAAATAGCTGAAACAAGAATTAACAACGAAATGGAATGACGGCCGATGATTTGGAGCATGAATTGACAACGTGCCGATTGCTTGCTTGCTCATGCCCGACATGCAAAACCAAGCCGAGAATCATATACACGCCCGGATGTGTTACAATGGCTTGTGAGTGCGTTAAGCTGGCTTTACCTGATTGGGACACACGCGGAGTGCTGCGGATATGGAACAGGCTTTGTCTTGGCGGCGCGATGCAACAGAGGATTGCTGACAGGATGATACAGGAGTATTTCGAGAAGGTTGAAAAATAATTGTAAAAAAGATGAAAAACATATTTACATATTTCAAGATTTAGGTAATTATGCGTTTACCGAGAGGGACAACAACAAACCACAACAAACAATGACAGAGAAAGAGATCATCAAAACCATCAAAAAGCATTCGACACCAGAGATGTGGAACAGCATCATTGACCTTCACGAAACATCTATTAACGAGGAATGGGATGAGCCATACAGCATCAAGGATAGCTTCGACCATATAGACGACCAGTCAGACGAGCATGGCTACAAACACCTGCAAACACCTTGCAGGAAGGTCAATATAGCTCTAGGTGTCTATGTCCCAATCACTCAAGAGGAGATAAACAACACCTTTGTGAGTCACGGCAAGAAATGGGATTTCAAGCTTGGCGGCGTGGCATATAGGTTTAGTCATCATGTTGACAGCTAACCAACCAGCCCCTCAGGGGGCGCAACAATTAAAACAATGAAAGCAAACCACAAAAATGAACTGGATAAACATACACACTGACACTCTGCGATCTGAGGACTACCTTGGAGCAGACCCGATTGAACGGGCAACTTGGCTCAACCTGATGGGCTGGTGTTGCTCACAGGAGAACGGCGGCATGATCAAAAACGCGGCAAAATGGAATGATCGCAAGTGGCAACAGCTATGCGGAATAACCAAGGATGAAGCAACGTTGGTTTCTGATCTTTACCACATAGATGAGGCAGGGAACATGATCGTTAGCCTTTACCCTATCGACAAAGAGCAGGAGGTTGCAAGCAAGCGCGAGACGGCCAGAGCGAACGGAAAAAAGGGCGGCCGACCTAAGCTAAAAACCCAGAGCAAACCAACGTTGGTTAATTATAAAAACCCAGAGCAAACCAACGTCATAAAGCGTAAGGGAAGGGAAGGGAAGGGAATAGAAGAGAAAGAGAAGGGAATTGAGATGCCTTTCGCATCGAAAAAATTTGCTCAATCATGGAAGGAGTGGATTGATTACCGAACAGAGCGCAAAAAGAAGCTCACACCCATGATGATAACTAAACAACTCAAAAAGCTGGAATCGTTCACCGAGCGCGAAGTGATTGACGCAATTGACCGATCTATTGCATCAGGCTACACCGGGCTATTCCCGAAAACATCAACCACAACAATAAACCCACAAACAAATGAAAAAGGAAAATCGCAATACGCATAAAGCAAGCCAAGTAATGAACATGTTTGACGATCCATTGTCAATTAAGTCACCAGAGCCACCAAGCCGTGAGGCACTAAACACGCACTACCGCGAACTATTCCCGGAGTACAGATGGGATTTGCACGCGGACTGCATGACAATCGCCAAGGAATACTGCTGGTTTTACGATGACTTTATCACCCGCAAGCCAGCCCGGTGGCTCAGTTCGCTAGGTCAGACAGGCACAGGCAAAACCGAGTGGGCAAGGCGCGTAAAGAATGCAGCAAAAAAAAGAATGCCAGCACAACTTTTCCATTGGTCAAACGTTTGCGATCAGTTTTTGGCCAAGCGTGATTATGGCGTGCTTGATTACATGGCTGACCTTGATTTTCTCGTGATTGATGAAATTGGCCTCAAGGACTGGAAGCACGCAAACCGTGACCTATCCGCTCTACTGAACCGGCGGCTTGGCAAATGGACGATTATCACAAGCAACCTTTCACAGGCCGAGCTTGCTGACATTGACGCACGCATTGCATCCCGGCTGGTAAGAGGTGATAACCGCATTGTCACAATGACAGAGCATTGCCCTGATTACTCACAGATGCTTTATAAGCAATCCATCAACAAGTAACCAATCAAAACCAATGAACATATTTAAAAAACCAGAAGAAACAGAATACAACGTATTGAGCCTAGGTGCTGGGGTGCAATCATCTGCGCTTGCACTAATGGCGGCACACGGAGAGATCACGCCCGCGCCAGACTTCGCTGTATTTGCCGACACAGGAGCAGAGCCAACCGAGGTTTACGAGTGGCTAGAGACGCTTAAAGAGTTAATAAAACGCTCTCCGCACCCGTACCCTGTTCACGTTGTGAAAAAAGGCGATCTGACGGCAGAACAATTAAAAGTGCGTGTGTCTCAAGGTAAGGGCAAAAAACCAGAGGGTGAAACCTACATCAAGAAGTTGATCCCGATGTTTGGCATTACGCCAGACGGTGAAAAACGGGGTGCAATTGGCAGATCATGCACAGAAGATTACAAAATCCTTCCGATTAGAAAAATGCTTCGCGAAGCTTGCAACATTAAGCGAGGCCAGCAACATAACTCTGTGACTATCTGGATTGGCATTTCGTGGGATGAGATACAGCGAGCAAAAAAATCGCGGGTAAAGTGGGCTCAACACAGATGGCCGTTGCTAGAAACCAAGATCAACCGCATTGAGTGCATTAAATGGATGATTAATAACGGACACCCAATACCGCCGCGCTCGGCTTGTTATTACTGCCCGTTTCACTCTGATACTGAATGGCGCAGGTTACGTGATGAAGATCCTGTGCATTTCCAGAAAGCAGTCGATTTTGATCATGAGCTAAGAAAGCAGGTAAGCACGTTTGACAAGTTTACGCAAATGGAAGTCTACTTGCACAACTCATGCAAACCACTGGACGAGATCGACTTTGACAACGACGAGGACAAGGGACAGCAGGTGTGGGATTTCCAAGCAGAATGCGAGGGCATGTGCGGAGTTTAAACAATTTCAACCAACAACAACAAATGAACGCATACGAAGCATTAAAACAATTAGACCTGTCAGCATACGAGCTTGCAGAGGCTGAACGCTATGAAAGACGAGCCAAGGCCATGCGAATGGAAGCAATCAAAAGAATGTCGAGTGTATCGGCATATTTCAGCGAGGGCATAAAAAAGGCGCAGGAAATAAAAGCAAAAAGCACTTGCAACAAATCAACAAAAAACTAACATCATAAACATGAAAGCAAAACAACACGGCGGTGCGCGTCCCGGAGCAGGGCGCAAGCCGTTGAAGATCAAAAAAAAGTCAGTTACGATTCCGCTTTTGCCGTCTGACATTGACAGATTCAATGCTTACTGCAAAGCGAACAGCACAAGCCAGAGCAAGGCACTGACCAAATGGATCAATCGCCACTGCGAAAGCAAATAAAAAAACAAATAATGAGCAATACAGAAAAACAACTATTAGACGGCAAGCTGCCGGATGCTTCGGAGGGATTAAAGATAGGCTCGTTTGGCTTTGTGGATAACTACAATCTAAAATGTGGGACTGATGGAGTCATGAGAGTGAAAGACGGAAGGACACTAAATGAATACATAAATAACCCAAGCATAGTTAAAGCCAGAAAAGACGGGGAAACAAACCATGGAGATTGGATTTTAATTACAGCCACTAACTACGAGCGAGGATGCATTCCACACTGTGCATGAAAGATTGTTCGCAGATTTTGAGTTATGAAATGGGAAACGATTGAGAAGAAAAGCCACCCGATTAAAGGGGGGAGTTGGGTTCGCGCTATCGCGCATATCCGAAAGAATGAAACAGGAGAGATTCGCCAATACGAGACGCACGAAATTCTAGCCGATGGTGAGGGGTTTCCGTCTGTGTTCAATTGGGAAGAGAACAACTACTCATGCGACTGTAATCGGGAACTCTTTTTTGAACGTGCGGCGGGAAATGAGATCGAGACGGAGGAGTGCAGCGATGGCAGATTTTCGGTGAACCTCGAAAACCCCGTTACAGGAGAGATTTACTATCGGGAGTTTTCTCCTGCGAACGGAAAGGATCAGTCATGAGCGATAGCGAAATTGAACTGCATCCCGTTGTTCGCCACCCCGTTAAAATTCGGGGGCAACTTCGGGAGATGGAGGGAGACCTACACCACAGCGATATAGCCTTGAGCAATCAAGATAGGTGCGCGGGTGAGATGATGGCGCATGAAATTGGCGACCTCTACATTGACCACTTCAACGAGTCGCCAGTGGATCAATGGTCAAAAGTCATGAGGGCATTACGCGCCCACGGATACGAGATTTCTTTTCCAGCGAACAGCCACCGAAGCCACAGCGAAGCCGTTGACAGCCGCGAAAGTTAAAACACAATAAACTAAAATACTAAGAACATGGACGAGACAAAAATAAATTACAATCATAGATACTACTATGAAAATGGACATATAACTGGATGCTTTGGTGATGATATGGATTCAGTCGATGAGTATGCGGAGGAAATGGACGCTTTAATTCAAGAGCTAAAAAAAATGAGGCAGGCATTACACGATGCTATCAACAGACCTATGGGTATTGTCCCAGAATCAGCAGAAAGGTTTTACGATCAGTCTTATTATGATTTACCCAACAACCAGAAATGACACCAGAAGAAACAGACAACGGTGAAGGGTCGGATGCTTCGGCTTGTTAGCTTAATTTATTATGATACCTGTAAAACAAGAAACCCCAGACATGGAAGCGCATTTCGGTTGCTACGAGAATTGCCATTTCTGCCGAAAACCAACCGATATGTGGCACGAGAACACCAATAACCCCGTGTGTCGAGAATGCGCCCCAAAGCATAAGGTAGCAGAACTGCCTGACCATGGAAGGGCAATCAGAAACCGTAAGCGGCGAGAACGCAGGGCTTTATTAGCTAACGACCAAGTTAAATCATGAGTGAAACGAAATTGATTTCAACGCCTTGTTCGCCCGAGTTTGTTCTTGAGTTTGGGAAACACAAAGGCAAAAGCCTTGAGCGAATCGCAGAGGAAGACAACGCCTACATTCTATGGCTCGACCGTGAGGATGTCTTGGTAATTGACCGAGAGTTCTTAAAGTCCTGCCAGATGGACAACTACCTAGATGACGGAGAGCGGTGGAGCGCATTTAGAAATGATTAGGCGAACAGCAAGCGATGTCACGGCAAAGCCGTTGATATTCGCAAGAGTTAAACAATGCTGTTTACCTTGATACATGTAATTTTTTAGTGTAAAAGCGAAAGCATGCTAACAGCAAAACAGAAAAAAACGCTGGATCTTTACCTGAGCAATGACATGAACGCCTCGCAAACAGCAAGGGTTCTAGGTTGTAACACATCAACCGTTCAACAATGCCTTAAAGTAATTGAGAAAAAAGGAGAAGCACCTTGGTTATCAGGCGCACCTAAGCCAGACCACCTTGGCATGACGAAAACCACAGTGCAATATGATGCTGATGGTAAGGTTATTCAAGAATGGCGCAGGATGTCTCCAATGCTGGACAAGATGCAACATGTGGCTGATGGGCTATGTGAGCAAGTCAAAGGCAAAGGCAAGGCTAAGGCAAGACGCACACGCAAGACAGATACGGATGAGATACTGTTTGAGATTGACCTGTTTGACGCACACGTTGGCATGTATGCCGACGAGCGTGAGACGCTTGACGAAGATTATGATTGTGACATTGCATCCCGGAGGATGATTGAGGCGGCCGAAGGGATAGCAAGGAGATCAAACAGGCCGCACAAGGCTGTGCTAGTTTTTGGGGGCGACATGCTCCATTCTGACAACCGATCAAACAAGACAGAGCTAAGCGGCAACGTGCTTGACGTTGATACCAGATACCACCGAGTAGTGAGCTATATTATCGCAGCTTGCCGTGATGCTGTACAGGTAGCCGCGTCAATTGCAACGGAGGTTGAGGTTGTTGTCCTAGAGGGCAATCATTCGTGGCATTCTGAGGTGTGGCTGGCTCGTGTATTGGATTCATACTACCATGAATGCCCAAACGTCACGGTCAAGCTTGACGCATCACCTCGCAAGAAATTGGTGTTTGGTAAGAATCTGTTGATATGGTCACACGGTGACAAGGTAGCCGCAAACAAGTGGCCTCAGATCATTGCTGCAGAGTTCCCGCAAGAATGGGGCGCAACTAAGTTTAGGCATATGAAGTGCGGCCACATACATCATCAAAAGAGCATAGCACCGGTAGTAGTCGACGAGCAAGCGGGATTGCTTGTTGAGTATTTGCCAGCATTGTGCGCGAGTGATGCTTGGCACAGCCATGCAGGATTCATCGGAAGCCAAAAAGGAGCGTGCGGATTTGAATATCACAAAGAAAAGGGTTGCATTACCAGATTTTTTAACGCTGTATAGCATCATGAGCGGATTATTTGACGAATGGACACCAAGGGAACTGGCTGCATTACGGCGTGGGCTTGCTTGGCTAGGCGCATCACAACCGCAGGAGAGCGACGATGATGACTTAGATGAGTATGGGCTAGGCAAAGGCAGTGCAAACGCGTCAGATGGCAACAGGGAGCAATTAAACAGCCCCCCTAGTAAGGAATCTTTTAATATTTAGATGATTTGGGGTTTGCGTCAT
>Ga0208954_1000323_pt1 | contig 14275 bp, 13 predicted proteins | sample AOAMet2_C33A6_35_2_FD_188081 | JGI IMG/M metagenome (GOLD analysis project Ga0208954, IMG submission 188081) | Ammonia-oxidizing marine microbial communities from Monterey Bay, California, USA - C0912_C33A6_35 (SPAdes) | ecosystem: Environmental > Aquatic > Marine > Intertidal zone | place...
AAATCCTCCCTGCCTAACGCAGATCGTTTGGGCATCTCAATAGTGAGTTGATCTTTATACATTCTTATAAACCATTATTTATTAACAATACCCATACTTCTTAACCATAAAATGAGATAAGAAAACCATGATAATAGGGTTGAGGATGCAATTAAAATAGAAAAAGCTGGAAGAATAAACATATCCAAATATATCATTCCTTGTTGGTAAGAGAGACTAAAAAGAATTAATCCTATATAAAATATTTGTAAAAAAGTATTAATTTTACTCGAAATAATAGGTTCAATTTTTAAGCTTCGCTCAACTAACCATGAGATTATTACCGCTCCAAGAATAGCTAAATCCCTGGAAACAATTAAAATTATTAACCAGGATGGAATCGCCCCCATGTAACCCAAAGCTAAAATAGATGAAACTATAAGTGTCTTATCAGCAATTGGATCAAGATAGCTTCCTAAAATAGTACTTTGATTAAATTGTTTTGCAATAAAGCCATCTAATGCATCAGATAGACCGCTTAATACAAAAAATATTAAACCCAAGGAATAATAACTCGAAAATATTAACCATATAATTATTGGGGTAAACAATAATCTACCAATAGTAATAATATTAGCAAAGTTCATTTAATTATCCTTAAAGGAAAATAATGATGATATATTTATTTAATTATAATAAAAGAGTTTATTGTGATTAATATTATTTTAACTTAGAGGTCAAAAATTGTCAGAAGAAAAAATAAACAAGAAACACAATAAAGGAGAAAAAATTACCTACTCCTCTTCTGGAGTTGATATAGAAAAAGCCAATGATCTAATTGAAAATATTAAACCTATTGTTAAAAAAACACAAAGACCTGGTGCAGACACAAAGATTGGAGGTTTTGGTGGAATTTTTGACCTTTCTTATTGTAACTATAAAGATCCCCTCCTTGTTTCATCAACAGATGGTGTTGGAACAAAACTACTTTTAGCTATTGATCATAATTTTTATGATAATATTGGTATAGATCTTGTAGCAATGTGTGTTAACGACCTAATTGTTCAGGGTGCTGAGCCACTTTATTTTTTAGATTATTTTGCTACAGGTATACTCTCAAATGAAGTTGCAGAGAGAATAATAAAAAGTATAGCAGAAGGATGTATTCAATCAAATTGTGCCTTAATTGGTGGAGAAACCGCTGAAATGCCTGGACTCTATGAAAAAAAACATTTTGATTTAGCGGGTTTTTCGGTTGGAATAGTTGAGCGAGATTTATTACTTCCAAGTAAAAATATACAAGAAGGTGATATTGTAATTGGATTTCCGTCAAATGGACTTCATTCAAATGGCTATTCACTAGTAAGAAATATTATTAAACAAAAAAATATAAAAACATCTCTTCCTATGCCAAATGATAGTAAAAAAACGATATCTGAAGTACTTTTAGAACCTACAAGAATATACGTGAAATTAATTTTAGATTTATTGAATAATATTGAGGGAATAAAAGCTATTTCTCATATTACAGGAGGTGGAATTACAGAAAATCTTCCTAGGGTTTTTCCTAACACATCAATTAATGCTGAAATTAATTTATCTTCCTGGGATAGACCTGAAATATTTAATTGGCTAAAAAGCTTAGGCAATATAGATGAAGATGAAATTTTAAAAACCTTAAATTGTGGAATTGGTTTAATTGTAATTGTCGACCCTAGTAATGCTAAGAATATATCAAGCTATCTTAATAAGATTAATGAAAATCACTTCGTGATTGGTGAAATTACTAATAATAAAAAAAATAACTCTGGAATTACTTACAAAAGGGATTAAATAAAAATGAGAGTTGGGATTTTAATATCAGGTTTTGGCTCTAATATGATGAAATTAATAGAATCTTGTGAAAATAAAGATAGCAAAGCCTCTATTGAACTAGTCTTCTCAAATAATCCTGATGCAGAAGGTTTAAAGTATGCTAAATCGAAAGGAATAAAAATAGTATCAATCGACCATAATAGTTACGAAAGTAGAATTGAATTTGATAATCAGGTAAATAAGGTCTTACTAGATCACGATATAGAATTTATATGTAATGCTGGTTTTATGCGAATACATAGCGATGATTTTGTAAATAAATGGTTTAATAAACACCTAAATGTTCATCCGTCTCTTTTACCTTCATTCAAAGGTTTGAATACTCATAAAAAAGCAATAGAAGCAGGCGTTAAGTTTGCAGGCTGCACAGTTCATATGGTTAGATCTGGAGTTGATGAGGGTCCGATAATTGGTCAAGCAGTTACTTCAGTAAACCAAAGTGATAACGAAAAATTACTAGCAGCAAAAGTTCTTGAGCTTGAACACAGACTATACCCTGTTTGTCTTCATTTGTTCGCTGAAGGTCTAATAAAAGTTAATCTTGATAAAATTAACTATAAAGAAAAAGCAATAAAAAAGTTGGAAGATTTCAAAATTTAATTCTATGAATTAATTTCGCCTTCATCAAAGAAAAAAGCAATCTCTATAGCGGCATTTTCTTCAGAATCCGATCCATGTACAGAGTTGGCTTCAATATTTAGAGCATAGTCTGCTCGAATTGTTCCTTTCTCAGCTTCCTTAGGATTGGTTGCACCCATAATATCTCTATTTCTTTGGATCGCATTTTCTCCTTCAAGAACCTGCACAACAACTGGTCCGGAAGTCATAAAGTTTACCAAGTCATTATAAAATGGTCTTTCTTTATGGACAGAATAAAAGTCTTCAGCCTGATCCTGAGTTAATAGTATCCGTCTTTGAGCAACAACAAACAAGCCGCCATCTTCAAACTTTTGTATGATTTTTCCTGTAATATTTCTCTTAGTTGCATCAGGTTTAATTATTGATAGAGTTCTTTGTAACGTCATAATATTCTCCTTTAATTATTAATTATTGCTAATCCATTTTCCATTATTATCTTGCTCAAAAGATTTTAAGTCATAGTTTAAATCTTCGATTCCTCGTTTATATGATTCTAACTCATCAGTAACCTTCAGATTTTGCTCATTAAAAATATAAATACACCTTTTCCAATTATCTGGTTGATTTATAATGATCCCATCAATAGAAAAAATAATATTTGAATTATTAAGATTTTCTTCATTACAGGTTAAATAAACATTATGTTTATCAGGGTTTAAGTCACTCTGGCTACCATGTGGTATGAAAGAGGTATCATTAAAAGTCCACATCAAGTCATTAATTTCTTCCATCCTCTCAATATTGTCCAAAAGCACTAAAGAATTCCAATTTTTAGAGATTGATTTTTCTATTAGCGAAATTAAAAATAATTCAATACTTAAGTTTTTTAATTTATAGAAAAAAATTTCAGTCAATCTTTACTCATAAAATTTTGAAACAAGTGTATCTAAAAGATGAACTCCAAAACCAGTTGCCCAACTCGTATTAATAGAATTTTTCTCCATTCCTGTTGCCGTACCGGCTATATCTACATGAACCCATGGAACTTTATTGACAAATCTTTTTAAAAACTGAGCGGCTGTTATTGATCCGGCTCCCCCCATTCCAATATTCTTCATATCAGCGAATTGAGAATTAATCATTTTATCATAAGAGCTTGATAGTGGGAGCCTCCAAACTAAATCACCAGACTCCTCACCTGCAATAAAAAGCTTATCAGAAAGACTATCATTATTACTGAATATGCCAGCCATTTTATTACCAAGAGACATTACGATAGCACCCGTTAAAGTTGCTAAATCGATCATAAATTCTGGTTTAAATCTATCTTGAGCATACCATAAGGCATCAGCAAGAACTAAACGTCCTTCCGCATCAGTATTTTGAATTTCGATTGTTTGACCAGACATAGTATTGACAATGTCGCCAGGTTTCTGAGCAGTTCCATCTGGCATATTTTCTACTAATCCGACAATACCTACGACATTGGCCTTTGCTTTTCTTAAGGCGAGAGACTTCATAAGCCCAACAACTGCCGCCGAGCCACCCATGTCTCCAATCATTTCCTCCATTTTATTGCCAGGCTTTAATGAAATACCACCTGAGTCAAAACAAACACCCTTCCCTACAAAACATAGTGGCTTAGTTTTTTTAGTTTTTAGTCCATCCCATTTGATTATTACTAGCTGACTGTCATATTGACTACCTCTACCGACACCAAGCAAGGAGTCCATTCCTAGTTTTTTCATTTTTACTTCATTCAAAACCTCTACTTTCAAACCGTATTTAGATAGGCCCTTTATTCGCTTTGCGTAATCTTCAGGATTCAAAATATTACTAGGTTCATTTACCAAATCCCTTGCAAGAAAAACCCCTTGCGCAACAGACTTGTTATGATTAAATTTTTTGGATAGTGATCGTGAATTTTTATTTGATACCAATTTAATTGTTTTAGAGAAATTTGTTTTAGACTTTTTTGACTTATATTTATCAAATTTATAAGTAGCCAGAATTGATCCATAGCCAATTCTAAGCATTGATTCATCATTTGATATATTTTTTGAAACTAAAACATCTATATTACTATTAGTTTTAGAATTTAACTGAGTGATCTTACCCCCAATAAGGTCTGATTCTCTTAAAGATATACTTGGATCTTCTCCTAGGCCAATGATAATAATTTTAGAGTAACCTAGCTTATCTGAAGAAATAATTTCCAATGTCTGAAGTTTATTAAATTTAAAATTTTCATTCTTAATTGCTAAATTAATTGAATTTAAAGTTTTCTGACCTAACCCGGCTATCTTTGGCATTGAGCTTCTATCGCTCACAATAACCAAAGTTTCTTTTTTTTCAGACAGTTTGTTAACAAAACTTACTTTCATAGTTTTCTCCAAAATTAATCATTTTATCATCTGTTAACATTATTTATCGCATATGGGTATAGTTTGTCGTATATAATACGATATAAAATGAAAAATATTGATAAATATATAATTAGTAAAATTTTGTTTGCCTTTACTATGGTTCTGATAGGAATGCTTTCACTAGCGTGGCTAAGTCAAGTCCTTAAAATGCTAGATGAGATTGTTATGCGAGGCGCAGATTTAAAGTCTTTTTTTATATTAACCCTAACTGTTCTTCCAAATATAATATCGCAAATTATTCCTCTTGGCGTTTTTGCCGCCTCATCCTTTGCTCTTCAAACTCTATCATCTGATAAAGAAATGGTTGTTTTACTGACATCTGGAATGAAACCATTGAGATTTTTTAAACCATTTTTTATCTTTGGTATAGCGGCTACCGTATTACTGATAATTTTTTCTTTATTTTTAGGTCCAAGCGGAATGAGGTATACAAAATTTAAAATACATGAAATCCGGCACGATTTATCGGGAACGCTAGTAAGGGATGGAATGTTTTCTATGCCGGCTAAAGGCCTTACTGTTTATGCACATAAAAAAGATAACAATACCTCAATAGATGGAATTTTGGTTCATGATAATAGAGATCTAACATCTACTGTTACCTACTCTGCAGAAAAAGGTTACTTAATTAATGACAACAACAATCCAAAATTAATTCTTCTAAATGGAAATATTCAATACAGAAATTTATCATTGGATGGACCGGGAATGACTACAGTTAGTTTTGAAAAAAATGAATATCTATTTTCAGATTTTTTAAATCAAGATAATAACTTTAACTATGATTCAAGTCAGAGATATATCAGCGATTTATTATTCCCTAAAGATGATGATGAATATGCAAAATCAAGAAAAAAAATATTACAGTCTGCAGGTAATCATAAGTTAGCTCAAATAATACACCCGCTCGCATTTATAATTTTTTCATTTTCAGTTTTTATAAATGGAAAATTTGATAGAAGAGATAGAAATAAAAATATTATTAAATTAACTGGTAGCATAATAATATTTCAAATTTTTGATTTTTTTATTGCATCTATAGCTCAAAGTAACACATTAGCAATTTTATTACTTTATATACTCCCGTTATTATTAATATTATCTTCAGTTATACTAATCAAAAAAAATACTTTGAAGGCAGGAGATTATTAAATTATGAAAATTAATAATATATTGTCATTCTATTTCTCAAAAAGCCTTCTAAATTCTCTTATTTTTTGCACTCTAATCTCATCAGGTTTTATTTTCTTGATAGATTCTATAGAATTGTCTCGAAGAATTTCTAAATCAAATGATAGTGATATAATACTTGCCTTAAAACTTGCTTTTTTAAAGCTACCAGGGATGATTTTTGAAATACTCCCATTTATCGTTCTTTTTGCATCCTTAAGTACTTTTTTTGTATTAGCTAGACGTTCAGAATTAATTATAGCAAGAGCAAGTGGTATATCAATATGGCGGCTTTTATTTCCTGGTGTTAGCTTAATAATGATAATTGGTTTATTTACAGTAATTGTACTTCAACCCTTGATAGCAACATCAACCTATAAATTTAAAGAACTTGAGGCAAGATTTGTTAGAGGTCAGCCAAGTCTTGTGACCTTATCAGAAAATGGTTTGTGGCTTAAAGATATTAATCAAGCAGACAACACATATAGAATTATAAATTCATTAGGTTTAGAAAAACAAGCAAGTAATCTAGAAAAAGTCATTTTTTTTAATCATTCAAAAAGCGGTAAACTAATTAGTAGATTTGACGCAGAGAGCGCTCTTCTGATCAATAATTCATGGGAGCTCAATAATATTTGGATATATGAAAGAGAAAAAAAACCAGAGTTCAAAAATAAAATAACAATCAAAACTAATTTAACATCTAATCAAATTCAGGAAAATTTTGCACCCCCAGAAACGATATCTGTATGGAATCTTCCAAGATTTATTAAGATTGCAGAGCAAGCAGGCTTTACTGCGACAAGACATAAAACAAAATTTTATTCAATTTTAATTTTTCCTCTCTTTCTGTCATCAATGCTAATTATAGCCGCCCCTTTTTCAGTTAGATTCATAAGATCTGAAAAAACAAATACTTTGATTTTATCAGGATTATTATGTGGTTTATTACTTTATACTTTATCCAATGTAATATCAGCATTTGGAGCCTCTGGAAGCATCAACCCTATTTTGTCTGCATGGTCTCCTCCTTTATTGGCGATACTTTTAGGAGTTAGCGCTCTTATATTTACAGAGGAAGGTTAAGTGAAATTTTTTACAATTATTTCATTTTTTATTTTATCAGTTTCTCCAGTTCTTTCTGAAGAAAATATAAAGAACTCAATTGAGTCTGATGAAATTGAATATCTAAACGAAACTGGTGAATTAAAAGCCTTAGGTTCAGTAAAAATTACTAGAGAAGACTATCAACTTGAGGCTGATGAGGTCTCATTTGATCAAAAAAATAACATTATCGAAGGTATTGGAAATGTTATTATCAAAGAAAAAAGTGGATCAACTATTCTAGCATCAAAATTTAAGTTATCGTCTGATTTAAGCGATGGTATTATAGAAATGCCAACATTACTGACTAAAGAAGGCACAGAGATTTCATCCGCCTACGCAATTAGAAGTGGAAGTAAATCTATTGTTCTAAAAAAAGGTATCTTTTCACCTTGTCAGAATTGTAAAAAATCAAAGGAAAAACCATCCTGGCAAGTCAAAGCAAATAGAATTATTTACGATGAAGAAAATGGAAATATAATTTATGAAGGTGCAAGATTTGAATTATTTGGTTTTCCAGTGCTTTATGTTCCTATTGCAACACATCCTAGTCCGGATATAAAAAAAAGAAGCGGTTTCCTAGCTCCCACAATAACAAGCTCTGGCGATCTTGGTTTAAATATTAAAGCACCATATTTTATAAATTTAGCTCCAAATTATGACCTCACAATAACTCCATGGATTGTAACAAAAGGAGCTCTTGTAGGTGAGGGGGAATGGAGACAAAGATTTAAAAGAGGTAAAATTAACTTTCATATTATTGCAGCCTCATTGACTGATAAATTTAAATCAAAAACTGTAAATATTAATGATGATTGGAATGCTGTAATAAGCTCTCCTTTTAATAATCCAAGTGATTTAAAGCAATTAGGAAAAAAACTTGTTTTTGATTATGATGATAATACACATTCTATTACAAATGTTGAAGTAGCAAAACTTGATGATACACGTCCCTCATCAATAGCAGATGCTATAGGGTATAATTTCAGAGGTTCTTTTTCTGCTTACGGAAACTTTCAATTGAATAATTGGGATTTAAATTTTAGTGGGAAATTTGTCTCTGATGACACATTCTTGAGAAGATTTGATCTAGATGACGAAACAGAAATCAAATCTTACTTATCACTATCAAGGTACTGGAAAAATGCACAGCTAGAAATAAATTCAATTTATTTTTCAACATTACTTCCTGAGAGAGATGGGTCTGAGCCATTAATTTTACCAGAAATAAAATTTTCTTGGGACCCGAAGAAAGTAATATTTGGAGGAAAATCAAAGCTATCCATAAATACGCTTGGTATTGTAAGAAAAACAGATGGAAATACTTATAGAATATCTAGTGAAATCAATTGGGAGAGACAATTTATAAAAAAAGGAGGTCATTTATTTAAATTAAATTTAAATTTACGAGGTGATGCCTATAGATCAACAAAAAGGTGGACTCCTAATAATTCATCAAGATTATTCTTATCCAATCCCTTAGGAGAAACAAAAAATATTTATCGTCTTCTTCCGTCGCTAGAAATAGAATGGAAATTACCTCTAAAAAATGATTTTTCAAATACTATAATTGAACCAATTATTCAAATTTCTTATTCTTCAGATAATGATAAGAATATAGAAATTCCTAACGAAGACAGTATAGGCTTTGAACTAAATTCACATAATATTTTTTCTAGAAATAGAATGCCAGGCATAGACCTATGGGAAACAGGTAGTAGGATAAACTATGGCTTTAAATTTTCACATTTTTTCAATAAAAATGGTGTATTTTCAGGATTAATTGGACAAAGCTATAAATTCAAAAATCCTGATTCATTTGAAAAAGGGTCTGGGTTAGAGAAAAAGTTATCTGATTTTGTTGTAGATTTTCTTTTTAAACCAAATAAAGAGATAACCCTATCTTACAGAGGGAGACTTGACGATAATGATATAAATTTAAGAAGATCTGAATTTGATATGCTTATAACTTATCCAAAATGGGGTATTCGAGCAGGGCATGTACTATTAAATAATGTCGAAATTTTAAATTTTAAGGAACAAAGAGAGGCAAGGTTTGCAACTTTCTTTAATCTCACAGATCAATGGCTTATTCAGGCAGCACTGCGTTATGACGTAGTTTCAAGAAATTCTCTTAATAATAGAATTTCTGCAGTTTATATTGACGATTGCATGTCATTTGAAATAGGGTTTAGAAGGAAATTTTCAGAATACAGGGACTTAAAACCATCGAATTCATTTATGATTAAATTTAATGTATTTACTTTTGGCGGCGGAACGTTAGATAGTTCTGATCGTATATCAAAATTATGGGAAAACTAAAATTGTTTTTAAATAGCTTATTTATTTTAAATATTATGAAAAAATATAAATATATTTTAATAGCATTCATAGCTCTTACTTCTTGTTTGTTTAACAGGGAGATTCTTGCCCAAAATATTCAAGCTATTTCTGTAATAGTTAATGATGAAGTGATTTCAAGATATGATGTAAATCAAAGAATAAAGCTTATACTAGTAACATCGGGTATACCGGCTACAGAAGAAAACCTTAAAAGGATTGAGGATCAATCAATTAAGGCTTTAATAAATGAAAGAATTCAGCTTCAAGAAGCCTCAAAATTAGAAGTGCCAGAATCTCAAGAAGAAATTCAAATGACACTTGATAGAATAGCGCAAGGAAACCAAACTACTGCTGAAGGCATTATTGAAAACATAACAAGTCAAGGTGTTAATGTTGATACGTTAATAGATCAAATCAAATCTGAACTTCTTTGGAATAAGATAGTTAGAGGAAGATTTGGTTCTTATATAAATATTAGCGATGAAGAAATTAATATAGTCTATGAAAGAACAATGGATAGTATTAATAAAGTGCAATATGACATTTCAGAGATTTTTTTGGGATTTGAAGATGAAAAGGAAGAAAAAGAGTCCAATGATTTAGCAACCAAATTAGTTGAACAACTAAAAAATGATATATCTTTTGAACCTGTTGCACAGCAATTTAGTCAATCAGCATCTTCAGGGCAAGGCGGTTATATAGGCTGGGTAGTTGAAGGTCAGCTTGACAAAGAAATTATTAATGGAATAAAGAATCTTTCAACTAACTCTATTTCCGAACCTATAAAAACAGTTAATGGATATTACATCATAAAGGTAAATGGAAGAGCAGAAGAAGGGGGTAAGAATCCTATGAGAAATAAATATAACCTAACATCTGTAAGTTTCTCAAAGGAAGATGAGGACTCTGCGCTTGAATTTTCTAAAAATTTTGTATCATGCAAAAGATTGGAATCTCTTTTAGAAGGTTATAATCAAAAAAAAATAAATGTTATTGGAGATAGGCTTCTTCAAGAACTTCCGGTTGAACTTCACAATGAACTTTTAGAAAAGAATGCTGGAAATGCCCTCTTGCCTCGTTATTCAGATGATAACTTAGATATAATATTAATTTGCGATAGAAAAGATGATGTTGGCGTTCAGGTTAATAGAGATGCTATTGAGGATAATATTTATTCTCAAAAAATGGGTATGATGTCTCGAAGGCATTTACGAGATTTAAGACGTGATGCAGTCATTGAGTATAGATAGAAAATTTAGTGATTTGCCTTTAGCTATTACAATGGGGGAACCCGGAGGAATTAATAGCGAAATTTTTTTAAAGGCAATCAAAGAAGTAAATAAAATTAAAAACTTTATAATATGTGATCCTTCCTGGATTGAAAAATCCTTAAAATTTTTTAATAAAAATGTGCCAATTAATATTCTCGATGAAAATTTAGATACAAAAGAAAATTATATAAATATATTTCCAACTAAAAAAAATGTGATTTTTAAGCTCGGAAAACCAAATAAAAGAAATAATAATGCTATTATTGAGTCAATTGACAAAGCAATTTATTTTGCAAAAAATAAAAAAATTTCAGGAATAGTAACACTTCCTATTTATAAAAAAAATCTTATTGAAGATGGTTTTAAATTTCCAGGTCATACTGAGTATCTGTCATACAAAGATAACTCAGAACCACTTATGATTTTAATGAATAAAAAACTTAAAGTAGCAACCGTAACCACTCACATACCTATAAAAAAAATATCAGAATCTTTAAATAAATCTTTAATTATAAAAAAAATTAATATCCTTAATGATAGCCTTATTAGAGATTTTAAAGTGAGTTCCCCTAAAATAGCAATATCATCCTTAAACCCTCATGCTGGTGAGGAGGGAAAAATTGGTAGAGAGGAAATTGATATTATTATTCCGGCCGTAAAACAGTTAAGAAAAGATAATATTACTGTAATTGGTCCTTTACCTGCAGATACCCTTTTTAATAAAGAAAATCTAAATGAATATGATGCTAGATTATGTATGTTTCATGACCAGGCTTTAATCCCAATCAAAACATTAGACTTTTTTAATGGTATAAATTTTACCGCAGGGCTATCATTTATAAGAACATCTCCAGATCACGGAACAGCATTTAATATTTCTGGAAAAAATATTGCTAACCCAACCAGCCTTATATCCTCTATTAAGCAAGCAAAAGTAATAGCAAAAAATAGGCAATCTTATGGGAAGTAGAGTCAATGAAACTCTAGGGAAAACTCTTTTAGACAATAATATAAGTGCAAAAAAAAGATTTGGACAAAACTTTCTTCATGATAAAAATATAATTAAACAAATAGTTAAAGCATCTAATTCTAAAAATAAAAATATCTTAGAAGTAGGTCCAGGCCCAGGGTTGATGACAAAGATTCTTTTAGATGAAAAACCAAAAAACGTTTTAGCGATAGAAACAGATGAGTCATTTTTACCAATTCTAAATAAGATAAAAGAAGACCATCCATTAAAATTTAATTTTATAATTCAAGATATATTAAAAGTTAATTTAGATGATTTAATGAAAGATAGTTATTCTATTGTATCTAATCTACCTTACAACATATCCGTTCCTTTTATTACATCGTTGATTGAAAAAAATCAGCCTGTTAAATGGGAAACCTTAACCCTGACTGTACAAAAAGAAGTGGCCGATAGAATGTTAGCGGAAGTAAACTCTAAACAATACGGAAGATTGAGTGTGTTAATTAAATGGAGGGCTTATATTGAAAAAATATGTGATATAAAGCCAACTTGCTTTATTCCTGAGCCAAAAGTAATGTCTACAGTTATAAAAATTAGACCGAAAAATAATATAGTAAAGCCTTCGGTAGCGAATTTTAAAAAAATTGTATCTGCCGCTTTTGGATTTAGAAGAAAGACCCTAAAAAAAAGCTTGGGTCAGCTTGGAATAGATGGAGAGGAGCTAGCTAAGAAAGCAGGAATTGATCCAAAGTTAAGAGCTCAAAACTTAACGATAGATGACTTTTGTAATTTATCTGATGTATATGAAAAACTAAAGGTCATTCAATAAATTATTAATAATATCTTGTATATTAAGCTGACGAGATCTTTTTAATCCTTCGGCAATAAGTATAGATTCTATATTAACCAAGCTATCTTCAAAATCCTCATTGATAATAATATAGTCATACTCAGCGTAATGACTTATTTCGTTAGAAGCTTTTGACATTCTATCTTTTACCGTCTTATCAGTATCCTGGTTTCTTTTTAAAAGTCTTTTTTCAAGCTCTCTGGCAGTTGGAGGTAATACGAAAACTTTAATTAAATCATCCTGAAGTGAATTCATTAACTGCTGAGTTCCTTGCCAATCAATATCAAATAGAACGTCTTTACCATTATCAACAGCTTCTAATATAGGTTCTTTTGGTGTCCCATAATAATGATTAAAAACTTTTGCAGACTCTAAAAATTCATTGTTCTCTAACATTTCATTAAATTTACTTTCATCAATAAAGTAATAATCACTTTTATCGACCTCTCCTGGCCTTGGAGGCCGAGTTGTGTATGAAATTGACAAAAAAAGGTTTTTATTCCTTTTTAATAGTTCTCTTGATAACGAAGTCTTTCCAGCTCCAGAAGGAGATGATAAAACTAACAAAATTCCCCTTCTATCATTTTTCAGATTATTAATCATAGAATCAATTATAGTAGCGGGAGAAAATTAAGGAAGCATTAGTTCCTCCAAATCCAAAAGAATTTGATAAAATAGAATTAATTTCCTTTTTTTTACTTTCATGAGGTACTAAATCAATTTTTGTTTTTACAGAGGGATTATCTAAGTTCAATGTAGGCGGTATAATATTTTCTCTTAAGCACATTATACTAAATACTGCCTCAACAGCTCCAGCAGCTCCAAGAAGATGTCCTGTTGAGGATTTAGTAGATGACATTGATAAACCGTCAACTTTACCCTCAAAAGCTTTTTCTACCGCTCTTAGCTCTATTTCATCACCTAAAGGAGTAGAAGTACCATGAGCGTTAACATAATCAATTTCCCCAGCTGTAATTCCGGATTCATTCAAAGCCATTAAAATAGATCTATAAGCACCATCTCCATCTTCAGCAGGTGAGGTAATATGAAATGCATCACCTGAAACACCATACCCTTTTAATTCACCATAAATTTCTGCATTTCTTGACAAGGCATGCTCAAGTTCCTCAAGGACAATAAAACCAGCCCCCTCACCCATAACAAAACCATCTCGATCAGTGTCATATGGCCTAGAGGCTTTTTTTGGTGTATCATTAAAATTAGTGCTTAATGCACGGCTTGCAGAAAAACCAGCCATTCCTACAGGGCAAATAGCTGCTTCAGCGCCTCCAACAACCATTAAATCAGCTTTATTGCTTTTAATCATTTGCGCGCCCTCTCCTATTGAGTGCGAACCTGATGCGCATGCTGTAACAGCAGCTAAATTAGGGCCTTTTAAATTATTCCTAATTGAAATTTGCCCGGCAGCTAAATTAATTAGAGCGCCCGGGATAAAAAAAGGACTAACTCTTCTTGGTCCTTTTTCTTTTAATAGAAGTGATGTTTTCTCTATACTTGCAAGACCTCCTATACCTGAACCAACACCAACACCTGCTCTGTATTGATCATTTTCGTCATCAGGAAGCCAACCAGAGTCCTTTAATGCCATTTCAGCAGCAGCAATTCCATAAAGTATAAAAGTATCGACTTTTTTTTGATCTTTAGTTGAAACCCAATCGTCTGGGTTAAAAGTGCCATCGCTTGA
>Ga0208954_1000333_pt1 | contig 14050 bp, 10 predicted proteins | sample AOAMet2_C33A6_35_2_FD_188081 | JGI IMG/M metagenome (GOLD analysis project Ga0208954, IMG submission 188081) | Ammonia-oxidizing marine microbial communities from Monterey Bay, California, USA - C0912_C33A6_35 (SPAdes) | ecosystem: Environmental > Aquatic > Marine > Intertidal zone | place...
ATTGGTAAGAATGCATTAGCTGCATCTTCACAAGAGTTAGCAACATCATCAAGTCTCTGCAATACTCTGTACATATGTACCGCTGCAAGAGGGTCATCTACTCCTTCTCTAAATACGAACCCTGCCGCACGACTTTCAACTAAGTCTGCCTCATGTTCTGCAAGATTTACTTGATGAATTAATTCTCTTAACTCAGTTCTTCCCTTCTTGGTGTATCCAGAAAGTGTTAGATCTCTCAGGTGCAAGACTGTATCTTCGTAAATTGCTGCAGTCTTTTGTACCGCCTCAGCCATCTCGATTACCATTTTTCTTGCTTCTTCATTATTGTAAAGTTCTCTGAAAGACAGTTGTTCTGCAACATTTTGTGCATAATCTGCTATCCTATCTTGTCTTCCGAGCATGTATAGGAACTCATCACTGTCGATTAATAGCTTCCAGCCTTTACTGCTAACCTTCTCTCTCAATGCATTCTTGATATCATCAGCTCTTAGCTCAGCCTCAATTGTAGCATTGATTTCTTCAGATGCATCTTCTCCCGATGCGCTCTTTTTCACAGCAGTTAACATGTGCTCGACAGTTTCCTCTACTGCCTCAGCATGAGTGTGGAATAATTCGAAAACTGTAGGGTCATATTTTCCACCGTCTGCCCCAGCATCTGCTAATGCATCTTCTACAAATATTTCATCGCCACTAGTTTTCCACATAACATATCCTACTAATAAGAATGAGATAGGAAGTACTACAATCAATTTCAATGGATCTGAGCCCATGGCAACATAGAGTGTTACTGAACCAAAACCTGCTGCTGGGAGGCTTGCTACCCATGATGCTGCAATCTTACCAAACACTTTGAAATCCACATTCTTTGCTCCTCCAGCCAAACCGACTCCTACTACTGACCCAACCAGTGTGTGAGTAGTCGATACAGGCACTGCCAGGAATGGCATTGAGAAAATCAGGATAGTAGTTGCCGCTCCAAACTCTGCAGCGAATCCTCTTGTTGGTGTAATATCGGTAATTTTAGTACCAATTGTTTCCATTACTCTCCACCCCCATGTAACTACACCAACTGCAATTCCAACAGAGCCTAAGAGTACTAACCACAATGGGACGTCAACTTGATCTGCCAAACCGCCGCCACTAGAAAGAATATCATATACTGCAGCCATCGGTCCGATTGCATTAGATCTGTCATTAGCACCATGAGCGAATGCAACATATGCTGCAGTGATTATCTGTAGCCAAACGAAAATTTTCTCTACACCTTGGAAACCTTCTCCTTGTTTCTTGAAATCATAGTCTCTCAATACATACCAAAGTATCATAGATGCAATACAGCCGATGACAAATGCTACAATTAGAGAATTTATAGGGAACCAAGCATTATCTGCGAACGGGTCGAAAACTCCATTCTCTTTCACTGGCAACCAGTCGTTCTTATCGGTAATCCATCTTCGTCCCAATACATCTTCTGCTGCTAATCTTGAGATGAATCCTTTCAGTGCCTTAAATTGTAATGCTAAACCTAATGTGAAGAATGTAGGCAAGGCAAGAATCGGCGCTAACCATCTAGATCTCGCAATTGGGTCATCTGCTTCAAGAATACTCGCACGGACAATGAAGAATGTGATGAATGCAAGAATACCACCCATTAGTGGACTTGCTACCCATGATATGACTACTTTTCTCACAACTTCCCAATCTATTAGTGAAGCATTATGTTGTACCTCTAGAACTAATCCTACTCCAACTATACCGCCAATAATAGAATGAGTAGTTGAAACCGGTAATCCAAAACGAGTAGCTATTGTTAGCCAAACTGCTGCAGCCATCATTGCTGCGATGAATCCGAACATCAAATCATTTGCAAATGCGTCTGTAACTAGGGTTTCATCTGCGAGATTAATATTCAGAATTCCTTTTCTTACAGTATCTGTGACCGCGTCTCCTGCAAAGAATGCACCACAAAATTCGAACACTGCTGCTATAATTACTGCTTGTTTTAATGTGAGTGCACGAGAACCTACTGAGGTGCCCATTGCATTAGCAACATCATTCGCTCCAATGTTCCATGACATATAGGCGCATACTGCGATAGCAAGCATTAGAACTACAATCATAATTGGTTCCATGTCCTAATCTAATCCACTTCAGTTTATGAATTTTGAAATATAGAAACTATATAGTTTTCTTAAAAACGCTGTACTGAGATTTATATATAATTATATATCTTAGGTTATCTTCGGGCCAACATGAACTCTGAGAGTGGGGCTAAGTCAGAAGTTAGAAAGATACAGTTAACAGGTGGCTCGACCTACATAGTTAGTCTACCAAAAAGTTGGGTAACTCAACATGGTTTAGGTGCTAGAGATGAAGTAAGAATCGAATGGCGTCCTTCAGGTACATTGAGAGTAATAGCAGATGCATCTTCAGTAGTTAAACAAAGAGAAGTAAGGATAAATTGTAACGAAATACCTGATCATATGATATTCGATCATTTAGTTGCGTCTTACTTGTCGGGGGCTCATCGAATAATTATCTCATCGAATATGGAATTTTCCCGCTTTCAGAGGAAAATATTTCGTGATTTTGTTAAATCAACAAGAGGTCTTGAAATAACTAACGATCATAATCGAGAAATTGAAATGATAAGTTTACTTAATCCTTCTGAAATGCCGCTATTTTCAAGTATAAATCGCATGTATCTATTGATATCTCGGCAAATAAGAGACTTTTCTGAAGTTCTTATGGGCGGTGACCCTGATATTCTTGAAGAATCTTCTGAGTTAGAGAATGAAGTAGATGCTTTACGATTACTTCTTGAAAGGCAGGCTGGTCAGATTTTAGAATCTGCAAGTATTGAAGACTCTTTGGGGACTTCAAGGTGGGAAGCTGCAGAATTGTGTAAATTAGTTAGGACATTGGAAAGAATGGGAGATCATAGTTTTGCTTTATGCGACTTAGCGAAATCATACAAAGCCCCTAATCTAATTAATATGGATTCACTTCCAATATCTATAATTCCAATCTGGCATAATTCAATAAAATTATTAGTATCCAATTTGAAAAATAGAAATTTTTCTGAAATTCATGATGCTAAATTCAAATTAATTACTGCTCAAAAAGATTTAATTCAATATGAAGAGGCACTAAGGGCTAGTGATGTCGATATTTCTGATGCTTTATTTTTAGATCGAGTTTCAGAATCGTTGAGAAGAATTTGTGCTTATTCAATAAACATGGCTGAAATATTAATGAATATACAAACACATAGAGATTCTATAGAAGTATATACTTAGTTTTACGAGTCAGTTCATTTCAGAATTATTCAGTTAATTCTCCTCGTACAAATTTAATGTATCTCTGTTCTTCATTTTCTTCAAATGGGTGTTCTCCGATATTTTGTTGATATGCAATGCCTATCCATGAGCCATCTTCACTAATCACGGTCTCAAAGAAATCATGTAAAGCGTGAACGTCTGAATTTGCTTCCTCATATGCTGTGACAATATGGAGTGGCTCAGGATCTGCGATAGTGAATTCCCATTGGTCTCCTTCTTGTGGTTCATTCAATGCTCCAGCATAAAGATACCATTCTTCTCCTTCAACATAGTCTCCATCTAAATCTCCATCCTCAAAATCTAAGCCATAGAATGCTAAAGTAACTATATTTTCATCACTAATGCTTACAAATGGATACATCTGAATGCCATTGATATGAGATACATTCCAAGTAGACCAATTAACTCCATAATCATATGATAAAGCGATTCTTAATTCCCAAGCTCCGATGCTTCCATTAGGACAGTCTGCCCAAACTACTGCTACAGTCCCTTTTTCATTTGTATTTACTACAGGATAACCCTCTGGACAATTTCCTTCCCTTGGACCTACCTCAATAGGTGCTTGCCAAGTTCCATCGGTAAGCCCAGTCCCTCTTCCATAGTCATCACTAATTCTCACAACAACCTCTCCACTGTTTGTATCTGCATCTTCTTGAGCGATATAGACATAAGATCCATGTCTTTGACTTGCAATTGTACTCCATCCTCCAGGCACAGCATAGCATTGACTAAATGTCAAACCACCATCTTCAGAATGGTAATACCAATATCTACCGACGTCTCCTGTACATTCAGGTGGAGACGCCCCTGAGTTACCTAGGTAATGGATAATTCCATCTCCCTGTGCAGCAACCCATGGTCTATCATCTGCAGCCATTGTATTCATTCTTTGACATAATCCCGTATCATAGGATGTGCCATTATTTGAAAGAGTATGCCACCAATTATCTTCCAAAGTCGTATCTAGATAGTACACGGTATCCTGTGCGTCTACTGAAATATCTCCCTCGTCTCCTAGACATTCTGAACCACCGGAAAAGTAATTCGCTGTAAATGAATTACCAGGAGTAGAACCAAAATTTTCTCCATGACCCCATGTAGTGCCGTTATCATAAGATGCCCAAAACCAAGAAGCCCAGTAATCCCAACTAGTTTCTGCACCATCTTGACATGCATACCAGGGTCCAGGTTCTCCCCCTAATACTGGGAAAAATGGATTACTTTCCCCACCCCAGCGTAAATCTTTGTGTGCCGTTATGAACATATTTCCATTACTTGTTATAGAAATACTGGGCTCATATCCTATTCCAAATTCGGGAAGATCTTGTCCATTTGACTCGTCCACACATTCGGGATGTCTCGGCAAATATTGGCTTTCACTCCACGTGATAGAAATCGAACTCGAATCCTCCACACTATTTTCTTCTGGTTTTTCATTACCATTCAATACAAAAAAATGCATAGAAGCAGCTACAAGTATTACCACTAATAATATCGAATTAATTGACAAAATTAATTTATCTTTATCCATCTTTTTTCTATTGATATATATGATTGGTCCAGAATCAATAGATGAGTATTCTTCTGACTCCATAATACTACGAATAGTATCTATGCTTTGAGTGTCACCTATTGGCATAGTAAATTATTATCTTATAATCATCGATACTAATTCGGTTTGTGTCAAGTAAATTAATAGCCCCATACCTGCAAACATCATCATCCATGCACCAATGGATTTGATTAAACCTGTTGAGTTTCTGAGATAACCAATCATCGCTTGCCTTCCCATGCTAACCAATGCTGTCACAGCGATCATAAGGAAGCTGACTGAAATCATCAACCCAATAAGGCCGAAGAAAAATTCTGCTCTTCCTACGATTGCTAGCCATCCTATGAACGGAAATACTGCCGCAGCAGTACAATCAACTGACGCTGCAGAGTATCCAATACCCCATAAATACATATTTCTCCTTGGCGTGAATAGTTCCTCATTGTCTTCTTTAGTTTGATATTTATCTATTATATTTTGAACTCCAGAAAGTATGTGCGATGTCCAACCCAATAGCATTAATCCTCCTAGTATAATTAGTAGGAATGCTATACCCACAGCTATATCATGCAGAAAACCAGATAGAGGTAAAATTTCAGATAATCCAAAAATAATTATTCCGATTATTGAGAAGAAGGTTAATTGCCCCAAAGCGGCATATGAACCCATTGCCAAAGGCCCAGGCATATTTCCAATTAATTTACCATTTTCTCTAAGTTCGTCTTCTCTCACCCCTAAGCTCAACGTATAGGTGATGTAGGATGGTAAAACTGGAAAAGCGCAAGGACTGAAGTATACTAGTAACCCTAAAAATAATCCGATTATGAAAACCCCATAAATCGACCTATCGGTTTTCTTAATTCCGAATCTTAGTTCTTCAGCATCTCCCTGGTTTGCCTTTTCGACTGCATTATCGAAAGAATTCCAACCATCAAGAGGAGTCCCTGTACTTTCTTTTGCGACGACATAACCTTCGTGATCAATAACTAGGACTAGAGGCAATAATTGTGCCGAATAATATTCTACTATATCTCCTCTCTCTCCGTCTTCTAATACAATAGTTTCCGCCCCACCATTAACAACAGGCCAGTACATATATTTCTCAGAATCAGAATCACCAAATGTTGAATTTATTTGTTCAAATGTCTCATATTCATACCAAGAAGCAATTGAAACAACAATTACTGAGTAATTCCCCCCTAGTTCTCCCCAAGATTCTATATTCTGATTAATGTGCTCTTGTACATAATGGCAGTTTGCACAATCTATTGCCATGAAATCGAGTATGACTACATTACCGCGTAATTCCGATAATTGCATACTACCATTCTCTAAAGGAATTGTGTCATCAATTCCAGTTCTATTCATAGTCGGGGCGATAAAGTCAGACACGGGTTCAATTTCATCAGAAACACCATATATGGATGTTGATAATCCGAAAAGAGATAATGATGCAAAACCAATTACACAGAATAATACTAATCCGATTCCAAATGCTTTCCATGTATCTTTTTGTCTAAGAACGCTAAAGTCCAGACTTGCGTTCATAAACTGGCCTAAGAGATGGTAGTTTTTCATACCGGCGCATTAGTGCTCATATTTTTTCAATTAAAAAAGACATTTGTCAATCTCATTGTTGAAGGCCTTGACTACACGCAAGAAGGTTATGAGTAAGCCATGGGCCCCCTCTCATGTATCTGAAGTTGCTAAAGGATTAGGGATAGATTTGCGAATAAGTGGGGAAGTCAAACATAGTTTAGTAATTCTACTACAATCGAAATTAAGGGAAATTACTAAACAAATGGAACTTGAGACTCTCGATAAATATCCAGAGAGGAAAACATTAGATGACCCATCTCGAACAAGGCTCGGATTCAACAGAACGAGAGGTTTGATGATTGATGAAATCTCCGAAGTAGAATCTGTAAGTTCTGCTGCAGTTATTTCTGCCAATGAGGAATTAGAAAGGTACCTAAGAGTCATCCTTATTTCCGCATCCGAGATTGCTAACGACGATAGAGTTGCAACAATTAAGCAGAGACATTTAGATATCGCATTTTCAGATTCTAAAACTCATGATACTGAGCAAGACTCAGAAACTCCAGTAATCCAGTCGGAAAAACATGGCTCTCTTGATACTAAATTTGATGTTTTAACCTCTGTGAGTTTGAAAAACATAGTCAAACAGCTTTCAGGTAAGAAGTTAGAGAATGATGCCTTAGATGAACTAATACTTTTATATTATGATAATGCTGCAGATATAGAGTATAATTTACAGAAAAACATTGCTTTAGGAGATATTGAAGAGATTAAGAATTCACACCAAAAATTCGAGCAACTGATGATGCTAGGGTGGATGAGGAGAATTCTTAAATCTGCATCTGAAAAAGCAGAATCTCAAGGTTCGAATATAATCAAACTAGACCATATAGTGTCAGTAGATCAATAATCAAAGATATTAATTCATGAACTCTTTTTCAAAGTTTGAATCTAAAAGTTCCAGAAGCCCCATTACATTATCATGAATTTCAAATAATGTATTATCAGCAGTATAGATTAGAAGAACTTCCGATTCATTATCTTCTTCCTTAATGTGTTGATATGCACAGATAGATTGTACACGTATTCTTGTCGGGCCTAAGTCTGTCATTGCTTTAATCCACATGCTCATGATTCCTGCGGCGCCCGAATAAGGGTTTTAATCGTTTTCCTGCCAAGTATTGCCGAATATAGGTAATTTCATTCTCTTTTCTGACCAGATGAAGATTTTTTATTTCCTCTTTTCGACCCTCTGCCTCTTCTATTTTTCTGCCTATTACCGCTTTTCCCACCATATTTAGAGGAGGAATCTTCCTTCGAGTCATCCTTCTTTTTAAATCTTGATTTTTGTCCTCTTTTTCTTTGTCTTTCCGAAGAACTTCTTGACTTCTGGGGAGGGCCTCTTTGCCGTCTATTTCTTCTTCTCTTATTATTTGCCTGAGGCTTTCTTTCTTTTTCTTCTTCGAAAACTTCTTCTACATATTCCATGGGGTATTCAGTCAAATTTTCAACATTAGGTGGCTGAAATCTTCTCTTTATCCCAACCTCATTTTGAATTTTATTATAGCTTCTTTGCTGCGATCTTTGTACAAATGAGATTACTACACCCTCTGCTCCCGCTCTAGCAGTTCTACCACTACGGTGTTTGTACGCCTTTCCATTTTCTGGTGGGTCATAATGAACTACACAATTTACTCCTTGTATATCGATTCCTCTTGCTGCGACATCAGTGCATACTAATGCCACTGCTCCTCCCTTGGTGAATCTCTTTAACGCACGATCTCTTTGCCTTTGATTTAGGCCACCGTGTAATGTTGAGACTCTCAAATCAGCATCATACATTTGGTCTCCAAGTTTATCTACTCCTCTTCTTGTTTTACAGAATATTATAGTTTTACCACACTTGGAAAGTATTTCAGTAGTCACGCCTAACTTTTGATGTGGCTTCATATTCCAAAATAAGTGCTGCATATTCTCAATACTAACTTCCTTTGGTCCAACTTCGATAGTAACTGGGTCGTGCTGGTAATTTTCTACTAAATCTGCAACATCATCATCTAGCGTGGCACTGAACAAAATGGTTTGTCTCTTTTTAGAACATTTATCTAGAATTTTACATACCGGTTCCATGAATCCCATATCTGCCATTCTGTCCGCCTCATCTAATACTACAGTTTCGACATCATCTAACTTTAGTGCACGCCTATCTAATAGGTCAAGGAGTCTACCTGGACATGCGACCAATATATCCACCCCTCTATTCAATGCATTATACTGATTTTTATAGGATACACCTCCATATATTGAAACAATATCTCTGTCTACTGAAGTAGCAATTGGTCTTAAGACCGAATTAATTTGTTCTGCAAGTTCTCTTGTAGGTGTTAAAATTAGACTTGTAGGTCTTTTCGATTGTGCTCTTTTAGATCTAGCAATTAATGGCAAACCAAAAGCCAGAGTTTTACCTGAACCAGTTGGTGCTCTACAGCATACGTCTCTGCCAAGTAATGAATCAGGGATCGTTTCTCTCTGTACTTCGAAAGGTTCCAATATACCTTGACGTTCTAGTGCTTGAATTATATCGGGACCAATTCCCAAGTCTGAAAATGATACCACAATTCGTCCCTACTGTTTGCTTCGCGACGCCCATCCCTATTTAGCATCAACAGTATTTATATCCTGTATTATTGGGTAGTAAGGAGTTTATCAATTAGTGACGATGTACCAATCCTGAATCTTTTTTCAAGAATTATATTCTTATCTTCTTTATTTATTATATCGATAAACTCCATAACGGTTTTTTTATCTTTTATTCCTCCAGAAATTTTCATCCCCAATTTTTCATTAAAAGTTAATTCATGCCTCATTAATTCATATGATATAATTTTAACATCTTCTGCCGAACACGAACCTCTTTTACCAGTACATGTTTTCACAAAATCTACCCCTGTTGCTAGAGCCATTCTTGTAATCGCTCTAATTTTTCTTTCATTAAGTAAAGGTGTTTCAATAATGACTTTCAGGATTTTTCCTTTTGATGTATTTCTCATAGCGATTAACCTTTCCAATTCATTTTCATTTGGATAATCATCTGTATCTCTGGGCTCTATTACAATATCAATCTCATCAGCACCTAAATTAATAGCAGAGATTATTTCTCTTTTAATTTCATTACAATCATTACTTCCTACGGGAAAACTTCCTACCACTGCTGCTACTGGGATCTCAGAACCGAGAATTTTTTTAGCCACGCGAATCTTTTCAGGGAAAATACAGATAGCAGCAGGTAAATAGGTTCTTGCTTTGTTACAAAATTCTTCAATTTCTTGGTCGGTAATATGAGGGTCTAATAGAGTATAATCGATGAATTTAATCACCTCTTCACTATTCAAATAACCACCTTAACGATTACAACTTTCAAAATCACGCATGAATGATACCAGTGCTTCAACACTTTCAATTGGACAGCCATTATACAAACTTGCCCTAATCCCTCCTACACTTCTATGGCCCTTTAGTCCACCTAAACCTGCCAAAACAGCTTCTTCCAAGAATTTATCTTCAAGTTCAATGTTAGGTAATCTCCAAGTTACATTCATTACTGAACGAGAATCTTTTTCAGCATGAGGTCTCCAAAAATCACTTCTATCCAGTTCGTCATAAAGCAAATTTGACTTAGTAATATTTCTTGCGATTGCCCCCTCCAAACCTCCATTCTCTTCAACCCAGTTAAGCACACGATCTAAAACAAAAATACCGAATGTATTTGGAGTATTGAATAAAGATCCCTTAGATGAATGAACCGAGTAATCCAGCATCGTAGGTATATTTTGGTTGGCTTTCTCCATAGCCCAGGGTGATAAAATAACAACTGTAACTCCACTAGGTCCTAGATTTTTCTGAGCACCAGCATAAATTAAATCATGAGCACTTACATCTATTGGTACACCTGCAATATCTGAACTTGCATCTAGGACTCTTGGTTTCCCGTAGCTCTCTGGTAGATGGTGATATTGTGTACCATATAATGTATTATTTGAGGTATAATGTAGGTATACTGCATCATCTCTAATTGAATATTCTCCATTTTTAGGGATAGATGTAAAACCATTTTCTGAATCATCCCATCTTGGTGATGCATCACCTATCCTCATAGCTTCTTTCATGGCTTTCTGCGACCATGCTCCAGTCACTAGAAAATCTACCATTTCACCTTTTTCCAGTAAATTTAATGCAGACATATAGAATTGTAAAGATGCTCCCCCCTGTAAAAAAAGAACGGTATAATCCTCAGGTATCGAGAGAATTCTCCGCAACCTTTCCATGGCACTGTCAATAATTTTTTGAAAAGTTTCACTTCTATGACTAATTTCTAGAAGACCAAAGCCACTCGCATTAAGATTAGGGAGTGAATTCTGACATTCTTCTACTACTTCTAAAGGCAATGTTGCAGGCCCTGCACCAAAGTTGTGGATACGTCCCAATTGATTCACAAGTATCGGTATGGGTCCCAGTCTTTGATGCCATCGGAGTTATCGATAGTTGAGAGGGTGAGGTTCATGTTACAGTGGCTTGACGAAGGCACATGTTGCGTATAGGCCTAGTCATGCTCCAAGGAGCACGTCATGCGCACATGAGAGCTTTGAATAGTGCAGCAGATGAACTAAAAACCTCTGTTGAGATATTTGAGTTACATAATAATAATGATTTAATTAACGCTAATCCTCATGCAATAATATTGCCTGGAGGTGAATCAACAACAATGAGGATTATTGGTAATGATAATAGTTCTCAGTTATTACCTGAATTATTTAGAATGTTGAGAAGGAATTCAGAACTACCAGTTATGGGTACTTGTGCAGGTGCAATACTTCTTTCAGATCCTCAAGATGAGGGTGGAAAAATAGTCGATGCTAGTATAGAAAGGAACGGTTATGGGAGTCAGTCCGAGTCTTTTCAATCAATAGTTGATGCAGAAATCATCTCCAGAGAGTTCCCTGGAGTATTTATTCGTGCTCCTAAATTTTTGAGTTTAGGTTCAGATTCAGTCCCTATAGCGTTACATGGTGAAGAAATAGTTGGAGTAAGGACAAATAATCGGATAGCTCTGACATTTCATCCTGAATTATCGGATGACAATGGTTTCCATAAATGGTTACTATCAAAAACCTTGGAGGTAAATTCATGACATTTTCAATAAGGTTGCCTCAAAATTCTATGTTACCAGATGCCGCAGATGATATGGACACAGAAGGCTGTATACAATGTCAAATGGGTAGCAAACTCGTACTTTTTATCACAGGTCATTGTCACTGGATGTGTGATTATTGCCCTCTCTCTGAGACTCGAAGAGAAATTGATTTTATGTATGCTAATGAGAGGAAAATTGACATTGGTGATTGGCAGGCAGTAATTGAAGAAGCTAGAGCAATGAATGCTACTGGCGCAGGTATTACAGGTGGTGATCCAGTTATGGCTCGAGAACGAGTTCTAGAAGGAGCAAGGATATTAAAGGCAGAATTTGGTCCTAATTTTCATCTTCACATGTATACTAGTATACCTTTCAAAACGGAATGGGCGGATGAATTTGCTGATGCTGGAATCGACGAAATAAGATTTCATTTTCTTAACCTTGAATCGGAAAAATATCGAGATACCATAACTGCATGCAGGAATTCAGGTATGCTAACTGGAGTGGAAATTCCTTGTGAACCTGACAAAGAAAATGAACTGATGCAATTATTAGAAATAATGCGAGAAATGGATGTCCAATTTCTTAATCTCAATGAATTAGAAATTACTGTAGGGAATCATGATAATATGGAACTAAGAGGATTTAATCTTTCTACTGAAATAACTGCTGGTGCTGCTGGTTCTGCAGAGCTATCCATTGCAATGAGAGATAGAGTAATGGCTGCGCAATTAGGTTTGCCCGATCCAATAGATGGGGTTACAAGAGAGCCTTACGGTTTCCATCTCAAATTTTGTACTGCTACATACAAAGATTCAGGCCAACTTCGGAGAAGATTTATTCGAAGAGGAGAGCATACAATTGCCCCTCATGAGACCTTAACTGATGATGGGACTCTAATTTTTGGTGCTTTATCTTCAACTCTCGAAGAACAGGAAGATTGGATCAATGAAATTTGTAAAGAAACGGGGCTCCCCTCTCGTTTTCTTTACTGGGATGAGTTAAATTCAAGAATAGAAATGCCATTAGTCGTTGCAGAAGATATTGCGAATATAGTTGATGCAGATGTTTCAGTGGTTGAAGTCGCACCTACTTATGAGAGAATGGAATTAACAGTAGTTTTTCTAAATTCTAAATAGTGATTATCAATTCTATTCGGTTTGATATACACGTTTAGTTCATTTACCCCTGACTTTAGTCATGTATCATGCCAGTGAGGCGAGCCGACCCTGATTCAACAGGTGTTGACCCATATAGGCGTCTTTCAGCATCACAAGTTATTACTTGGAATACATGTCCTCGACTTTGGTATTATTCATATATTCCAAAATTGAAGAGCCCTCTTCCTCCTCAAATATTACGTGGCAATGCAGTTGAAGAATGTATATCTAGAATACTTAGGGAGTCTCCTGTCTATATATCTTCATCAGATATTGATAAAATTGCCTCTCCTCTAAATTCAGATGGATCAGTAGCCTATGACTCAGATGAAGGTTGGATGGGACCAAAGTTAGAAGTTATTCCTAAAGAAAACTGGCCATTAAATCGTGAACAATTATTTAATTGGGCGGTATCAAGAATGGAAATTCACTTTGATAATTGTTGGAATTCGGCAATCATAGATTGGAAATCGAGCCCTAATAGAATAGGTAAATCCGAAGATATTGACCCGGATGAAGGGCGCCAGATGATTATTGCTGGAATTAATCTTCATTTAGATCAGGTTGAATTATGCTTGGGATCAGATGGTGGCCCCAACTTTGAGTCTTGGAGAAGAGGTGAATATCGTCCCGAATGGCCTGCACCCGATGGTTTTCCAAAAAAATGGAATTCTCTCCATCCCGCAGCTGAAAATCATTTATCTCCGATGACTTGGGTAGAGGCATGGGAAGTATCTAGGCCTTGGTTTGTAGATCCTGATGGGTCCAGTTTTACTGAAACAACTTGTCATCCTAATGATTGGTTTCAGGGCGAATATGATCTTGTTTATCGCTGGACAGGTAAGATTCGTATTGTAGATTTGAAAGCATCAGTTGGAAAAGGCGATCGTTCTGGAGGTTATATTGAGCAATTAAGATTGTATTCTTGGATATGGTGGGAGACTCATGCAAGAAAAGATGAAGTTGAAGGGCTGGAAATTTGGTATTTGGGTCCTGGTACAATCAAGAAAGTGCCGATGCCTAGTGAATTAGAGATGTCGAAGTATAACGATGAATTAGAAGAATTATATCTTAAAATTCACTCTAAAGTGCCGGATATATCAGATTGTCCTCCCAATCCTTCTCCATTGAGATACTTTGACGTAGGAGGTATGCCCTCTGACCCTCCAGTTGACCCCAATCCCAAAGCACGTTGTGAAAAATGTGATCTTAGAGGAATTTGTGAAAATAGTGATTATGAGTTAGTTCTTCCCTCTGAAAATAG
>Ga0208954_1000336_pt1 | contig 13951 bp, 10 predicted proteins | sample AOAMet2_C33A6_35_2_FD_188081 | JGI IMG/M metagenome (GOLD analysis project Ga0208954, IMG submission 188081) | Ammonia-oxidizing marine microbial communities from Monterey Bay, California, USA - C0912_C33A6_35 (SPAdes) | ecosystem: Environmental > Aquatic > Marine > Intertidal zone | place...
ACCATACCAATATTTACTTCGGGCTGTCTTTTAATCTCAGCCAGAAGCATCATCCCCTACCGTTCACTCCTCTTCATTGGAAGTGGTTTCGATAGGTACATCTTCTTCGTCTCCTAGAATCGATCCTAGAGACTTCTTGCCATATTCCAATACCTTTAGGTTTAGTTGACGAGTATCTGTACTAATAGTATTACCACGAAGGTTTCGGCGACGACGTAGACCATCATACTTGTATCTGTAAATCTTTGAATTTTTCTTAACATAACGCTTGCCTTTGTATCCGGTACCTGCTGTAATAAGTATTGATTTTACATTACCACCTTCCAATTCTGAACGCATTGGACGGCCAGTTTTATCAGAGCCGCCAGTAATTTGAAGTTTGTAGCCATTTAGTGAACTCTCTCCTTCCCCTACAAACATGCCTTCAACAGAGTCTCCAATCTTCTTTCCTAGGAAATGATTGAAGTTTGAACCAGTAATTTCTACTGAAAAAGAACGACCCTTAGCACTAGGCTTAGTATCGTTGATTACCGCTTTGAAAGATTGCTCACCTGCCATATTAGTCACCTTAGACGGCATCCCGACATACGGCCCCTATAAGAGCGGTTCGGAAGCCCCTATGACGAGTAAGAATCATCTTTGTAGATCCATCTCAATCCTAGTAGCAAGATTTGCAGGCGCTACATTGTTCATTGTTATGTACTGCGTTCTTCCTCTTCCAATGTTTGATTTATCGTTTCTTGTCTCAATTAATCCCTCATTTTGGAGTAATTTTAGATGTTTCCAGAATGTAGTATGGCTCTTAGGTTTCGATTCATATTCTTCACATACTAAGTGATATAATTTCTCTGCATCTCCTGTATTTATTTCTGATTCCTTCTTCAATCTTCTACATAAGCCGAGCATAATTAATTTTTGATCTTTAGAAAGGCCGTCTACTTGACTCGGTTCTATAGAAGCTGTTCTCACTGAACTTTGTTCGATATCACTGATTAAGACTTCTCCTCTACCTGCAGACTCTGCTTTTCTAATTGCAGAATCAAGTAATTCTATTGCTAATCTTGCATCGCCTGAATCGCTTGCCATAGTTCCAATTTTTTCAAGAATTTCTTCACTTATTGACCCACTTCTACAGGCAATATCGGCTCTTTGTCTTGTAATTTCAATGAGTCCTTTCTTGTTATATGGCCTTAGTTGTAAGATATTACTAGCCCCTAATCTAGAGATTATCGCTGGCTCAAATAATTTTAGTAACATTGAATCCTGACTTACTAGAATTAGTGATAATGAACCTTGTCTTTCTTGACTCTCATCTATCCGTAAGAGTTTGTATATTAAATCGAAATTATCCCTTCTAACCAATGCGTCTACCTCATCTAATACGAGTAAAAGATGATTATTATGAGTTCTTAGATTTCTTCGTATCGATTGGATTATTTCACCCGAACTTAATCCTCTTTCTGGATGCCCAGAATCTAGAGATATCGCTATTTGTTGTAAAACCTGAGACGTAGAGGGGTTATTTCTGCAGTTAACATGCGAATAAGAAATTTTTCTTTTACCTTCTAAATGCTTTAACAGATCCTGTCCAAAGCGCCTACTCAGAACCGTTTTACCAGATCCAACAGGGCCCGTAATCACTGCTCTACAACTTGAATTATGATTCTCTATATGGGAAAACATACTTGCGAGTTCACTCAATTCTTTATCTCTACCTACTAGATTATTAGGTGTCCAATCAAACGAAATCGGTTCTCTATTGATTAGGATTTTACCCGCGCCTATCCGGTCGAGGTATCCTGACATTAATTTGCTATTTATTCGGTCGTTCTTAGACATATCCGGAACAATATGTTACTATACCTGTTTCTAATAATATTTCTAATCACGGTATCTCATCAAATTGGTAGCCATGCTCCCAACTCTTCTCACCCAGCGATACTTCTAGCTCAAAAGGTGTGATAAGTGGCTTAGCATATTTGACAGCATCATCTATTGCAATTCTTGGGCATGCTGTATTGACAAATGCATCTACGGGATAGAAGTCGATTAGATCAGGACCAACATGATCTAGAGCCAATAGATAACCTTTTTTGCCATGCTTTTTAAGCAGATTTTTCATTCTTATAGCCAGATTTCTTCTCATTTGTCCAGGTTTTTCTCCAATTAATATTCCAAAATTCTTCGCATTATCAACTGCAAAAATCAGCCCCATTCGTTGCCTTAATAATCTCTCAATTCGGCCAAATGACATTTCACTGGCATCTCCTGTGTATGGGTCTAGTAAGGCTAATGGTTTACCTGTGTGCATAACTAAACCAATGGGGTGAAAGTCTCCTGAGCCTAGGAAAAGATAGTGTCCAATCTCTGGGTCATCTCCTGAGTAATTACACCCTAGGACTTGACCGGGAAAAGTCAACCTTGCGCCACCCACTGGTATTTCAACCTCGAAGCCTGCACTCTCAAATCTTTTCTTATAATCGAATAATAAATGTAGATGTTGAATAGAACCTACTAGTCCTAATTTGGTTCCAGTTAGAGGGGCGACTCTCCCCACCGCATCAACAAATCTTTCCATTGCTTCTTCGTCAGTCAGATCCAACTCTTCTCCAGAATTCGCCAACCTTGCCTCTGCAATTGCTTTATGCTGTGCTAAAATAGGTAAGACTGGATCAATCACAGGGTCTCCTTCGTATGTAACTGGAATAAAATGAGTTGGCATTCCTGAATCAATATTCATTTGAGAATGACCCATGTGAGCAACTAATTCCACTCCCATCATTTTCATCTTGTCATGTACTAAATCACATGCTCCATAACAAGGGTCTGCTGCTAGAATAACTTTAGCTGCCGATTCATCTTCTATTGAATCCATCATCTCTAAAGCTTGCATCTTGAGTCCTTCTGGAACCTGCAGAGCTACGAGTCGATGATCATTCTCTTTAATTCTTGCAACCAAATCTTCTAGTTCGAAATCATGTTTATTTAAGTCCAAATTACCAACCCCTTCAGTCTACTATCTCGACCTTTCCATCGATGATGTCAATTCTTGCAAGTGTTCTTATCGGCCATGTTGGTTTTTCACGATTTAGTCTTTTACGACCTTCTCCCTTTTCGATTGCTATAACGATATCTTGTAAAATAACTCCCATATTCTCTAAAGTCTCTAGCAATGGTTCTAGTGTCCCACCTGTTGATATAACGTCATCAACAATTAAGATTCGTTCTCCAGGATTAATATCATTTATGTAAACTGTAGATTGTGAATAACCTGTAGCAACATCAACTTTAGTTTCTCCATCCATTCCATATGATCTCTTACGAATTACTACTGTTGGCTTTCCAGTTGCATCCCCTACTGCAGCCAATAAAGGTAATCCCATTGCTTCAACCGTGACAATTAGATCAATCTTTGACCAGTCGACACTTTCGACAATTAGATCACGAGTAGCACGCAAAACCTTAGCATCCATACGTGGAATACCATCCGAAATAGGATGTATGAAATAAGGATAATCACCTTTCCAAATTATTGGTGAACCACGCAAAGATTCATGTAAAATTGAGAGGGGAGTATTGGGCGTCATGCCCTACACACTCAGACTAGTCCCTTCAATTGCTCGGAACCTTCGATTACTTTGATAGTACAAGGAGTAGGGAACTTACAATTTGCCTTACGTAGTGCATCTCTTGCAACTAGGTAATGTTCAGGAGTAGTTACGATTGATATTACTGTCTGCCCTCTTTGAACACGTGCTGCGGTCCCTACATTCTTTCCAAATGCTTGTCTCATACCTTGTGATACACGATCTGCTCCAGCTCCAGTAGCCTGTTTATTTTCTCTAAGTATTTGATGAGGGTATGTGTGCATCCTTAATGCATAATTGTCCCCTGCTGCATCTCTGATTCTTGCATTGGCAACTTGACGTGCTGCTTCTAATGCCTTATCTTGAATTTGACATGAGTTATCTGCTAGAAGAGAAACCTTGACCGGAAATCCTCCTGCTTCTGCTACCTTTCTATTACCCATAAAATAACGAAGAATTCGATTATTAGGTACACCTCCAGTGTACTGACGTCTTGTGAATGCCTGACCCTTGAGTCTGCGGTACATGGATGCGGGCTTACGTGCCATTCGAACTACCTCGACTTCGGCCGACTGGCCTACCGTATTTAACAATAAGTGAGTAGAAGAAACTATCTTCGACCATCATAAATCAAGAAGTTGTAAGTCTTTCACTCTCGAGTTGAACGATTTTCACCCCTATTAAAATCATTATAAATCCTATAATAATAGTGTATCCCAATCTCTCATCTAGTAACCACCAACCGCCTAATATCCCAAAAACAGGAACTAAGAAAATATATGATGATGCAGAAGTAGCACCTAGTTTTTCTATTCCAATAGTGAACCAGTAATATGCGAGTACAGTCGAAAAAGCTCCTAAATAGAATATTGCAAACCACCCCTCTTTTGATGGATTTGGTATGCCATAATTCCAAGTCTCATAAATCATAAAGGGTGTAATCATAATTGTACCTATCATGGAATACCAAACAACAATCTCTAATGATGAATAATTATTTTCACCATCTTTGCCCTCCATCAAACGTTTGGTCATATTTGTAGTAGTCGCCCAAGATAGTGACGCGAAAAGTATCAGTAGATCGCCAAATATCCTTTCTTCAAATTTAATTTGTGTATTCGGACTCCATCCCGTGACTATTCCTACGCCTAAAAATCCACATAATAAACCTAAAAACATTTTTTTAGATATTTCTTGACCAAGTAAAGGAGCGGCTAGTATTACTGTGAATATCGGGTTAAATGTGATTATCAAAGATGCGTCTCCTGCAGCAGTATAGAACATACCATGCATAAAGAAAAATTGATAGCATAATACTCCAGTAAAGCCGATTATTATCAAACTCCTAAATGTTTTCTTATTATCTGGAAACCACCTTACATCTTTCCCACTTACAGCATTAACAGCGAACCATAGATAGAAAATCATCATCGTTAATATGTACCTTAACCAAGCTCCCGTCATGGGTGGTAATTCTAATGATAACATCCTCCCGATAGCCCAAGATAGTCCCCAAATTATTGCTACCATAATCATGAGTAAGTGTGTTCCAAAGTTATTATCTTCCTTCATCGAACCACTCTATCTGTAACTTCCGATAACCTGTAGTAATTTATGTATCCGCCTGTCAATATATACTTACTTTCTACCCCTGCCAAGCGATTTGCTTATGCACCCCCTGCTTTGTGGTATTACTCACGCTCCGGCGTTAGCATTGGAATGATTAGAAATGTCGAAGAGATCAATGTTAGATCAATTTGCTGAAATCAAGGCTCAGCACCCCGATACGGTCTTATTTTTTAGAATGGGAGATTTTTATGAAATGTTTCATGAAGATGCAGTTGTTGCATCAGAAGTTCTCGGAATAACATTAACTAGTCGTGATAAAAATTCCGATAACCCTGTTGCGATGGCAGGTGTTCCATGGCATTCAGTCGAGTCTTATCTTCAGTCAATGCTACGCGCAGGTTACAAAGTTACTATGTGTGAACAGGAAGAAGAGTTACGTCCGGGTTCTAAGATTCTTGAAAGAGTAGTTACCAGAGTTTACACTCCTGGTTCATTATATGAGGAGAACCTTATTGGAGAAGACGGCTCGAGTATTTTAGCTGCAATTTCAGTTAAGGATGACAAAATTGGACTAGCAATACTCGATTCTTCAACAGGCCGTTCTTGGGTTCAAGAGCAATCAGGTGCGGGACGATGGGAGAGGATTAAAGATGAAATCCAACGTTGGTCACCTAGTGAATTAGTTGTATCTAAAAAAGATGCTTTATCAGATGTTATACTATCATTAGTTTCCGATCTAGATAATATACTAATGAGTGTTCATGATGCTAACGCTGAGCAAAGGCTACAATCAGTTCGTGAACATCTGCAAATTTCTGATCTTGGGAGTGTTGATTTAGATTCTAAACCATTGGCACTTCAGGCCTGTGGACTTGCGGCAGGATATATCGCCCATTTACATCTAATTGACACTGTTCCTCTCAGAGAAGTACATTTTGATGCAGACGATGGCCACCTTGTTCTAGATCAGACCACTTTAAGAAATTTGGAATTAAGCCATACTCTGATAGGTGAGAAGCAAGGTTCACTAATTCAATGCATAGATTCGACAAGAACTTGGATGGGCAGAAGACTACTAAAAGAGTGGATAATGAGGCCTCTAACAAATAAAGAAATTATTGCATCAAGGCATTTAGCCGTCAGAAGTTTATTCAAGGCTCCAAGGAGGTTAGACTCAATACGAGAGAATCTTAAATCGATGCGAGATTTAGAGCGTTTATCTACTCGACTGGCTTATGGTAGAGCGAATGCAAGAGATTTAGTTGCAGTTTCTGAATGCTTAGAAAGAATGCCCAAATTACAGACATTACTGACTGAAGGTAACTCTGAACTCCTTCATAGTTCCTCTTTAGGTCTGAATAATTTAGATTCAATAAGAGAACTTATCTGCAGTAAAATTGTTGATGAACCTCCCGCATCGATAAGAGATGGTGGTATTTTCCGATATGGTGTCGATAAACAACTTGATGATCTAAGAAGTAAAGCAAGTGAAGGTACCAGTTGGCTGAAAGAATTTGAGTCTAAAGAGAGAGAAAAACTTGATATCCCGAATCTTAAAATAAAGCATAATAGGCAATTTGGCTTTTTTATCGAGATTACTAAATCACACGTAGGTAAGGTTCCGGATAATTACAGACGACGACAAACAATGACTAATGCAGAAAGATATACTACTGATGAGTTAGTAGGCTGGGAAGAGATAATACTCACTGCTGACGATAGGGCAAAGGCTCTTGAAAAAGAGCTTTTCATTAATCTCAGAAATAGCGTAGCCAATCATTCATCCGAATTAGCAACAATAGCAAGGCAAATAGCTACAACTGATGTAATATCTTCCTTTGCAATTCATGCTAGAAAAAACTCTTGGTGTAAACCAGAAATAACGGATGAGAGCAAGATAGAGATTATTTCTGGTCGTCATCCCGTATTAGAAGCAGATGGAAGATTTGTCCCAAATGATGTCAAGTTAGATGAAAAGAGGAGTTTCTTATTACTGACTGGTCCAAATATGGGTGGTAAATCTACTTATCTTCGGCAAACTGCACTGATATCAATTTTAGCTCAAGCCGGATCTTATGTGCCTGCTGAAAAAGCTAAGATTGGATTAATAGATCGTGTTTTCACAAGAGTTGGTGCTCATGATGATCTACGCCGAGGCCGTTCAACGTTTATGATGGAGATGATTGAAGTAGCTCATATATTGCGCCGTGCCACTGATAAAAGTCTGATTTTACTAGATGAAATCGGTCGAGGGACTTCAACCTTTGATGGTTTAGCCATAGCTTGGTCCGTTACTGAAGATATCTGTAAAAGGTTAGGTTCTAGAACTCTTTTCGCCACACATTATCATCAACTAATTGGATTAGAAGCTGAATTTAAAAATTTAGCAAATATTCATGTCCAAGTAGCAGATGTCAATGGAGAAATACGCTTTCTTCACACAATTTCAGAAGGTTCTTGCGATGACTCCTATGGGGTTCAGGTAGCAGCATTAGCAGGTTTACCAATTTCAGTGGTTGAGAGGGCTAGAGATTTACTTATATTTCTTGAAAGTCAGGCTCAAGGCGCCAAAGCAGGTTCTTCCAATTCGCCAGATTCAAGGCCAAATGGTCAATCCAGTATTTACGGTTGGATGTTAAACTCTGCGAATCAAAATGAATTAATTCCTAATGAATCGAAACCATTAGTTTTAGATGTAAAAGAAGAAATAATTATTGATCCTGTGCTCAAAGAAATTTCAGCACGTCTTCGCTCTTTAGATCCGGATAATCTAAGTCCTAGAGAGTCTCAAGAGGTTTTGTATGCTATGATTGATTCACTTGAAAAATCTAGATTTTCTGATTTATTGGAGGAATAATATGTCATCTAATTCTCGGCAGTCAATCATCCAACTTGATGAGTTAACTATTGATTTAATCGCCGCAGGAGAAGTAGTGGAAAGGCCTGCTCAAGTGGTAAAGGAACTAGTTGAAAATTCTATAGACTCAGGTAGCAGCCAAATAAGAATTGAGATTGAAAAAGGTGGATTTGATAGAATATCTGTTATTGATAATGGGCATGGAATACCTAGAGAAGAATTGAAACTAGCGATTAAAAGACATGCCACAAGTAAACTTTCAGTACCTGAAGATCTTAATAGAATCGTTACTAAAGGTTTTAGAGGCGAAGCATTAGCATCAATTGCTGCAGTTAGTGAGTTGATATTATCAAGTAAAGTTAAAGATTCAGATGGGTTTTCTATCTTAGTAGATAATGGAGTTGTTGGAAAAATTGAGCCAGTTGGTATAGCTCCAGGTACAAAGGTAGATGTCCTTAATTTGTTTAAAAAAATCCCTGCACGTTTATCTTTTCAAAGAAGGCCTTCAACTGAGAATGCAGCAATTGTAGATATAGCAATCTCTTTGGCCTTGAGTGAACCGAAAACAGGAATAATAGTGGAATTAGACGGAAGAAAAGTACTAGATTGTCCTCCTTGCGAAGGTATGGAAGACCGATTATACGATCTCTTTGGTTCGACATCGTCCAAATTAATTTCACTAGAATTTTCAGATGATGATAGAGATGCGCCGGGTGATGAAGTTTGGAGTGGATGGATATCTCCACCCGGAATATCACGTTCACGTTCAGATGATATTCACGTTCTCGTCAATGGACGTCCAGTTAGCACAGGGCCATTTCTTCAATCAATAAGAAGAGGCTATCATACTAGACTAATGGTGGGTCGCCATCCTATTGGCGTAATATCTCTTAATTTACCTCCAAGCGAGGTAGACGTAAATGTTCATCCTACAAAACGTGAAGTTAGATTGCAATATTCTTGGAGAGTTTTGGAGAGATTAGAGCGGTCTATTCAATATACTCTCAGTAAAGTTTCAACACAACCTGAATCTAAGAATTTAACATTACTCGAAGGATTGGAAGTTAAGCCAGATAATGTCCAAAATTCGGATATATTTGTTCCATCATGGGCTCAAGTAGAAAATAAAGAAACTATACAGACTCATTTTAGTAGCATTCGAGGAGCAATGCCATCGAGTGAAAGATTAGGAAATAAAATCTCATCCAATGAATTAGAACAAGAAACATTGCCAGGTCTGAATCCTAATCCGATATCTCCCTCATTATCTTCTGCAGAGCGTTCGTTACACCGACTTTCTATCTCAGGAGATTCAATTTCTCCAATAGACGAACCGACACCTAAAGCAGCAATAATACCAGAGTTGCCCGAAATGGAAGTATTATGTCAGTTTTCTAATTCATATATATTGGCTGAAGGTAATAATGAATTATTTATCATTGATCAACATGCTCTTCATGAAAGAATCAGATATGAGCGATTGCGTCCTTCTATGGTTGACTGGGATCCTCAAAAATTAATCATATCAGTCCCAATATCATTGGGGGTAAGGGAATTAGCCGCTGCTCGTTCTGAGTCTAAAAGACTCTTACAATTGGGTTTTGAATTTTCTGAATCTGACGAAGGAATTGTGGTTACTTCGGTCCCAAATGTACTTGTTGGAGATAGTGGATTAATTGAATTTTTACATGACATTCTGATTGATATATCATCTAATCCAGAATCAGGAGGGATAGATACAGTTGAAAAATTACGAGATAAAGTTGCTTTTATGAAGTCCTGTAGAGGTTCAGTTAAAGCAAATCAGAAACTGAATCTTTCAGAAATGAGACGTCTTTTAATGGATATGCGTACAGTTCCCAATCCATGGGCATGTGTTCATGGAAGACCTACTATTCTCAAGTTGACTCAAAATCACTTGGACAAGCATTTTGGACGTCATGGTTGAAGTATTTCTAGAGTTTTTATCATTTCAAGAAAATCAGGATGTGTGACTTTAATTATTTCAGGATTCATTATTTTCCCACCACAGTAAGTTGCTAAAATCACTGCCGTCATTGCTAATCTATGATCCATATGAGTATCTATAGGTTCATTTGGTATCTTAGGTATTTCTCCACCTAGTAAAGATAGTCCGTCTTTCTTTGTAGAACAACTGAGTGAAAATTTTCTAAGAAGTTCGCAAGTTCTGAAGATTCTATCAGACTCTTTACCCTTAGTGTGTGCTGCCCCAATAATATCGCCTCCACTAGATATTGCCATTAATGCGGCAGCAGGAGTAATTATGTCACTTGCATCTCTAAGATTTATTATATTTATATCTGGGTCTTCTAATAATTCTAGTGTATTAAAGAGTAATTCATCTATATCTTGTTCTTCAATTTCTACCTGTAAATTTTGGTGTAAGTTGTCTAGTAAGATAGCCATAGGATAGAGGCTCATTTCACTAGGTATTTTTACTGCCTTTGGAGTTATAATTTCCCAACTAGAAAGTTCTATTGTGTTGCCTAGGATATTCTGTTTCAAACCCCATTTTTCGGCTATCTTACAGGTTAATTGCAAATACCCTCTACTAACTTCTTGTCCAATAATTGTTAAGTTCATTGCACTCTTAAAATCCGAAGAGCATAATATTAGTGCACTTATTGGTTGACTTGACTCTGAGGCATCAATTTCTATGTCTTTCGGATTTATTGGGCCTTTGACTGTACATGGGAATCCATCTGAAGATATTTCACAACCTAATTGTTTCAGACACGATGATAATATTGAATTACTCCTTTTTCGCAAAGAGATATCGCCATCGATAGTTATCTCAGAATCAAAGGTTGCAGCTAAAGCAGTCATTATTCTAGCAACAGTACCCGAATTTCCGCAATATATGGTTTCTTTTGGAAGAATAAGACCATTCTTGGGTGGATATACAATCCATTTAGAAGTTTTTTTACTTATTTTTACACCCATTTTTTCTAAGCATTTTGCCATTGATACGATATCCTCTCCAGGGGTTCCCTGAAAATTAATTTCGGTAACTTCAGATGATTTTGATGCAAGCATTAGTTCCCTAATCATATGACTCTTTGAAGGTGGTAATTTGTAATGAAAAACACCATTTGGGGTCATAGGTTGTATCTGTTCCACAACTTTGCATAGTTGGGTACTTGTTGAATACTCTTGTCAGGAGTCCACAATTCTTATTGCATCTCCAAAGTCACATTCTTGGTCCCAAGATCTGGCTCTTTCCTCAACTTGATTGAGTTTCATTTCTTCCTCAATACTGCCTCCCCTCAACTTAACTAAATTATTTCTTTTCAATAATCTTGGACTTAATCCAGGTAATATCACGCCTATTGCACGAGGCACTCTTCCTGGGTATACATCATTGACGTGTGATGCGATATTTGTCGTACAGTTATTGAATAGACTATTATAAAATTCAGGATTTTCATATAACTGGTTAGTCCTTCTAAGATAAGATTCTAACATCCTACATTGATTTCCTTCTCCTAGGATTATAGCTTCAAAAAGATGTGTTTCTGATTTCCTGCATCTACTTCTTACTCCGATTACATCTTTCTCAGTAGCCCAAACATACATTATCTCAAACTCTCTCAATAATCCTTTGATGGGACTGAACTTTTCTCCGGGTTCTCTTCTTACTTCAATAGAGCAAGAAATCCTTGTGCCATCCTTAAATTCAAAACTTAGAAGAGTATGAGCAATCGGTCTTCTTGTCGGGTAAAAATATTCTAAAACTAACCATATTTTAGTACAGTCTGAAATCTTGAATCTTTTTTCTATCCATTTTTCGTCAAAATCTTTAGTAGTTCTCCAATCAAAATCTCTTACATTTTTAAGTATTACTTCATCATTATCTATCTCTGCATATGCAATATATTTATTTTCGTTGACCCATGATAAATCATTTGAAGGTGTCAAGTGTCTAATTCGTCTCCAAACTGAATAAATACCTATTATACACAAGATTAGGAGACTTAAACCCAGCAGAGTCAGGTTGCTCATACATCTTCAGAAGATGACACAAACAAGAAACCTCCTATCGGTTAGTGGCGCGGCAGGGGAGATTCGAACTCCCGAGGTGAAACACCACTGGATTAGCAATCCAGCGCAATGGCCAGGCTATGCGACTGCCGCAATATGCATCCGAGTTTTGATTATGGCTTAAGAAGAACGGTCTCAATCATTCTTCTTCTTCTCCAGATTCTGTCTCATTATCTTCTTCTAGAAGTTCAGCAGGAAGTCGTGCTACAAATATTATTTCGTCATTATAGCCAGTCTTATCTGAATTTCTTAATTCCATTATTCTAGTGCCCTTGGCTACTTTACCTAAGGTTTCTTTAGTTTGATTTGCAGCCAATCTAATCATCATTCCAGATTTTGTAAGCATGAAAAGTTGGTCCAATAGATCAGGTATTTGCTTTACGCTGATTATTTTATCTCCATCTTTAAGTGACATAGTACGCACTCCTTTCGTACCTCTGTTTGTCTTCCTATAGCCATCTCTCTCAATACTTATATTTCCATCATCGTTGATAATTAATTCGCCATTATCATCTAACTGGTTAACCATCTCGCCAGATCCTAATCTTGTTCTCTTTGCCATACCATATTTAGAAATAGTAAGTACATTATTTTCAAAATTATTTGAAACTATCATTCCAATCACTTGATCATCTTTACCTAAGTTCATTCCAGTCACTCCTTGACTAACTCTGCCCTGAACTCTCACTGTATGGGTAGTTAGAGTTTCTCCAGTATTCGGATCTATCCTCGTTTTAACTTCTGAAGGCATAAATCTACACGCATATCCACCTGATGAAACGAGAACTACATGGTCTGAATCTTTAGCGGCTCTCACTGTAACTAACCTATCGTTATCTCCTCCAGCGAATTTAATTGCATATTTTCCATTCCTATTTATCTTGACGTATTCTGATAACTTACTTCTTTTAATCCTACCATTTGAAGTTGCAAATAATAAATAATTTTCGTCGGGGTTTTCCAATAAATCCTTAGAAATAGGTAGTAATGAGACAATATTCTCATCTTCTCTCAGACTTTCTAATAGGTTTCTAATGTGCCCTCCTCTGGAAAGTCTACTTCCTTGTGGAGTTTCCCATGCTTTCAATCCATAGACTCTCCCTTGATCTGTGAATATTAGTAACCTATCTTTACTAAAACAGGTTACAATTAGTTGAGGTGTGTCTTCATCTTTTGTAGTAACTCCCTTCAGTCCTTTACCGCCTCTATTCTGTACACGAAAACTTTCAACAGGTACGTGTCTGATATAATTGTCTTCTGAAAGTGTGATTGCAATGGCCCTTTCTTCGATTAAATCTTCTCTATCCATAGACAAAGGCATTGGATCAATAAATGATCGTCTTTCATCTCCATGTTTCTCTAGCATTTCTTCAAGTTCTTGTAAAAGAATTTCTAGTCTGCGCATTCTTGAAGATATAATGTCATTCAAATCACTAATTTTTATTTGTAATTCTTCAAACTCATTTTGAACTTTATTGACATCTAACTTGCTGAGTTGATATAGTCTTCTTTCAGCAATAGCCTTTGCCTGCGCTTCTGTGAAATCAAATGAATCTATATTTTTAATTATAGAATCCTTTCCTTTCAAAACGGATTCGAATTGTTCTCTACTTTCACTTGCCTTGCCTACTGCTACAATATCATCAATTCTTTTTTGGGCTTTAACTAATCCTTCAAGGATATGTGCTCTAGCCTCTGCTTTTTCTAACTCGAATTGAGCTCTTCTCTCTATTACAGATTCTCTATGTTCTACATATGTGTGTAACATAACTGGTAGAGTTAACAAGACAGGTCTTCCATCTAAAATCCCCATCATATTAGCTGAATATGACTCTTGTAAGCGACTTGATTTGAATAATTGGTTTAACACTGCATG
>Ga0208954_1000344_pt1 | contig 13711 bp, 18 predicted proteins | sample AOAMet2_C33A6_35_2_FD_188081 | JGI IMG/M metagenome (GOLD analysis project Ga0208954, IMG submission 188081) | Ammonia-oxidizing marine microbial communities from Monterey Bay, California, USA - C0912_C33A6_35 (SPAdes) | ecosystem: Environmental > Aquatic > Marine > Intertidal zone | place...
TCGTAAGTTATTGATTGATGGTATTTAATCTATAAGAATCATAGAAAAAAGGAGGCTCTTTAAGGAACACGCCAAGGTGGCGCGGTTGTCCCAAGAGGAAGGGGTGCCTTTCGACAAGATCGCCCGCAAGTGAGAGATGGCATCTCTGTGCCGCCGCTGATGAAGCAGTTCAGGGATGAGTTGGTTCCGGCCAAGGCGGGCCAGAAGCCCTTCGGCCCGACAGCCGACCGGTGGAGATGCTGGCGGCCAAGGGAGTGCGCTATGGTGGACATCGCTTCCGTGCTGAGGGGCGAGATAAACGACTCCGTGCTGGAACCCTTAATCGGCACATCGAAATGGACGAGCAAAACCTATGGCGAGCCAACGTAAGCTAATCAAGAACCGTGATCCGAACCAAAGCACCGCCATTGGCAATCCTGGAGAAGATCAGGCTGTCGCCTTCGCCCGCGCTGTGTTGCAGCCAACGGTGCAGGCCGCATTTACGATCAAGGAGTACGGAAAGCCCTGCGGCGACGACCTAAACGTGGACGGCCTGATCGATTCGCTGGAAGAACAGACCCGTGCGAGCAGCGGCGGCGACCGGAAGCGGGCCGATGCCATGCTCACGACTCAGGCCCACACGCTGGATGCCATCTTCAACAAGCTTGCACGGCATGCTATCAACGCTGAATACGTGGATCACTTCGAGCGATCTCTCAAACTCGCCTTGCGCGCACAGTCGCAATGCCGGGCGACCTTGGGGACGCTCTCGGCGCTCAAGAACCCGCCAGCGGTGGGCTATGTCCATCAGGCGAATATCGCCCACGGGCCACAACAAGTGAACAACGCATCAGCCGCTCCGGGTGATACCCCGTGCGCAGGCGCGGGGGAAAATCCGGACCTGCAAAACGAACTATTGGAGAAGACCGATGGCGACCGGCTGGACACCGGAACGGCGTGCGCGCCAGGCCGAATTGATCCGGCAATGGCGACCGTGGGAGAAGTCAACGGGGCCGAAGACCGAGGCCGGTAAGAGAGGTGCCTCTCAAAACGCATACAAGGGCGGCACCTGGCGGCTGCTACGCGAACTGTCGCGTGCTCTGCGGGAACAGAAACGGCAACTGGCCGGGTATGACCAGGTATGATTCCTACTAAGACCAGGACTTACCGCTACCGGGCTTCCAACCCCAGAGGCTAACCGCCGACGGATCGGCTAACTTGGGCGTAATGGCTTGGCGGTGCTGGCCGGGGGGTGCTGTCGGCTAGCGCGCGGTCTCTTAGGCAGCTTGTCGAGACGGTAGAGGGTTTGAGCACGAGGAAGATCGGGTTCCGGTCACTGACGGAATCGCTCGATGCTGGTACCGACGGAGGGCGTCTCTGGGCGGGTACAGGCCGACCTCCAGGCGGCCCGTAAGAATGGCGTCCCACTTGTCAGGCCCCGCGCGGTCTCAGATGAAAAAATGAGTGCTGCCAGAGCGCTTCTAAGCCAAGGCGGTCGGTCGAAGAGGGCCGTTGCGCGGCAACTTGGGATTTCTATGCTAACCCTGTACCGATACCTCGATGAGGGGAGATAAGGTCCTGGTGGTCCAAGCCCGACGTAACGCGAATCGAAGGATTCCGGCACGTAACCCCGACGATCACCAGGAGGGTTGATTGAAGGCAATTGACGCCGTGGGGTTGTTTTGGATAGCCTGTCCACAAGAAGTCGGACCTTGGTACGTTTAGGCACGTACCAAAGTCATAACCACGACCAACCTGATGAAGAGGTTCGGCCATAGCTAGCACCGATGAAATCGGACCTTGGCACGTTTAGGCCCGCGCCAAGATCCTAACCACGACCAACCTGATGAAGAGGTTCGGCCATGGCTAGCGCCAATCATACCTTCCGTGTGCCAGTTCCGCATGCCCGCTGGAATCTTCCCGCCCGATCTGCCGGGCACTTGAGGCCCAAGCGTTGCGGTCTCCCGTGTTTGCTTGTGGCGACATCCTATTTGCTTGGCGCAGTGGCCTATGCCGACCTGCCGCTAACAATCGAGGACTTACTGACCAAGCAAGGGGAGACAAGGATAAATGCCTCGCTCACCTACCATAATGGATTTAGCGAATCCGCCGTTTACGCAAGGGTGCCACTAAAAGATGGCAGGGTTGTCTATGTGCCAATATCAAATGCCAGTATTCGTAAGAACAGCGACATACTGGTCGGAACCCTGGCACTGCGTTATGGGATCACGGGTAGCACTGAAATTTACGTCCGAGGGAGCGGCCAATACAGCAGCGTCCGCACGTCCGTTGGCTCGGAGACGGACGTCCGCTTTCTGAATACCTGGGCCGGGGCAAGCTACCAATTCAAAGAAGACACTGAGACACCGGCGCTGATCGGATTTGTCGAAGGGGCCTTGTTCGAGCGAGGGAGAGATAGCACCTACGCGCTCAAGTCCTGGGCCGCCGGGTTGACCGCGTACAAATCGATTGATCCAATCGTTTTCGTGTTTTCGGGGTACTACGGCCTCAATTTGCCTCGCAAGGATGGTGGGGCGACCATCAATCCAGGTAATACCTTGATGTTGAATCCGTCGGTTGCATTTTCTGTCAATGATCGCGTCACACTCAATACCGGGGTACGCTGGACGAATACATGGCCCTGGCACACCGCTAGCCGTCAACATCGGGAAACCAACACCGATTTACAACTTGGTGTGGACTACGGATTTTCCGATGACAACATTCTCAATGTGACCTTTTCGTCGAATGTCTCAGGCACCAGAGGTTCAAATCTGAGGCTCGATTGGCTGCACACTTTCTGACCACCCACCTTACTTCACAAGAGGTATCCGAAAATGACTCATATTAGCTTGGAGCAACTTTTATCTATACTGCGTATTAGGTACGGGACCTTCATGAGATCTGAATGGCGAATTCCATCTTATAGCCGATAAACCCCAACATGAGATTAAAAGTGACGACGATCAAATCAACCTTATCCACACTAGTACTGTCATTGATCCTTTGTGCGCCAGTACTTGCGCAACCTAACTCGCCTATACCGGCGAACACACTATCTGCTCATGACCTTGAAATGGCCTTCGAGAACGACGGGGAGCCGATGGAACTGGCGTTGCTCTCCGAGAAGGAAATGAAGGAAACGAAGGGCGCTATGCTACCAGCATTAATAGCCCGGAGCACTTATGGTGGGGTTGCTGGTGGATATTTCTACTTTCTTAGTTATTTTGGAAGCGACGACTTTAGCTATGGCGGCTTTGCAAGATCGGTTGGCGCCGGAGCTTTTGGTGGTCTATTTGGATTAACAAGAGGGGGACAAGTCATATTGGGAGCAGGTTCTTCTGCTGCCTTGGGGCGCCTGCTGGATATGGCCCCGACTGATGGATGATAAAAATGTGCGAATATGACTTAACAATCGCGATTGTCCTAGGGATTTCAGTGGCAGCACTCATCAGATGGGTACTTGTGCCTAGGCTTATATGTGTCGGGCTACTTCCAAAAGAGGAAAACATGGCGTTCAAAGATGAACTGCCAATTATTTTCGCATTGTTAACGATGTTCGTGCTTACTGTTGAATCGGCAATATGGCTATTTGGCTTATATTGCAATTAGAAGAAAGCGATTCAACCAAAGAAACTCCTACAGAGCGCCCGATTAAGGGGCCTCTATGGCAGCACGTTTCCTGCGCTCTCGCGGGCCTTATTTGCCGATCTCGTGCAGACGGTCGAACAATATGGCTTCCGTGCTAGAGGCGCCGCGCTCCAATAGCTAAGATGAACGATGAACACGAAAGGGTGCCATCTCTCCCTGCGGTCAATGTATGGCGCATTATTGGTCCTGTTCGCAATTGGTGCGCAGGCGGAAGGCGGGCGTGCATATCTCCGTGGCCCTTCACTGTCCGGGACAATCAAGGTCAAAAGCTGGAAAGCGCTACGCGATGAGCGGGTGGTAAAGCAAGACCTGGATTATTCGTGCAGCGCGGCATCTCTCGCAACCCTACTCAACGAGTACTACGGACAGGCCGTCACCGAAAAGACCTGTTGCGAGCCATGGCTACGGGCGACCTTATGGCTTCGTTCGAGGATATGCAGCAAGCGTTGCTCAAGTTCGGGTTTCGAGCCGTTGGGATTTCCGCCAGCTACGATCAGCTAGCCAAGCTCAATATGCCAGGAATCGTGTACCTGGAGCACCGCAAGACCGAGCACTTCTCCGTGCTCCGGGGAATCGACGAATCGACCGTCTGGCTTGCCGATCCTTCACAGGGGAACCGCACCTACAGCCGGTGGCAATTCTTGGATATGTGGGACACGCGGACAGGCGCGACCGAAAATGCCGAATTGAAAGGCAAGATTTTGCTTGTGTTCCCCGCCGACGGAAAGGCCCGAAGCCCGTCAGACTTCTTTACCAAGACACCAAGGCGACAAACGGCCCTGGCGGTAAGGCGACTCCGGGCTTTGCCTGAAACCCAGCCATCGATGCGCTAGCCACGGAGAGGCCCGTAGCGGCTTTCCTTGGGCCGTGTGACAAATTAGGGTGCTCCGAGAAAACGGCTTAGAACGCCTCTTTGTGGCTCGGAGGCCATGCTCTGACTGCCGCCATGGCTCGCGGCGCTAAGAGCAAGTTAGGAATGGCTACGGATTACGCATGAGCGTGTACTGTGGTAGCCTGACAAACTACTGTCATCATCCATTACCGGGAAGGGATGCCCGGACCAGAAACACTCGCTAATTTCGAGGCATAAATGAGAAGCCCGCGCTGGAGGCGAGAATCTCCAACGCGGGCCAAATAACCGTAACAGTATTATGGCAGCAACGGTCGATGAAAATCCTACCTGGCCAAATCCCCTGTTGCAAGGTTTTAATCACGGGGACTTGGGAAGTGACTACTGCCCGCTCCCCGCTTGCCAAGCTGGGGATCGCACGTGGGCAGACCCTACGCACCGCGTGAAAACCTAGGCGGCAATTTCTGCGGGCACGATCCGCAGAACCCCAGGCTCACGCTGGAAAAGCCACCCAAGACCGGCAAGGGCGGCATTCCCCGTGTTCTCACGCTTTGCGCGGAAAGGCTAAAGGACTACTACAACAACCCACGCAAGCTCATCCCCTCCCTGGACCTAGCCAACGGCAGCGAGCGGCAGCAACGCAGCGAGCGCCGGGAAGCCTGCCTGCTCTTGCTGATGGCCTTGCTCAAATACACGGACCTTGCCAGCCTGCGGGTCGGCATCCCCACTCAGGACGGATTCCTGAGTCTCACCGTGGACTATATCGGCAAGCAAACCGGCATGGCCCCGAAGCGCGTAGAACGCGCCCTGGGCGATTTGAAAGCCGCCGGGCTAGTGACCATCGCCCAACCCCGCAAGCGCCTCCCTGATGGCTCCTGGAAGGGCCTGGCCGCCGTCAAGGCCATATCCCGCCACCTGTTCTCCCTGTTCGGCCTGGGGGGTATGCTGAAGCGTGAACGTGACAAGGCCAGCAAGCGGCTAGCGAAAAAAGCCAAGAAACAAGAGACCGCTGGACAGTCCCGGTTGGCATTGGCGCTGAAAGCCTTGACCGGAAAGCTGAGCAGCAAACCGAACCGCACGAACCGCACGCCACCGGGCGACCTGGAACACCGACGACGACGGGACCTCAAGGCGCTGGAACTCAAACAAGCCCACCCGCACTGGACCAGAGATCGGCTCATCGAGGAAGCCGAACGGATGCTCCTTACCCCAGATCCGTGCCACGGCTGAATTGCCGCCGGTCAGAGCCAAAACCGCCTCTCCGCAGCGATCCTCCGCATGGAATCAAGCCCACGCACCGCCGGAATTTGACGCAGCGCCGGGCTGCTCGCTTCGGAGCGAAAATTAAGTGTCGGTGAACCATCCGTTAAGTGGCGGGCATTAATCAATAAGAAGAAATCAACATCAGAAAGGAACAACCAAACCAATCCCAACACCACCGAACAAAGCTCAGGAGCAGTACCTGCAACGCACAAGCCGTCGGATCGATCAGGGGATATTGGTCTACAGGAAGAAGATCACCGTAGGATTCTGCAAGGACCTGAGCGGACAGCTAGCCTAGCGGAACCATGACAGTCGGTGGTCCCCAGAATCCCGTCTTCCTACAATCCCTGTAGCTTCGGCATCCCTGCCTGCGCGTGCATCCCTGCACTCACCCAACCGATAGTCCAGAACCGTCCAGCACGCGGCTGGCTGGTCAGGCTGTTAGATAAACGCTCGTTTTACTTACACTCCAAAACCCGCCCCATATACCACCAAAAACCGCAAGTAAACTCGATACGTAAATCTTAGTAAGTTTGTTGTCTTCTGTTTATCTTTTCTTACGTGGTTGATATGAGAATCGGACATATCCGCGTCTCGAAAAGCGACGGCAGCCAAATCCTCGATCTCCAGCGTGATGCCTTGTTGGAAGCTGGGGTTGAGGCAGCGCGCATCTACTCGGACCTCGGCTCCGGACGCAAGGATGACCGGCCAGGATTGGCAGCTTGCTTGAAGTCGTTACAACCAGGCCACGCCCTCGTGGTGTGGAAGCTGGACCGCCTTGGCCGCAGTCTCAAGCATCTGGTCGAGGTAGTGGAAGACCTGAACCGGCGCGGGGTCGGTTTGCAGGTGCTAACGGGGGCCGGTGCTCAAATCGATACCACGGCCGCGAATAGGCGGCTCGTGCTCGGGATTTTCGCCGCCCTGGCCGAGTTCGAGGCCGAATTGGTCCGGGAGCGTACTTGCGCCGGACTTGCAGCCGCACGCGCGAGAGGCCGCTTGGGTGGGAGACCACGCAAGATGACGCGGGAAAAGCTCACTCTGGCAATGTCGGCGCTTGCCAACCGGGTAAGCAAGCCGACAGTGGTCGCTCAAAACCTAAACATCGCGAGAACGACGCTGTACGAATATTTGAACGGCGACGGGTCTCCAAAAGAAGCGGGACAGCGGCTACTGAGCAGTAGGTGAGTCCGGGTAAGCAGTTGGGCACAGCCGGCTCAACGCTTGGGACCACTTTTCCGCGCTGCTTTCGGTTTGCTTTCGGGCACAGGCTCAGGCCCAAGCTCCGGCGGCAGCTTGAAGTCACGTGAGGGAACGATAGAGAAGATGGCGTGCTTGTAGACCAGGTGAAGGGCGGGGATTTCCAGCAAGATGGAATACTGGTCGAACGATGCGATCTGTCCCTCAAGCTCAACCCCATTCACCAGGGACACGGACACCGGGACTTGCTCCTGGCACAAGGCATTGAATAACGTCTCCTGGAGCTTATCTCCTCTCAACATAGCAGCGTCTCCTGATTGTCATTGCGGTACCCGGATGCTTGATCCGAAGTCGGGACCCGATTTTAACTCTAATCAGGCGCCATGCCTGATCGATTGGCGTGGCGGTCTCACGGCGGCGCTGGCCGCAGCGTCTTCGGTGAGGTATTGCCGAGTGGCTAGCAAGCCCGCAGAAGACCCGTAGATTCCCCCAAACCACTGAGATAGCTATCGTCCCCCATCGGTGGATAACTTCCGCAGGGGCGCATTCTGCCGCCAAGGTACCACGCCAGGAGGGGGCAGGCGCAGCGCGCACTCCAAGCGGCCACCCACAGAGAGGCTCAGTAAGGATCGCGGAAAGCCTATAGAGAGCCGCTGAGGGCCTCCTATGGCATCTTTCAACCGCCTCAGTCGGGGGGATAGGTCTACAGGAAGGGAACCGCTGCGGGGCCATGCGATGGCGGCTTGGTGGCTTCCATACCCCGTCTTCCTACGTCCCTATAGGCTCCGGCATCCTGCCTGCGGAAGCATCCTTGCTCTCGCCTCACGCCCGCTCGGAACAGCAGTTGTCAAAACCTCGGTGTCCAGGATTCAACCAACCTATCCTCCTCCTCTATTTCCTCTGGAGAGGGAAGACCAGGAACAGTCAATACTGTCAAGGTCTTACCATAACGACCAAGGCCAACAACTTCCTCATTAATTTCCTCGCTACGGCGACCGCCGAACCAATCCTGTAAGTCTGAAACACCATCCGCTCGATCAGAAGACTTAATCCGGTCAGCATCCTGGTTAAAGGTGAATGTAGCCGTGTTTTTAGGAATGGGATCATTCTTATGAATCCAATCAATCCCGTCCAAATTTTTTAGTTCTTCTGACATAAAGCAGTAATCGATTCGATCCTTGGTGCTTCCCACTATCGCTATTTTGGCATCGCTAAGCTGGACAAAACGAAAAGCTGTTGCAAGCAATGAGGTTTGGCAGATGTCAGCCAGGCTCTCGATAGCAGATAGCCCCTCACCAGCCGTGGACATGGCATCCTCGAAAAGGATACGCGGCATAAGGAGACCTGCGGCGAAACAATCTGCCTCCCTCTCGCGCTTGTCATTAGAGACAAATCCGGCACGGGATTCGTGATGTTTAATTTCCTCAGAGTCCCCATGCAAGAAGTAATGGCCTAGCTCATGGGCAATAGTGAATCGCTCAAGTCCGACATTATCAAAGCTGGTGTTATAAGATTATGGTGAACTCATTGTTTTCATCCACCGATGCTCCTAAAGGGAGAGGAACATCAGGGGAGGGAGGCATGGCTTCGACGACGCTGATCCCAAGATCATGAGCCAACCGAAAAACATCAATAGGAAGGGACGTAAATCCATATTCCTCTGCGGTTTTCTCACCCCGAATCATGAACGCTCTATATTGATCGTCACGCATCATTCGGCTTTCTGTTTGTTACGAGTCTTCTGCCTATCCAAAAGTGTTTTGATGAAGCTATTGGCAATATCTCGATCTTCATCGGACAATCGCCCCAAGCCACGATAGAGAGTATCACCACCCTCGCGCCCCATCAGATAATCAGTCGTTACCTCAAGGGTATCTGCCAGCTTCCGAAGATTGTGGAACGTCGGAGTACGTCCCCCAGCCTCGAAGTTAGAGATCGCCGACGGCTGCAGGCCGATGCGTTGCGCAAGCTCAGCTTGCTTGAGGTTTCTCTGCTTACGGGCAGCACGTAACCGGCTGGCGAAAACTGACATAAAATTTTGCCCTTAGTTTGCCCTTACTTAACAGTAGTTTGGCGCTACTACGTTGCATTTTATCACGAAATGTGTTACAATGCAACACCTGTACTGATTTAAGCTCTTTATGCCCCATAAAGAGCCTGTGTTTTGCTCAAAATAAACACTAATCATGATCTTTTAATTTACTATATATGAACTTCTTATCAAGAATAACAAATCAATATGGATGCGAATGCTATGTCTAAAGAAACCCCGAACAGGCAATGGATCGTTCCTGCCGATGAGTTAGCCGATACCCCCGCGTCATCGCCGTGGCTGATAAAAAATTGGCTGCAACAAAGCGCGCTGATGATGATCCATGGCGCTTCCGGCTGCGGAAAAACATTCCTCGTCCTCGATATGTGCCTTCACATTGCTAGTGATGCAACAACATGGCGCGGGTTCCCAACTAAAAATGCGCCGGTTCTTTATTTAGCCGGAGAAGGCCGACACGGATTAGGCAATCGGATTAGTGCGTGGAAGACCCTCCATAAAAAATCGGGGACACGACTATTCGTTTCGCGGGGTGCATGCGACCTCAATACAAGGGGTGGTGTAAATCTTGTAAAAAAAGAAATCGAGTCCCTACAAGAAGCGCCTGAATTAATCGTGGTAGATACTCTGTATCGATTTTTACAGGGAGACGAAAACCGTGCGGAGGACATTAAAACGATGATCTCTGCCTGTGACGAATTGATGCGGGCTTTCCATTGCTCAGTATTGTTTGTTCATCACAACGGGCTTTCAAAAGATACGCTTAACCGAGGACGAGGATCATCAGCTATGGGTGCAGCGATGGATATTGAAATGAACTTAACCCGCAATAATGATGATAATTTATCTCTCGTGCAAATCAAATCGAAAGATTCTGAACTGTCCAAGTCTCTTTCATCATCTTTCAAGCGCGTAACCATTCCCAACAAGAAATACGACGATGATGAAACCCCGATCTCATCACTTGTGATTACACCGCTAGAAGATCAATATGAGGAATGAATTATGTATGATGCGTATACCCGACCGATCAGCGCCGAGACATTAACCCAAGCTCTCAACGGCAAATGGACCGGAACCCAGGGAACCGCCCGGTGCCCGGCTCACGAGGACCGCAATCCGAGCCTCTCGATCAGCGAGAAGCCGGAGGGCGGAAACCCTTTGGTGCACTGCTTTGCGGGTTGTAGCAAAGAGGAGGTTATCGACGCCCTCAAGCAAATGGGCCTATGGGCATCCAGGAGTAAAAGTACCCACACCAACCGGCGCACGACCAAGGTTGGTCCTGAGACTCAAGCTCCTGATCCTGAACCCCTGGCACGGACAGTGGAGACGTCCCGGAAGAAAACGAACGCAGAGATTGCTCAAGATATTTGGGATGCCTCGCTCCCAGCAGCAGATACACGGTAAGCATTTATCTCGCATCGCGAGGCATCACCATCCCGCCACCGGACGCGCTCCGCTTCCATCCAGACCTCAAACACAGCTCTAGCAAAACGCAATTTCCTTGCATGGTGGCGAAAATAACCGACAGCACCACCGGCGAGCCGCTAGGCATTCATCGGACATTCCTAGCCCCGGATGGCAAGGGCAAAGCGCCAGTCGATCAGGTAAAGATGATGCTTGGACCCTCCAAGGGCGGGGTGGCTCGCCTCGGGGAACCCGAAGACGATGGTGTCTTAATGATCGGCGAAGGCATCGAGACCTGCCTTTCCGTGACGCAGGTAACGGGATACCCCGCTTGGACCGCGTTGTCTGCCGGTGGACTGAGAGACCTTGAGCTTCCGCCCGGCGATTACAAGGTAATCATCCTTGCCGACGCGGACGGCTCTGGCGAGAAGGCAGCGAGGGCCGCTGCCAAGCGTTGGGTCGAGGACGAAAGACGAAAGGTGTTTATAGCGTGGCCGCCACCGGGCCAGGATTTCAATAATGTATTATGCGATTCTCTATCTAAACAGTCTCCGGCTGAACGCATAAAACCAGAGGAATCAAAAGTGATCGCCTTATCAACAAAGGATATGTTTAGACCGGAAATAACAGGCGATCATTCTGTTTTCGACTTCATTAACATGGTTAAAGAAACTTATAATCATGTTGGTGATAATGAAACAAGTTTAACAGGAAATAACGCCGTCCACCCTATCCTTGAGATTATTAACAATGCCGAAGAAGTCCACGACCCCATTGACGAACTGACCGAAGAAGCAAGGAACGGCACTTTAACGCCAGAGAAGCTGCTCAGCCCGGAAAAGATAGACCGGATTGCGCGGAGGTGTGAAGAGGACGAGGGGCAAGCGTTTTATGAAGGCTTTCGCAACATCATTATGGATAATCGTATTTGCCGCGTGGGCGAACTCGATAAGGCCGTAAACAAACGGAGAAAAGAAAAAGCGGCGCAGAAACCACGCTCGGCTATGGGGAATCATCAGCTAAGAGATGAGCTAAACACGCACTCTATGATCGGGAAAAATGATGGGTCCGAAATCCGTGTCGATCCTGAAGAATTCAGGGGCAATTTGAAATCAGCTGATCCTGATGAATGGGAATGGATGAAGAAATTACAAAAAAGAGTAAGCCGAACGGGGATAGAAACCATACTAAGCTCTACATATAACCTACAACTCAATTTGCGCCACCACCCCGCCATAGGCGGCACATTTCGGATCAACGAGAAGACCTGTCGAGTAGAGATTACCCGCCCTATCCCCAACTCGAAAATCAAAGAGACATGCCCGCGCCAGTTGACGGATGAGGACATTACTGCGGTTCAGACATGGCTATCACAGGATTACTACTCGTTCAAACATGCGGAGGTGGCCCAACAGATCGACAATGTAGCGACAGAAAACGCTTATAACCCATTGGTTGATTGGCTTAAGTCACTACCATCCGTGGGATGGCACAAAGCGACTTCATGAGGTCATGCCGAAAGGCTGGTCTACAGTCGATAACGCCTACACCCGCGAGGTTGGCGAGCTACTCATCAAGGGAATCGTTGCCCGCATCTTGCACCCAGGCTGCGAGTTCCGGTTGGTGCCGATTCTGATTGGACGGCAGTGGATCGGTAAGTCCGCAAGCCTGAAAGCACTGGTGGGCGACCGGTGGGTTACCGATCAATTCATAGAACCATCGAACAAAGACAGCTTGCAACTGTTACGGGATCATCTGATCGTGGAATTGGGCGAAATGGATGTGCTGCGGCATGTAGAGGCCGGAAAACTTAAACACTTCATCAGTGCCCGATACGACGATATGAGAGATCCTTATGCTCGTAAGCCGAAGCGGTACCCAAGAAGCTGCGTTCTAGTAGGAACAAGCAACGACTCGGTAAAGGGACTCTTGAGTGACCCCGGAGAAAATACGCGGTTCCTACCACTAAAAATACTGGACGAAGTTGATTTTAATTTCATCGAATCTAATAGGGAGAAATGGTTCGCCGAAGCTGTAGCATGGCTTGAGGGTCGAGATATAGAAAAGACTTTCTTTAAGCTCTCCAAAGAAGCCTCGATAATCGCCGACGAACTGCGCGACGAGTACCGCACAGAAGAACCGTTAGAGGAGTCCATTCAGAAATTCGCAGCCGATCACGAAAACGGGTTCACGGCTGAGGACTGCGCTCAACATCTAGTTGATGCTAAAAAAGCAAACCATGGGCACAATTTGAAAATACAGATTGGGAAGGTCATGGCTAAGATGGGGTGGGAAACACGCAAAGTCCGTTCCAGCGAACGCTCTGAAGGAAGAGTACGAAAGTATTTTCCTCCACAGGAGTCAGATGTACACAAAAAGTCAGTAAAGAGCAACAAACCTGATTTGAAGCTATGCGATCACTGCATTCATTTGTCTCTTATTCTGGACAACACCCAGGAAGGTTTATGCAAAAAACAGGACAACAAGCGGGTTCCTCGATTCACGCACCAGTCGGGCGGCTGCAAACTCTACGAAGCGAAGCCCGGCATATCGTGAGCACACCTGCCGGTGGAGCGGTCCAGTCTGCGGTCCAGTTTGGTCCAGTTTGGACGGTCTAACTGGACCGCACGACCCTTACTGCCGCAAGGGCTCCAGGCCAGTGGTCCAGTTGGGCCAGTCTATTTGATGAACTTTTATATATATACACGCGGTATCAGGGTATATACCCCTATACCCCTACTCTTACCTCTTTATCTTTCTCTATATTTTAGAGAATTTAACTGGACCAACTGGACCAGTCTCGTAAGCGGTTGAGTATAAAGTAATTTTCCCGGTCCAGTTCGTTCTGTCAAACCGGACCAAACCGGACCAAACTGGACCAGTAGAGATCAGAACGCAGCACGTGGACACCAGCGGGGCTGGAGGACCGGAGCCAGAAGGAGGTCGGGTTGAGAGTTTTCGCCCGGTGATGTGTCGTCGTTTCTCGCTGGCTCACTCTTATGAACCATGCGACATTGGGGACAAAACCGCGGTAAACTTATGCTGGTATCAACTGAGATTATGAAATGCCTGCCAGCACGAAACTAGTCCTCCGAGAAACCCCGGCTCTCGAATCCAAGATCGGAAGTGTCGGAGGATCACGGTGCGCAACACCAGCCACCTTGTAGGCACTGCGGTCCGGTTTGGGTGTGGGTATCTGCCGATGGGATGGTTATTCGTAAGTTATTGATTGATGGTATTTAATCTATAAGAATCATAGAAAAAAGGAGGCTCTTTAAGGAACACGCCAAGGTGGCGCGGTTGTCCCAAGAGGA
>Ga0208954_1000380_pt1 | contig 12677 bp, 13 predicted proteins | sample AOAMet2_C33A6_35_2_FD_188081 | JGI IMG/M metagenome (GOLD analysis project Ga0208954, IMG submission 188081) | Ammonia-oxidizing marine microbial communities from Monterey Bay, California, USA - C0912_C33A6_35 (SPAdes) | ecosystem: Environmental > Aquatic > Marine > Intertidal zone | place...
ATCAATAAAAATTTCTCTATCAAGATCATTTTCTGAAAAACCATACGATTTATAATCTAACTCTGGATGATAGTTTTTCTCATGTAAATTCAGAGGATCCAGATTAGCTATTAAATGACCATTAATACGATAAGCTCGAATTAATCGAAGTGCTCGAATTGAATCTAAAGTTGATGTTTTAAAACTATTAAAATCTACGCTTGATGATGATCGAACAACTTTATCAAATGAAATATCATCAATAACATTGGTATCTCTCTTCTTCCATTCAGGTCCGCCAAAATCAGAAATGATTGATAGCTCATCTTCATTTAATGAAGAAAAAAATCTCTTCCAGCTATCATCAACACCTTTTGGATTCTGCGTATATTTAAAATAAAGCTCAGCAACATACGGTGCATTGGCGCTGTTTAGAAAACTGTCATTCATTTTTATTCTTATTTATTCTTATACACTCATTATTTTTAAGAAATATAGGTACTTTTTAAATTCAATTATACCCTTTTTGCATTTCTGCTAACATTGTATCACCCATTTTAGCAGGAGACGGTGCTACAGCAATATTCGCTGCCTGCAGAGCATCAATTTTAGACTGCGCAGTGCCTTTATTTCCAGATATTATTGCTCCAGCATGGCCCATTCTTTTGCCTTTAGGTGCTGAAACACCCGCAATAAAAGCTGACATAGGTTTTTTAATAGGTGATTTTGAAATAAATTCAGCTGCATCTTCTTCAGCCGTCCCTCCTATTTCACCAATCATTAATATGCCTTTTGTATCTTCATCTTGTAAAAACAAATCAAGACAATCTATGAAATTCATTCCGTGCACGGGATCGCCGCCTATACCAACACAAGTTGTTTGGCCAAGACCCACTTGCGAAGTTTGCCATACCGCCTCATATGTTAATGTGCCAGACCTACTGACTATGCCTATTTTACCCGGTTGATGAATAAATCCTGGCATAATTCCTATCTTACATTCACCAGGAGTTACTAAACCTGGACAATTAGGTCCAATAAAATATGTTTTTTGTTCAAGAATTCTTTTTTTAATCTCCACCATATCAAGAACGGGAATTCCCTCCGTGATACATGTAATAATTTTTATCTTTGCATCTAGTGCTTCATGAATAGCCTGTGTTGCAAATTTTGCGGGAACATAAATAACAGTAGCGTCTGCTTGCGTATGATCTTTCGCTTCTTTCACTGTATTAAAAACAGGCAAGCCTAAATGTGTTGATCCACCTTTCCCTGGAGTTACCCCTCCAACCATTTGTGTTCCATAATCTATTGCTTGTTGAGAATGATATGTTCCTTGTGACCCAGTAAAGCCTTGGCATATAACTTTTGTATTTTTATTTATAATAATCGACATAATTATCCTTTAGCTAACTCAACTACTTTTTTTGCTGCTTCAGTAAAATCATCAATAGATATTAATCCTAAATCAGAATTATTGATTTTATCTTTTCCTTCTTTTGCGTTTGTTCCCTGAAAACGAACTACTAAAGGAAGTTTAAAATTCAGTTCTTTAACCGCTTCAACAATACCATTAGCAATCATGTCACAATGAATAATTCCTCCAAAAATATTAATCAAAATAGACTTAACATTTGGATCTGATTGAATAGTTTTAAAACCCATAATGACTCTATCTTTATTTGCTGTACCCCCTAAATCTAAAAAATTCGCAGGTTCTTCGCCAAATTGTTTAATAATATCCATTGTTGCCATAGCCAAGCCAGCACCATTAACCATGCATCCAATTGATCCATCAAGCTTAACATAATTCATATCATGCTCTGCTGCCTGCAACTCAAGAGGATCTTCTTCAGTTAAATCTTTTAAATCTAATAATTCAGGATGTCGAAAAAGTGCATTATCATCTAAGCTTATTTTTGCATCTAAGATGACAAAACTTCCCTGCTTATTTAAAACCAATGGATTAATTTCAATTGTTGATGCATCAATAGAGGTAAAAGCATTTAGTAATTTATTAATAATAGAAGTTAATTCATCAAGCTGATTTTTAGTTATATCAAGTTTTGTTAACAAACTATCGTCTAATGAAATATCTTTGTACGTTGTAAAATGTACATTGATGATTTTTTCAGGATTAGTTATTGCAACTTCCTCAATATCCATACCACCCGCAGCAGAAATCATCATCATTACTTTTGAAGTATTTCTATCAACGAGCAAACTAAGATAAAATTCTCTATCGATATCACACCCTTCTTCAATAAAAATACGATTTACTGTTTTGCCTATTTCCCCTGTTTGTTTTGTAACCAGCACATTACCCATCATGGATTGGGCTACAGAAGATACTTTGTCTTTTTCAAAAATAACTTGAACACCACCTTTGCCATTAAAAGAGTTTTTAAAATGTCCAGCACCTCTTCCCCCCGCATGAATTTGTGATTTCACAACCCAAGGCGGTCCTTTTAAATCTTTTATATCGACATCAAGTGTTTCAAGATTTTTATTGTATGACTTACCTTTTAGGACAGGCAATCCATAGTTTTTAAGAATTTCTTTAGCTTGGTACTCGTGTATATTCATGTTCTAATCTTATAAAAAGCATCAATTAACTGATGCAAATCAGTTCATTCCTTATTTTGATGTTAGTTTTTTTGCTAAGGCAGTAAGATTTTTTACTGCTTTCACAGAATTATTAAATTGCTTTTTCTCTTCTGCATTTAATGTCAGCTCTATAACTTTTTCTACACCTTTTTTACCTATAATAACTGGAACACCGACATACAGTCCTTTAACGCTGTATTGTCCGTTTAAATAAGCAGCACATGGTAAAACTCTTTTTTGATCTTTTAAGAAAGACTCAGCCATAGCAATAGCTGATGAAGCTGGAGCATAAAAAGCAGAAGCTGTTTTCATCAAGCGTCCGATTTCACCACCACCATCTCTTGTTCTATCAATAATTGCATTTATTCTTTTAGTCGTAGACCATTTTAACTTAATTAGTTCTGGAACAGGAATACCTGCAACAGTCGCGTACCTTATAATTGGAACCATTGTGTCACCATGACCTCCAAGAACAAAAGCACTTACATCTTCAACAGAAACTTTAAACTCTTCAGCTAAAAAATATTTTAATCGTGCACTATCAAGAACACCTGCCATACCAACACACATGTTGGATTTCAAACCAGCTGCTTTTTGCAAAACGCTTACCATGGCATCAAGGGGATTAGTAATACAAATAACAAATGCTTTAGGACAATTTGTTTTAATTCCTTTTCCAACTGTTTGAATAATTGCTGAATTTTTTTCTACTAAGTCATCTCTGGTCATACCAGGTCGTCTTTGGAAACCTGCTGTTACTATCACAACATCCGCGTCTTTCATCTCACGGTAATTTGAAGAACCACTCATCTTTGCGTTAAAGCTTTCTATTGATGAAGACTGAGCTAAATCAAGCGCTTTTCCTTTTGTCATCCCATCCGCAATATCAATAAGAACGACATCGCCTAATTCCTTTAATCCAATCAAATGTGCAAGAGTTCCGCCGATATTTCCTGCTCCGACGAGAGCAATTTTCTTTCTCATGGGGGACCTATACAAGAATTATAATTCTGTAACAATAGCCTTCTTTAAATCAGCAATTGCTTTAGCGGGATTGAGTCCTTTAGGACATGACCGGGTACAATTCATAATCGAGTGACATCGATATAGTTTCATTTTATCATTTACCGCTTTCAATCTTTCTTTTCTTTCAGAATCTCTAGAGTCATTCACCCACCTTGCAGCTTGCATTAAAACAGCAGGTCCAAGATATTCATCACTGTTCCACCAATAACTAGGGCAGGACGTCGTACAACAAAAACACAGGACGCATTCCCATTGCCCATCTAATTTTTCTCTATCCTTAGGTGTTTGTTTTTTTTCTTCTGAATTATTTTGTATAGAATTAGAGTTTTCATTTGATCTCTGTAACCAAGGCTTAATAGAGGCTAACTGCTCGTAAGCTTTACTAAGATCAGGTACTAAATCTTTTACAACTGGCATATGGGGTAAGGGATAAATTCTAATCTCACCGTTAACCTCTTCAATAGGCTTTAAGCAAGCTAGAGTGTTTACACCATCAATATTCATCGCACATGAACCACATACACCCTCTCTACAAGATCTTCTAAAGGTTAGTGATGAGTCAATTTCATTTTTAATTTTCATTAAAGCATCTAAAACCATCGGCCCACATTTAGATAAATCAATTTCATAATTATCTAAACGAGGATTATCTTGGTCTTCAGGATTCCAACGATAAATGACAACTTTTTTTGGTTTTTCTGAAACTTCTTTTATTGGATGATTAATACCTTTTTGTACTTTTGAATTAGCAGGTAAAGTGAATTCAACCATTTAATAAACTCTTTTTTTCGGAGGAATAGGCTGAACATGGTTTGTAAGAGTATTCATGTGTACTGGTCTTTTTCCCATTTTGACGTCACCCTTGCTATCAAGCCATGATAAAGAATGAACCAACCAGTTTGAGTCATCTCTTTCTTGGTGATCTTCTCTCGCGTGAGCACCTCTACTCTCTGTTCTATTTAATGCAGAATGAAGAGTAACTTTTGATTGAGCCATTAAATTATGCAGCTCCAGAGACTCAGTTAAGTCTGTATTAAAAATCATAGATTTATCTTTTACATCAATATTATCCATAGAGCTTTCAATCCGATTAAATTCCTCTATCCCTTCAGATATTAATTCTTCAGTTCTAAAAACAGCACATTTTTCTTGCATAACTTTTTGCATCGAAGTTCTCACTTCACCAGTTGAACTGTCTCCTTTATTAAACCTAATTTTATCAAAGCGGTCTAAAATTGGATCTAGTGTGCTTGCATCAATATCTATAGCCTTGCTGTTAGGTTTTATTTTTTCTTTAGCTGTGATGCTTGAAGCTTTTCCAAACACAACAAGATCAATTAAAGAGTTTGTCCCTAATCTGTTAGCTCCATGAACAGATACGCATGCCGCTTCCCCGACTGCTAATAACCCTTCACATACATTATCAGGATTATCTTCAGTTGGTCGAAGTACTTCAGTTCTATGGTTTGTAGGAATACCGCCCATATTATAATGAACAGTTGGCAGTACGGGAATTGGTTCTTTCGTTAAATCTACACCCGCAAAGATTTTTGCCGTTTCTGAAATACCAGGTAATCTTTTATGAAGAGTTGCAGCATCAATATGTTCTAAGTGTAAAAGAACATGATCAGCATTTTCTCCACACCCTCTATTTTCATTTACCTCGATTGTCATAGCTCGGCTTACTACATCTCTTGATGCTAAATCTTTGGCGTTAGGCGCATATCGCTCCATAAATCTCTCACCATCACTGTTCGTTAAATAGCCGCCTTCACCTCTGGCCCCTTCCGTGATTAAAACACCTGCCCCGTAAACTCCTGTTGGATGAAATTGAATAAATTCCATATCAGATAAAGGTAAATTTTGTCTTAGAGCCATTGCACTTCCGTCACCTGTACAAATATGTGCACTTGTAGATGAAAAATATGCTCTCCCATATCCTCCTGTAGCAAGAATTGTTTGATGTGATAAAAATCTATGTATTGTTCCATCCTCTAAACACCACGCCACAACACCTTTGCAGTTTCCCTCTTTATCCATCACTAAATCTAAAACAAAATATTCTATAAAAAACTCTACATTGTGTTTAAGAGACTGCTGGTAAAGAGTATGAAGAAGAGCATGTCCTGTTCTATCGGCTGCTGCACACGCTCGCATTGCTGGTGCACCTTCCCCATTATCAGTTAAGTGGCCACCAAATGGTCGTTGATAAATTTTTCCATCATCTGTTCTACTAAATGGCATTCCGTATTCTTCAAGTTCAATTACTGCCTCAGGTGCATTAAAGCATAAATACTCTATAGCATCTTGGTCACCCAACCAGTCAGAACCTTTAACAGTATCGTACATATGCCATTTCCAATTATCATCACCCATATTTCCTAAGGCAGCACCAATGCCACCTTGAGCTGCAACCGTATGACTTCTTGTTGGAAACACCTTTGAAATACATGCTGTTTTTAAACCAGCTTCTGCTGAACCAAGCGTTGCTCGTAATCCAGACCCTCCTGCTCCAACTACTACAACATCATAATGATGATCTGTTATCTGATATGATTTGCTCATGAACTAACTATATAAAAAAGAGAAATGGTTGTTAATATCATAGATGAATAAGTTAATACGCTTATAAATAATTTAGTAATTTTTTTTAAATTAACTGATGTGACATAATCTTCAACTATAGTCTCATTGCCTAGTTTAGCATGGTAAAGCATCGCAATAATTAAAATAAAAAAAAGTGAGGCATTTATTTTTGAAAAGAAAAAGGATTTAATTTGATCATATTCATAATTTGAGAGAAGAACACACTGATACACAAACCAAAAAGTGAGTGGGATTAATATAACAGCCGTTAACCGCTGCATTATCCATTTAGATGCATAATTTTTCATGTAGAAATCCAAACTAGCATTGTAGATATAATTGATAAAATGATTACCACATAACCAGACTTGTAAACTGTACTTAACTCCATCATTTTGCCATAACTCCAAAACAAATATCTTATTCCATTATAAAGATGATAAAAAATTGTAAGTGTCCAAAGAAATAAAAATATCTTGAAAAAAATTAAAGAACTTAAACTCTGAAATTTAGAATAATAATCAGGGCCGAGAGCAATTAGAATGATCCACACAGATAATAAAATTGCGCCTAAACTCAGACAAATACCAGTAAATCTATGAAAAATAGAGAAAACTGCTGTTAAAACCTTCTTATGTATCGAGAGGTGTGGGGATAAAGGGCGATTCAAAGACATTTTATATTGTAAAACAGAAACTTTATATCTTCTAAGTATATTTTTTTTGCAGAAATTCAAAAAAAATCATGAATTACAAGAGTTTAAGGATAATTTTATAAATGTGCATAAGTCTGTGGATAGATTATATTTTACTAATAATTTTTCTTTAAAATTCAGCATAAATTAAAGAAAATTACCCTCAAAAAGTTGAATTTATCATCTATTGGTTGTAATCAGTGCTTAGTCGGATTGTAACTCACTTTCTTTGCTTCGGAGGAACGCCTAGAAATTGTTTTCATCTTACCCGCCGTTTGATGATTACCGAGTTTTTTTACTAGAGAAGTGTCTGCCAAGGTACAAACTAGCAAAGACAATCCGACTTTTTTATTTTAGATTAGTTTCAAAAAAATCTCTCATTTTTGTTGCATATAAATCTGGATATTTAAACATTCCATCTACATGATATGAATTTTCAGCTAACCAAAATTCAGATTTTATTTTATTGTCCTTAGCGTATTTTTTAAAATAATGGTAATGTCTCACCAACATTCTTTGATCTTTATCACCATGGGTAAAAAAATAGTTTTGGTTATTTGTTAATTTCTCTGCAGGATTTAAATCAATAGGATCAACGCCAGATAATAATTTTCCAAAAAAACTAACAGCAGGTCCGAACTCAATAGATAGCCCGTAACGAGCAATTTCATCCTGAAGAACCATACTAAATTCAGCTAGAGAACTATCTGCCCATATAGCGCTGATATCTTTTTCTTTATTCGCTGCAAAAATTACTGGAACTGCTCCTAGCGAAATACCATGAAGACCAATACTATTGCTGTCGAAGCCAATCTTTTTTAAAAAATCATAAGCCCCTAAAACATCATTATAAGATTTTAAGCCAAGATCTTCATAACTACTTACAATATCACTTTGACCGTAATTACGTAAATCAATAGTCAAAGCATTAATGCCTTCTTGAATTAATAAACTGGCAATTAAGTTCGACTCAGGTTTACATTTACCATTTGGATAAATGCCGTGAACAACTACGACAATTGGACGGTCTGGATAATAATTAAACAACCATCCATTAAGTTGAATACCTTTTTCTCTAGATGGAAAATATACATTTTGCCATTCATCAAGATGGTATTCATTTGTAGGAAAGTTATCTCTCAATCTACTTCTTGATAAATTTGAATATTCATGAGCATCAATTTTAGTGCTCCAAGAATTAGGTTTTGAATTTTCATGCCATCCACATGTATGATCTATTTTAAGAATACTATAGGCAACATAAAACCCTGCAACGCCATAAACAACAAAACCTAGAAATATTATAGAAGACAATATTATTAATAGTTTTTTTTTCATGATGCTTGAATAAGGGTCATTTCATATAATCTACTTGCAGTTCTTTCAAATTCTTTTGATAAATTAGCAATTTGACAGAGAGATGATATCGGGTTTTCAGCTAGAATAACAACAGAGCACTTATTCTCATATAACATATCAATTAAACTTATAAACCTTCTACATTGATCAGAATAATCATTTGTCATTTTTGGAACCTTTTCAATAAAAAGAAGTTTAAACTCATTTGCAATATTTGCATAATCGTCGTGTGCCAAATTAGTATTGCAAATAAAATCGAAAGTGCAGTAAGCGACATTAGCAGAACATTTAGCAAAGTAAATTTCTCTGCTTTTAATTTCAATTTTCTTGGTTGTTAAATTATTTATATCAACTAATCTGTTGAAGAGTGAGTTGAACTCTTCTTCTGTATCTTTATTTACAGGTGTGAAATATGTCTTTGATTGATTAAGGGTAATTCTTCTATAATCTGTTTCACTAGCAACATTGATAACATCGTAACTTTCTTCCAAGTGTGTTATAAAAGGTAAAAAGTCTGCTCTTTGTAAACCATTTTTATAGAGACCATTTGGCTGAAAATTTGAAGATGTCATAACAAAAATATTATTTTCTTCAAGAATATGAAAAATTTTTTTAATTAAAAGCGCATCCACTATATTAAAAATATGTAGTTCATCGATAAAAAGAATTTTAATATCCTTACAATATTCTTTAATGAACAATTCAATTCTTTTACTTTTATTTTCATTTGAATTAATCGTGTCATGAATTCTATTCATCAAATGATTAAAGTGTATTTTTTTTCCTACCTTACTATATTGTGAAAATAAGCTTAGTAAAAACGTTTTGCCTGTACCAACAGAACCATAAACATAAATACCTTTTTTTTTCTTTTTTGAATAAAATATATTGTTTTTATTATATTGATTCCATGTCAACGAAATTTTATTTAGTAAATCGATTTGACTATGATCTTTTTTGATGAAATTATTTAAGACAAAGCCATTATAATGGTCAAGGACAGAAAAATTCATTATTTTTTTCCTAAAAAATTTTTTAAACTATTTAGTGTCTCCAATTCAGATTTAGTTAGCTTCTCATCTTTTTGCTTTTGTATCAAGCGCTCGTATGTTGACATCAAAAACTTTATACTATCAGCAACTTTTTCTGTCATGGAAGTTTATTATAAATAGGAAGAAGTGTTGAAACAATTATAATTATTATACTAATTGTAATAATAGTTGTAATACCGTATCCCCAATCAATTAAATATCCAAATACTAATGGAGAAAGAGCGCTTGCAAATACACTTCCAGCATGAAGTAAAGCTTTAACGGTTCCTAAACTTTTTACACCATATATTTCAGCCCATAAAGAGCCCATAAATGGAGTGCTGATACCCATATTTAATCCATATAAACTCATGTAGATGAATAAAAAAAATACACTATCAAACAAAAGCAATACTATTACTGAAAGCAGTAATGGAGCAAGCACTGTAATTGCGGTTTTTTTTGTATGAAATTTATCTATCAAAGGACCGCCAACTAAAAGACCAACTATAGAAAAAAAACCGAGCAGAATATATCCATTTCCTAGCATTTCTAATGACCATCCTTTTTGACCAAAAATATAAATTTGGTGAAACATTAACCCTGTAGATATGAATGGTGCAGCGATTGATAAAGGCAGGTAAATATAAAATTTTTTATCTTTAATGATATCTCGTGTACGAAGTTTTAAATTAAGAGGATCATTGATCAAGTTTTGATCAAATTTGTTATGTCTAGCCTTCTGTCCTGATAATGCTAAAAAAATAAAGGGAATGAAAACAATAATAGAAATGGATGCGTAAAACCAAAGCTGTTTCATTTCTATATTTGTAAAGTAATTTAGTGAAATATAAGGAAGAAACATTACGCCTGCCATTCCTCCAAGTGTTGCAACTGATAAGGCCTTACCTCTATTACTACCAAAATATCTTGCCATAGTAGTTTCTCCTGCATGCGTCATTGCTCCTTGCCCAAAAAACCTAAGCATAAAAATAATTATAAAAAGATAAAAAATATTATTAATTAGTAAGACCATACCAATACAGGCCAGTAAAAGACCAACTGTAACTATTAGCGAATAGATTCTTAAATCTATATGATCAATTAATTTCGCAAAACTAATAAGGAAAAATGAACTAAACAAAGTAGAGATAGCATACACAAAACCAAATTCACCATCTGTGAGTCCATAATAAAATCTAATTTCAGTATTAAAAAGAGATATAAAGAAAGTTTGCCCGTAACTTGCAAAAAAAACAATCAAGAAACCATAAACTAAAAGTTTAGGATCATATGAAAAAAAACTTTTCATTTATAATAAATTTATTACTCTTAAAAAAACTGGTTTTGATTGAGTAATTATTTTTATACTAAACTTTTTACAAAGGTTTGTAAGACGTTGTTTTTGTGGAAGATTCACTGTTTTAAAACGAAGATTATCGTGACCAAATAAAAGTCCTTGACCAATGGTTTCATAATATTTTTTTTCTATACTAGATTTTCTTCTAATGGGCACTATCGATCCATAATTTTCTTAACTTTTTTTAGCAATCTACCCATTTTGTTTTCATCTATTCTGCCAGTATTTACATTCCTAGGACTAGGATGATAAGAACCGATTAATATTTTTCCATCGGGAAGTATATATTCTGTTCCATGTTGAAATACAAAATCTTTTCTCTTAAGATCATAATCTTGCATATAAAAATTCAAACATGCATCAAAAGCAATTTTTCCTAAAGCAACAATGGTATTTATTTTTACTAAATAATTTATTTCTTCTCTAAAAAAATTAAAACAGGTTTTTAATTCTTCAGGCTTAGGTTTATCTTCAGGTGGAACACATTTTAAAGCAGTTGTTAAATAAAGATTATTAAGTTCCAAACCGTCATCTCTAGATATTGAAATACTTTGGTTTGTAAATCCTGCTTTATGAAGACATTTGAATAGAAAATCAGCCGACTTATCTCCCGTAAATACTCTACCTGTCCTATTCCCCCCATGTGCTGCGGGAGCCAATCCTATCATGAGTAATTGAGAATTAATATCACCATAACCTGTAATTGGTTTACCCCAATAAGTTTGGTCTAAGTATTGACGTCGTCTCTCAGTAGCAATTTTTTCTCTAAAGTTAACTAAACGATTACACTGACGACACTTAATTATTTTATTATTTAATTTAATTAATGTCATGAGGATCCGTCTTCTATATTATAGGTGTGATATGAATGAAAGAGCAAAAGCAATTTTAGATTTCTGGTTTATTCAATCCACAATGGAAGATTGGTTTAAAAAAGATGATATATATGATCAGAAAATTAAAAGTTTATTTTTTACAGACCTAAAAAAAGCAATCAACAATGAATATGATGAATGGCAGGATACTGCAGAAGAGTGTGTATCTTTGGTAATACTTTTAGATCAATTTTCTAGAAATCTTTTCAGAAACACATTAGATTCTTTTGCACAAGACTATAAAACTAGGTTAATTGTAAATGAAGCCGTTGATCGGGGGTATCTTGAAGAATTAGATCAAGATAAAATACATTTTCTTTTAATGCCACTTATTCATAGTGAAGATATAAGTGATCATATTTTTGGCCACAAACTTATTGACACTTATTTAAAATCATTTGAACACTTTGATAAAGTTAAAAAAGCCTGGAATGATCACTCCATTGCAATAAAAAAATTTGGAAGATATCCTCATAGAAATATTATATTAAATAGAAAATCAACACCTGAAGAAGAGGATTTTTTAAAACAACCAAATAGCTCTTGGTAAACATATAATAATAAATGAAAATTTATAGAGATCAAAATACAATACTGGAAACGCTCGTATCAAAAAAAGGAATTGTAAAAGTAATTCTTGATACCGATACTTATAATGAAATAGATGATCAATTTGCATTGGTACAGATGTTATTTTCAAAAAAAAGAATGGATGTTTTGAGTATAAACGCAGCACCATTTTCTATGAATAATCGATCAGATGATCCTCAAAAAGGAATGGAGTTAAGTTATGATGAAATTTTTCGTTTACTTGAAAAAATAAATTTTAAAAAAAATAATTTTGTTTTTAAAGGTTCAACAAAATATGTTGGTTTTGAAAAGAAACCTATAAACTCTCCAGCGGCAGATAATATAATTGAAACTGCCTTAAAGTGTTCAGCTAATGATCCTCTTTATGTAATTGCTATTGGCGCAATAACTAATGTTGCGTCAGCAATATTAAAAGAGCCAGAGATAATTAATAAAATTGTAGTTGTTTGGCTTGGAGGTAATGCTCTCTACTGGCCTGAAAATAATGAATTTAATTTAAAACAAGATATAGGTGGTACTCAGGTTTTATTTGATAGTGGTGTCTCTCTTGTATTGGTTCCTTGTAAAGG
>Ga0208954_1000383_pt1 | contig 12653 bp, 14 predicted proteins | sample AOAMet2_C33A6_35_2_FD_188081 | JGI IMG/M metagenome (GOLD analysis project Ga0208954, IMG submission 188081) | Ammonia-oxidizing marine microbial communities from Monterey Bay, California, USA - C0912_C33A6_35 (SPAdes) | ecosystem: Environmental > Aquatic > Marine > Intertidal zone | place...
CTCGAGGGCATAGCCATCCTGGTAAAGAGGAGGTCTACATGATTATGAGCGGTTCTGGAAGAATGCAGTTAGATGATAATGAGTTTGATATTTCTGGTGGAGAAATGATCTTAATTGAGGACGGGGTTTTTCATCGCGTTCACAACACTGGAGAAGAGGACCTCTATATGGTCTGTATATTTGATGGAGACCGAAACCATTAAGAGTCAAAGTTATAATTTGGTGGGTGATATAGGAGGAACAAATGCCAGGTTTGCACTTGTGGCTCCTGGCGAGTCAGAATTAACTAATATCAAAACGCTTTCATGTACTGAATTTGAAACGGTTCAGGAGGCACTTACATCTTATCTTTCTTCAATTCAAAATGTAGAAATTAACTCATCCTGTATTGCCTCAGCTGGCACCACACATTTGGATATCTTTAAACCAGCAAATAATGATTGGGTCATTAATAAGGCTGATGTCTCATCTGCACTTCATAACATTGAAGTTAATTGGATTAATGACTTCTCAGCTCAAGCCCTAGCAACGTCGACATTGAGTGAAGATGATGTTGTTGTTGTCAATCAAGGCAATGCTCAAATTGATAGAGTTAGGTTAGTCATTGGTCCAGGTACAGGTCTAGGCACTTGCGGGTTAATTGAATCATCAAATGGATGGATTCCTTTGCCTGCTCAGGGGGGTCATACAGACTTTGCGCCCAACTCAGATTTAGAAATTGAAATATTAAAAATATTAAAAAAACAATTTGGACACGTTTCGGTTGAGAGAATTTTGTCGGGTCCAGGCATTGTTAACTTGTATAAGGCTTTATGTCAAATTAATGGAAGAGATATTCTTTTTCAGAGTCCTGCTGAGGTCACTTCAGCTGCAATTCAATCAAATTCAGATTCAATAGCAAAAGAGACGCTTCATCTTTTTTGCAAAATATTTGGCTCTGTCACCGGAACAATCGCATTAACCACAGGCTGCCTGGGCGGGATCTATATTACAAGCGACCTAGTAAGGAATTTTTTAGACTTCTTTCTTGAAAGTGACTTCTTGGAGAGTTTTCAAGATAAGGGAAGGCTTGATTATTACATGACAGATATTCCAATCTGCATATCAAAAAAACAAAACATGGGTCTTATAGGAAGCGCCTACAAGATCAATAATTTATAAGTAATTTATTTAATATCTAACGCAGTCTTCATGAGAAGTCCTGCAATCTCGTCTCTTGATCCAAAATAATTTGAAATAGTGATATTTAGGTTTGGAAAATCTACAGAAGCGTCCTTAACTTCACCTGGAATATCTCTGTTGATGTGGACACCTGCAGAGAGAAAATAGGGCAAAACAGTGACGTTTAAGGCTCCTAATTCGCTACATTTTTCAATAGCCTCTGGAATTGAGGGGGAGGCAAATTCTAAAAAGGCCGGCATGATCTGATCAAAGTCATTGGTATTATATTCAATCATTTTTTTTGATAAGGCTTCAACCTCAAGGTTTGATTCTTCTCTTCGGCTTCCGTGAGCAACCAATAGTAATATATTCATACCAGTTCGATAATACGTTAAATTAAATAATTGATTATTTTAGGGTATCTTATCACGTTGAAAAAATAAATTAGAGGCATGCTTTTGTACCAAAGTTCGTCAATTCATGAATCAGCTGGTGAAACTAAGATTGGATTACTTTTGTCCAATTTAGGAACGCCTGACGCGCCAACTAAGAAAGCAGTCAAACCTTATCTTAGGCAGTTTCTTTCAGATACCAGGGTCATAGAGCCCCCACCTCCACGCTGGGTTTGGAAGATCATTCTGAATGCTGTGATCCTTAACTTGAGACCTAGAAAATCAGCGAAGGCTTATCAAACTGTTTGGAATACACATGGTGAGGGCTCACCACTTTTGTCGATTGCGAAGCTTCAAAAAGCTGAAATTGCCTCGCTACTAGAAGAAAAAGCGCCAGGACAGTTTGAGGTTGCTCTAGGTATGTGTTACGGCAACCCATCAATGAATTCTGCCTTATCCGAGTTAGAGTCCAAGGGCTGTAAAAAAATTATTGTACTACCCTTGTATCCTCAGTACGCCGCCTCTTCAACCGGCTCTGTTTTTGACGCCGTTGCGAAAGAGTTTTTAACTTGGAGAAATGTTCCTGATCTGAGATTCATTAGTAGTTATAACGAGGAAGAGAAATACATTGATGCTCTTGCTAACAGCGTCAAGGAGTATCAAAAAACCCATGGCAAGCCTGATTTCTTGCTGATGTCTTATCACGGCATCCCTAAACGATATTTTGATAAAGGCGATAACTATCCCTGTCAGTGCTGCAAAACCACATTCCGTTTAGCTCAAAAACTTGATTTGAAGCCGAGTGAGTATCAAATGACATTTCAGTCTAGATTGGGGGTTGCTGAATGGATGAAAGAGTACACCGATAAAACTCTGAAGTCGCTTCCCAGTAAAGGTATTAAAAATGTACAAGTTATTTGCCCAGGTTTTTCAGCCGATTGTTTGGAGACGATTGAGGAAATAAGCGAAGAAAACAAGGATTACTTCATGGAGTCAGGTGGCCAAAAGTTTGGATATATTCCAGCGCTTAATGACAGACCTGACCATATTGAATTCTTGACTCAGCTCGTACTTGATAACACATCAGGCTGGAACAATTAGTATGAAAATTGTTATTTTGGGTGGAACTGGATTAATTGGCAGTGCGCTCCAAAAAAGTTTTTCAAAAACACACCAAGTAGAAGTATTTAATAGAACCGTTTTTAAGTCTGCCGAGTATCTATCCTCGATTATTGATGGCAGTGACTTTGTTATTCAGCTTGCTGGATCCACTATTTCAAAGAGGTGGAGTCAAAAAATTATCGCTGAGATGTGGCAAAGCAGGGTCAATACAAACCAAATGCTCTCTGATGCGATTAAGCTCATTACTAAGAGGCCTAAAGTGATTTGCTCTTCAGGGATTAGTTTTTATGCAGAGTCTGACTGTAATAACCCAAAGACTGAGGATGATATTCAGGGCGAGGGTTATTTGACTGATCTCAACATTGCCGTTGAGAGCGCTGCAAAGTCTATTTCGGATGACGTTACTATTTTAAGGTTTGGTGTTGTTCTGTCAAGAAAGGGCGGCGCCTTAGCAAAATTATACTGGCCTTATTACTTTGGTGTAGGCGGCCCTATTATGAGTGGAAATCAATGTTTCTCTTGGATACATATTGATGATCTCGTTAAAGCGTTTCATTTTCTAATCAATGATCCCCAGAGTAAAGGCATTTATAACATTACATCACCTGAGCCTGTTCCTCAAAAGGTCTTTGGAAGAGCTCTTGCTAAGTCTTTAAAAAGACCTTTTTTTATTCCTGTATGGGAGTGGCAACTGAAAATCCTCCTTGGTAAAGGATCCCAAGTCCTAACTTTAAGTGCATCCGTTATTCCGATGAGATTAATCCAAGCTGGCTTTGTTTTTGACTATCCGGACATCGACACTGCAATGAGAGATCTAATAGGGTAAAGCCGCTCAATCCTCATAATGTAAAAGCGTTTGCCTATGGTAAAATATGTTTAAGTTTCACACTGTTACATAAGATTGAATGAGGCTTTCCATTTTGGGGAGTTTTTTTGTTTATTTTTGGAGAAAATATGAAAGTTAGTAAGGATAAAGTCGTATCAATGCACTACACACTTAAGAATGATGCTGGTGAGGTTATTGATTCATCTGATGGCAAAGAAACTCTTGACTTTTTACAAGGGCATGGAAACATTATTCCTGGTCTTGAGTCAGCGCTTGAAGGCGCCAGTAAGGGTGACAAGATGGATGTATCTGTGGAGCCCGAAGAGGGTTATGGGCTGCGTATGCAGGATGCGATTCAAGAGATCCCTCGTACAGCACTTCAAGGCATTGATGAAGTAACAATCGGTATGCAGCTTCAATCTCAGGACCAAGACGGCAACCCTTTTGTTGTGACAGTTACAAAGCAGGACGATGAGAAAATTACTGTTGACGCAAACCACCCTTTAGCTGGTGAAACCCTTCATTTTTCAGTTAGCATTGAAGATGTCAGAGATGCTGAGGCTGAAGAGTTATCTCACGGTCACGTCCACTCAGCAGGCGGCCACTCTCACTAATCATAAATCTATAGCGGGCTTTAGTGATAAAAATTATTACTTGCCCGCTGTGTCAATCCAAGAATCATTCACTGATCCTTAAAGATAGCCATAGAGAGTATCTAAGTTGCTCAGATTGTAGATTTGTCTTTGTACCTAAATCCTTTCATCTATCAGAGACTGATGAAAAATTAAGGTACGACACTCACAATAATGATCCATCAGATAATCGCTATCGTCATTTTTTATCTCAGTTAGAAGAACCTCTTTTACAACAAATTCCTGAGAAATCTTATGGCCTTGATTTTGGCTCTGGACCGGGACCCACTCTGTCTTTAATGCTTGAAGAGAAGGGGCATCATGTTGAGCTATATGACAAATTTTACGCCTCAAAGGACAGTATTTTTAATAAGCGGTTTGACTTCATCACAGCAACTGAAGTGATTGAACACCTTAGAGATCCAATGCTTGAATTTAAGCGCTTAGCTTCTACTCTTAGGATGGGCGGTTATATCGCGTTAATGACTCACTTGTTGACTGAAGAGACTGATTTTAAATCCTGGTATTACAAAAATGACCCTTCACATATTGGATTTTTTAACAAACAATCTTTAATTTATATTGCAAAAGAATTAAATTTTGAAGTTGATATTTACTCTGAACGTGTCATTTTTTTGAAAAAACTAGGCTAATATATTTAAGTAGCTTTCATAGCGATTTTCATTAATTTTTCCACTCTCTAGGGCCATTTTAATCGCACAATCTGGCTCATTAATGTGCTTGCAGTTTCTAAATCGGCATTGATCTGAAAGCGCTTTGAATTCTCTGAATCCTCTCACTATCTGCTCTTCAGAAAGGTTGTCTAATTGAAACTCACGGACACCAGGTGAATCAATTAAATCACCACCACTCGGAATGTGATAGATTGTTGTGTTTGTTGTTGTGTGCTTACCCAGCTTGCTTTTAATTGAAATTTCATTAACCCTGAGCTCTAAATCAGGAATCAGAGCATTGATCAGTGAGGATTTTCCAACGCCAGACTGGCCCAAAAATATATGAGATTTATTGACTAGTTTTTCCTTGAATGAAATAACATTTAAATCACTCTTAACACTCATTGTGTGGACATCATAGCCAATATTTCTATAATGTTCAAAGTCATCATTAAGCTGACTTTCATTTTTTGATAGCTCAATTTTATTGATTACTATACCTATAGGAAGGTTTGAGTTTTCAGCCATAATAAGGTAACGATCAATGAGATCAAACTCGTAGTGTGGCTCAATTGCTACAACAAGCCATAACTGATCAATATTGGCTGCAATTAATTTATCTTTTCTTTGGAGCTCTGTTCTTCTTGGGTAGATGGCAGTGACAATTGCCTCGCCTTGTTTTGTTTTTTGAAACAGGACTTCATCACCTGCAACAGAAAAGCCTATATTTTGTCGGCTTACACATTGAAAAATTTCTCCATTTTTTGCCTCGACAAGTTGACGCTGACCATACCTTGTAATGACCTTTCCAGTGAACTCTTTATCATTCATGTTTAGCTCAGATTCGGCTTTGATTGAAGCTTTATCAGCGCGAGCAATCTTTTCAGATTGAACTTTATCGATGCGCCATTTTTGTTTTCTAGTAAGTGGCACTAAGCAGTTAAATTATAGTAATTTTTCAATTCTAAGGACCGCACTTGGGTGAGAGTCATGAAAAGCTGAATAGTATCTATCTGGGGATAAGGATGATGAGTTTTCTTTGTAAAGTTTAATGAGAGAAGATATTAAATCTTTTGCGTCAGTATGACTTGCCGCAAAGGCATCTGCCTGGAATTCGTGTTTTCTTGAGACTAGATTACTAATTGGAGTAATAAAAAAACTAAAGACAGGAAGGGCTAGACTAAAAAGAACCAATGCTGCGTGTGATGATGGCTCTGAAATTCCTAGTCCATTAAAGAACCAAGTTTGATTAATCAGATAGCCTAGAAGAGCAAGACTAATAAAGCTGAAGATAAAAGAGCTGATCATTCTTTGACGCGTGTGCTTGTGATGAAAGTGTCCAAGCTCATGCGCAAGAATTGCCTCAATCTCTTTGTCCTCCATCCCCTTAAGAAGGGTATCAAAGAAAACAATTCTTTTGTTCTTACCTATTCCAGTAAAGTACGCGTTTCCGTGTGAGGATCTTTTAGATCCATCCATGACATAGATACCATCGCTACCAAAGCCGGTTCTTTCTAGAAGACTAGTAATTCTTGTTTTAAGACTTTCATTGTCTAACGGGTTAAATTTGTTAAAGATGGGCGCAATGAAAGAGGGATAGACCCACATCATGATTAAAGAAAAAAGGCTGATAATAGCCCAAACATAGATCCACCAATAGTTACCTATTGATTCAATATTCATAAGATAGAGAATAGCGTAAATTAGAGGTAAAACAAGAACAAGACTCAGTATAACTTCCTTAATTAAGTCTCCAGCAAAAGTGCCAACTGTCATGCGATTAAATCCAAATTTTTGCTCCAAAACAAAATTCCTATAAATACTGAAAGGAAGATCAATAAAGCTAGCAATGAGCATGATGCTTAGCACAAAGAAAGTACCCATTAGTACTGGGTCATTAACTCTTTGAGACCAGTAGCCATCGATCCAGTTCATAGCGCCACCTAGTGTCCAAACTAGCAGTACCATTGTTGAAAAGATAATCTCAAAATGATTTAACAAAAGCTTTGCTTTTGTATATTTTCCAGCCTTTTGATGATCTTCAAGCTTAATCGTTTCACTGAAACCATCGGGAACTTCATCAAATGAATTATCAATCGCCTTGTCTTGTCTAAAATTTAGATAAAGTAAAGCTAGGACCGAAGTCAAAATTGCGAATAAAAAAATAAATGTAAAAAAATTAAATTCCATTTTTATGTGTAAATGATCTTAAAAAGTTACAACAAATTATACCCGCTCATTTATTAGATATTACAAATTGAAATACCGGTAAATTAAATGACAATAATATTCAAAAATAATTATATAAATAAATTATAAAAGCCTAAATGAAATCATAGATATATGAGATGAATTCTATATGGAGATGGGTATAATTTCGTTATTAAAGTTTTATTAATGAGATTTTGTAATGACAATGGAAGATAGAGACGGCTTCATCTGGATGGATGGAGAGTGGTTAGATTGGCGCGAAGCAAAGGTTCATGTTTTAACACATACCCTTCATTACGGCATGGGGGCTTTTGAGGGTGTTAGGGCTTATGAAACTGACAAAGGGCCAGCAATTTTTAAGCTTGAAGAGCATACGGAGAGACTATTTAATTCAACTCGAATTTTGGGGATGGAAATTCCTTATGATGCTAAGACGCTTAATCAAGCTCAGAGAGAAGTTGTTACTAAGAATAATCTTAAGTCTGCCTACATTAGACCAATGTGTTTCTATGGCTCTGAGGGTATGGGTCTTAGGGCAGATAACTTAAAAGTCCACACAATGATTGCTGCATGGGAATGGGGAGCTTACTTGGGCGAAGACAATATGAAAAACGGGATAAGAATTAGAACATCTTCTTATGTCAGGCATCCGGCTCATCCTTCTCTGAGTGGTGCTAAAACAAATGGAAATTATGTTAACTCTATGATGGCCCTAAAGGAGGCACTTGATCATGGATTTGATGAGGCTTTAATGCTGGATATTGATGGTTATGTGTCTGAAGGGAGTGGTGAAAATATTTTCGTCATTAAAGACGATGTTATTTATACTCCTCATTTAACATCAGCCTTACCTGGTATTACGAGAGATACGATTTTTACTTTGGCAAAGTCTCTGGGCTATGACATTATTGAAAAGAAACTATCTTGTGATGAAATATACTCCTCAGACGAAGCTTTCTTTACTGGAACTGCGGCTGAGGTAACCCCTATTAGAGATCTTGATGGAAATCAGATTGGTAAGGGGGCTCGTGGGCCAGTCACTGAAAAGCTACAGTCACTCTACTTTGATTGTGTTCATGGGCGAAACAGTGACTTTAATCACTGGATAGATAGTGGAAGGTGTTTGTGAGTTCTACCGACTCATATGAAGGTGTAACAAAGATAGTTTCGAAGAAAGATCTGCCTGCCCACTGTCCACCAAAAGACTCTTCAAAGTGGAATATGCATCCAAAAGTTTTTTTATCATTTGATGATCATGGCAAAGTGAGTTGTCCATACTGTGGTGCAAAATATAAACTGGACTCATAGTTTAGTATTTTAAAAAATGCAAACAAATCTAAACAATATTGTTTTAGTTGGTCCAATGGGATCAGGCAAAACAACAGTTGGAAGAAGACTATCTGAAAAGTTAGGCGTTAATTTTTATGATGCAGATCATGAAATTATTGACAAGACTGGTGTGAGTATTGACCACATATTTGATGTTGAGGGAGAAGAGGGCTTTCGTAAAAGAGAGTCTGATGTTTTAAAGGAGTTATGCAGCAAAGATAACATTGTTTTGGCTACTGGAGGTGGCGCAGTTATATCCAAAGAAAATAGGTTTGAAATTTCAAAAACTGGTTCGGTTATATACCTTCTATCCTCCGTTGATCAAATTTTAAGAAGAACAGCAAAATCTAAAACAAGACCTTTGCTAGAAAAGAGCTCTAATAAAAGAAAAACAATTACTGACATTATCAAGGCAAGAGATCCACTCTACAGGGAAATAGCAACCATTATTATTGATACAAATCAAAAGAAACTGAATGAAGTCATCCATGAAATATTAACACATTTACACAGATAATTTCTTTTAAGCTATTTTTTTCCTAAACTTCATCAAAACTTCACTAAAATATTCATGTAGTACTCTAAACTGATATCTTATAATTGAATTTAGATCAAAGGGGTAAATAATGTTCAAAAAAATCTTTCTATCTGCATTTGTTGTTTCATCTTTCAACGTTAGCGCTATAACCTTGGACGATTTCAGTACCCAACTTGTAGAGAGTCATCCTTACTTCGTTCAGTTATCCCTCTCAGAAAAAAAGAGTTTAATCAATCAAAAATCACTTTCTATTTACACAGATTGGAACATTAATGCTGGTGCAAGTGAGACTTATACTGGTGGTGATGATTCAGCTTCAAGACTTTACGAAGACCTTTACTCAACTAAATACGAAATTGGTGCAAACAGAAAAGTTTCACATTCAGGCGCAACTGTCAATTTAAAGCATTCACTTTCTCGAAATGACAAGGACAGTAATGCGACGCATTCAAACCTTTTTTCAATTACCTACGCAAGGCCCTTACTTCAGAACAAGGATGGCCTTAATGACAAACTTAATCTGGATCTTGCTTCTATCGATTTGATAGCTTTAAAGGTCAGTCTTGAAGAGCAGGCGGAAAATTTTCTAGCATCCAAGCTGTCTAAATTTGTTGATTTGGCTTTAAAGCAAGAAGTGGTTAAAAAACACAAAATTGCACTCGAGTTATCAAAGGAGCAACTCGATCTCGCAGAAGATAAATTTAAAAATTCTCTCATAGATATAACTGTCCTTATTCAAGAAAAAGATAATTATGTGAAAGCAAGACAACAATCGCTTCAATCTAATAAGGAGCTCATTATTGAGAGGCGTGAGCTTGCTGATTTAATAGGCGCTAAAGAGTCTGATATGATCGTTGAGATGGATTTATTTAAGGAGCAATCGTTAAGTGATGTAAACCCAAGAGAGTTTGTGAAAAATTCTAGAGCCATTCAAAAGTTTGATTTTGATAAAGCGAAGCTTCAAAGAGAGCTTCAGTCATTAGAGAACAAAACAATGCCAAATGTTAATCTAAATCTAGGGCTTTCATCTCTTGGTGAAAACGACAAGGTTTTCGGTAGCTTTGGCAATAGAGATTATTCATGGAATGTTGGGGTAGATGTCTCTTACCCACTCGGCTCACGAAAAGAGCTTCTCGCAGTTGAAAATACTGAAATAAAGATGTCGGATATTGATGCAAAAAAACGTGAAGCTGAAATTAATAGTATTCAACAAATTAATTATCTCCTAGCGCAGGTGGATTTATTAACTGAGCTTGTAGCACTTTATCTAGAGCAGGGCGCATTAGCTGAAGAAAAGGTTATAGAAGAGCAAATTAAATTCAGTGAGGCGAGGGGTCAGAAGTCATTAGTGCTTGCTGCAAAGAGCAGTGCAAACCTTGCAAACCTGACTTACCTTCAGGCAGCAGGAACATATCAAAAAATAGTTATTGATTACAAGGCAGCGATTGATCAACTTTATAACTAAAAATGATTCGCCTCTTTCTAGCCTTTACTTCTTTATTGCCACTAAAGACTAACCATTCATTTGGCTCTTTTATTGGTTATCTTCTTTATTTATTTAATTCAGAAGCAAAAAGTGTTTCAAAACAAAACTTAGAAATTTGTTTTCCAGGTTTGAGTGAATTGGAACTTAAGTCACTTTTAAAAAAAGTATTAACTGAAACAGGTAAAGGATTGACTGAGTCTGGTCTCATATGGAATCAAAACTTTACAGATAATGCAAAGCTCATTAGAAATATTAATGGCGAGCACTATCTTGACAGTTCAAAAAAAACAATTCTGTTAGTTCCTCACATGGGTTGTTGGGAAATAACAGGCAGGGTTCTTGCTGAAAAAAGAAAGGTGACCTTCATGTATAGACCTCTAAGAAGTAATAAGCAGAATGACTACTTGTTTTCTAGGAGGAACCAAGGCAATCTAACAATGGCTAGTGCGGATAAACCTGGAATCTTAAAAATCCAAAGGGCGCTTAACAATGGCGATTTAGTTGGGATGCTTCCTGATCAAGACCCAGGTAAAGAGGGTGGCTTAATGGTTCCTTTTTTTGGAAAGATGGTTAATACAATGACTTTGCTTGCAAGAATAGCTAAAAAACAGAATGCACAGGTTTTGATGTTTTGGGCTGAGAGACTTGTTGATGGCCAAGGTTATGATTTGAATATAGAGCCAGTTGATCTTAATGCAAATGGCGATAATTTAGAGGAAAGAGTAGGACAAATGAATCAGTCTATTGAGTCTCTTATTAGAAAGCAACCTGAACAGTACATGTGGAGTTACAGAAGATTTAAATCATCACACTCTTATATCTAATTGATGTAATTGTTATTTCAATGCAGTGAAATCTCACTAGTTGCAATAATGGTATAATTCTCTGCATGAAAATTATCGAAGATGTGCGCAGCGTATTTGCTCGAGATCCTGCAGCAAGAAATGTGTTTGAAGTATTAACTTGTTACTCAGGTGTGCAGGCAGTTTTATTCTATCGATTAACTCACTTTTTATGGCGTTATAGGCTTTATTGGCTAGCGCGTTTTATCTCTACATTTGCACGCTGGGTTACGGGTATTGAAATTCATCCAGGCGCTGTTATTGGAAGGCGCTTTTTTATCGACCATGGTATGGGTGTTGTGATTGGTGAGACTGCAATCATTGGTGATGATTGTATGCTTTATCACGGCGTAACTTTAGGGGGTACGACTTGGGACAAAGTAAAGCGACATCCCACGCTAAAAAATGGCGTTGTTATAGGTGCAGGTGCCAAGATACTTGGACCTATAATACTCGGAGAAAATGTACGTGTTGGCTCTAACTCTGTTGTAGTAAGGTCGATTGATGATAACGAGACAGTTGTTGGAATACCAGGCAGGATTGTAAGAAAGAAGGCGGAAGATGGAGACTCTTTCGATTCTTATGCAGCCAACTCTTCGGGGACGTCTAATGACCCTACGATTCAGGCCGTTAATTCACTGATTGAGCGCCTCGCTGAGATGGAAGAAAGATTAGATAATACAAGCCCTAAATCGATCTCTAATAATATTGAAAATAAGTAAGTTTTAGTTGAATTAAATACTTGACTAAATTAGTTGGTTAATAGTATAATTTCACTTTTTATTCAGATAGAGACTTTTATGCAATTAACCACTAAAGGAAGGTATGCGGTTACAGCTATGTTGGATTTAGCTTCTAACGAATCCACAAGGCCGGTTACCCTTGATATGATTTCACAAAGGCAAAATATTTCGCTCTCTTATCTTGAGCAGCTGTTTGCTAAACTTAGAAAAGCATCACTTGTCAAAAGTGTCAGAGGCCCTGGTGGTGGATATTTACTCAATGTCAATGCAGAAGAGGTCACCCTGACTCAAATTATTGAAGCTGTTGATGAAAACATTGATCTTAGACGTTGTCATGGCTCAAAAGACTGCAATAGGGGAAAGCAATGTCTCTCTCACCACTTGTGGTGCGAAGTGAGTGATCAAATTAGGGGTTTTTTGAGTACTCGAAATCTTCAGCAAGTGATGGATGACTATCAACTCACCCAATCACTCAATGTCAATTAATATTTAAAGGAATATATAAATGCTTACACCAACATACATGGACTATTCATCAACGACTCCAGTTGATGCCCGCGTTGCCAAGAAAATGGCTAAATACCTAACTATGGAAGGAGATTTTGGTAATGCCGCTTCTCGCTCTCATTATTTCGGCTGGCAGGCAGAAAAGGCTGTCGATGAGGCTCGCTCTCAGGTCGCTGATCTAGTAGGCGCT
>Ga0208954_1000387_pt1 | contig 12553 bp, 9 predicted proteins | sample AOAMet2_C33A6_35_2_FD_188081 | JGI IMG/M metagenome (GOLD analysis project Ga0208954, IMG submission 188081) | Ammonia-oxidizing marine microbial communities from Monterey Bay, California, USA - C0912_C33A6_35 (SPAdes) | ecosystem: Environmental > Aquatic > Marine > Intertidal zone | place...
ATAGTATCTATTCACGATCATGGTGCTGGAGGTCATTTAAATTGTTTTTCAGAATTGGTAGAAGATATTGGAGGTGAAATTTATTTAGATTCATTACCAATTGGTGATCCTTCTTTATCTTTTAAAGAGATTATAGGAAACGAGTCTCAAGAAAGAATTGGACTAATAATTAAGGAAAGAGATTATAATTTGGTAAAAAGGATTGCTGACAGAGAAAGATCACCTATATATAAAGTTGGAAAAGTAACAGGGGACAATAAGTTTAAAGTAGTTGATAGAAAAAATAATATAGAGACAATAAATCTTGATTTAGATAGTCTATTTGGAGATGCACCAAAAAAAATCATAACAGATGTTACTAAAACATCTATTTTCAGTGATTTAGAATATGATACGAGTAAGGTTTATGAGTATGTTGAAAATGTCTTAATGCTTGAAGCAGTTGCCTGTAAAGACTGGTTAACAAATAAAGTTGATAGATGTGTGACTGGACGTGTAGCACAACAACAAACTGTCGGTGAAATTCAAATACCACTTGCTAACTGCGGAGTTGTTTCATTAGACTATAATAGCTACACTGGGATAGCCTCATCAATTGGTCACTCCCCTGTTTCAGGTCTAATTGATCCAAGCGTAGGGAGTATCAATTCAATTGGAGAGTCTTTAACTAATATTTTATGGGCGCCTCTCGAAAATGGAATTAAATCAGTATCACTTTCTGCTAACTGGATGTGGCCATGCGGAAATGAAGGCGAGGACTCAAGATTATATAAAGCTGTTGAAGCCTGCTCAGAATTTGCTATAGATTTAGGAATAAATATACCTACAGGAAAAGATTCATTATCAATGGTTCAAAAATATGATGGTTTAAAAGTTAAATCTCCTGGGACAGTTATTATTTCAGCATCTGGACATTGTAATGACATTAGAAAGATTGTTAAACCTGTTTTAAATAAAAATTCAGGTGATTTATATTATGTTAATTTATCATTTGATGAATATAAATTAGGAGGTTCATCGTTTGCTCAGACACTAAATAAAGTTGGATCAGATTCACCAGAAATAAAAGATCCTGTCAAATTTAAAGAATCATTTAATTTAGTTCAAAACCTTATTTATAAAAACAATATTCTGTCTGGCCATGATATATCTTCAGGTGGACTAATTACTTGTTTACTGGAGATGTGTTTTAGTTCAAATGATATTGGTTTAGACATCAATCTATCAAACCTAGGGTGTAGTGACTCTTCTAAATTACTATTTTCGGAAAATTCAGGAATTATTATTCAGTCAAACAAAGACTTAGAGAAGGAGTTTTCATCCATAGATGTTAAATGTTCTAGAATAGGAAATACTAATAATAAAGGTGTTTTAAATATTAAAAATTTTGAAAACAACTTTTCCTTTAACATAAATAAGTATAGAGATATATGGTATTCTACCTCAAAGGATTTCGATTTAAAACAGACAAAAAATAATAAAGCAATCGAGAGGTTTAATAATTATAAAAATCAGCCTCTTGAATATATATTCCCTAATGGCTTTAACGGTAATGATATTTCTAATAATTCAGATAAAAAGATAAAAGCAGCCATAATTAGAGAAAAAGGGAGCAATTCAGAAAGAGAAATGGCTTACATGATATCATTAGCTGGATTTGATGTAAAAGATATTCATATGACTGATATAATTTCAGGTGAAGAGAATCTTGAAGATATTAATTTACTAGTTGCAGTAGGAGGGTTTTCAAATTCTGATGTTCTTGGTTCAGCTAAAGGTTGGGCAGGATCTTTCCTTCATAATCCAATAGCTAAAAAATCTATAAATAAATTCTTTGAAAGAGATGATACTATGTCTTTAGGGGTTTGTAATGGCTGTCAACTATTTATTGAATTAGGACTTATCAATAATAACCATGCTGAAAAGCCAAAAATGATTCATAATGATTCTCAAAAATTTGAGTGTACTTTCTCAACTGTCAATATTGAGAAGTCTCCTTCTATAATGTTAAAGAACCTAGAGGGAAGTCGATTAGGTGTTTGGTCAGCTCATGGCGAAGGTAAGTTCGTGTTTCCATATGAAGAGAAAAAATACTCTATTGCTGGAAAGTATTCATATGATTCCTACCCAGCAAATCCTAATGGATCAAATTTCAATACAGCCATGCTTGTTTCAGATGATGGAAGACATCTTGTTATGATGCCTCATATTGAAAGATCATTACATCCTCATAATTGGGCACATTATCCTGAAGATAGAAATGACAAGTACACACCTTGGGTAAAGGTTTTTAATAATAGTTATGAATGGCTAATAAGTAAACTCTATTAATAATTTTTAATAAATTATTTTTATCTGACTAGACATAGTTGATTATTTGATATATTATACTAATAATCAATTACTTAATTTAAATTAAATAGTTTGAATATTGTAGATATTTTCAATATTAAAAATGTCTAATTTTTAAAAAAACGAAATTTATTTCAAATAAAAACTATGCCTACAGATAACAAAACTATATTGAAAGGTGGAGAATTTCTTCTAAAAGAAACTTTATCTAATGATATTTTTACCCCCGAAGATTTTTCTGAAGAACAACTAATGATGAAAGAAACAATAGTTGATTTCATGGACAGAGAAATTTGGCCAGATAAAATGAAATATGAAGAAAAGAATTACGATTTGACAGTTCAAGCAATGAAAAAAATTGGAGATCTTGGGCTATTGGGTGTTACTCTAGAAGAGAAATACGGAGGAATGGGGATGGATTTTGTTTCTACCATGCTGGCAGTTGACTATGTATCAGGAACATCTGGATCGGTAGCTACTGCTTATGGAGCTCATACTGGTATCGCAATTTTACCGATTTATTTATTCGGTAATGAAGATCAAAAACAAAAGTATTTACCTAAACTTGCCTCAGGTGAATGGTTTGGATCCTATTGTCTAACAGAGCCTACAGCCGGATCTGATGCAAATTCTGGTAAAACCAAGGCTATTCTTAGTGATGATGGCTCACATTATAAAATATCAGGTCAAAAAATGTGGATTTCAAATGCAGGTTTTGCAGAAATCTTTATTGTTTTTGCTAGAATTGAAGATGATAAAAATATAACAGCATTCATTGTCCCAAATGATTCTAATAACGGCATAAAACTTGGAGAAGAAGAAAAAAAACTAGGTATACACTCATCCTCAACTAGACAAGTATTTTTTACAGAGACAAAAGTACCTGTAGAAAATTTACTTGGAGAAAGAAATGGTGGTTTTAAGATAGCTATGAATGCCCTAAATGTTGGAAGGATTAAATTAGGTGCTGGTAATCTTGATGGACAAAGAAGATCAATTTCTATTTCAACAGATTATGCAAATAATAGAGTACAATTCAAGCAACCAATTTCAAATTTTGGTGCAATAAAAGAAAAATTAGCTACTATGGCTACATCTTGTTATGCTGGTGAATCTGCATGCTATAGAGCTGCAAGTGATGTTCAGTTAAAAATGGATGAATACCTATCTAATGGGTTAAGTAAATCAGAATCTGAACTTAAAGGTATTGAAGAATTTGCTTTAGAATGTTCAATTCTAAAAGTAGCTATTTCAGAGGATATGCAAAATTGCGCAGATGAAGGAATACAAATCTTTGGAGGAATGGGATTTTCTGCTGAAGCACCCATTGAAAGCGCATGGAGAGACTCTAGAATTGGTAGGATATATGAGGGTACAAATGAGATAAACAGAATGCTTATTATAGGAATGTTACTTAAAAAAGCAATGAAAGGAAGTCTTGATATAATGACACCTTACCAAGATATTTTAAATAATAAGCCTCTTTTAGTTAACGAAAACTCAGAAGTACTGAAAGACGAAACTATTTTAGTTGAAAATATTAAAAGAATCTTCTTACTATTATTAGGTAAAGCATTTGAGAAATATGGTCCAGAAATTGATAAAAACCAGCAAGTTCTTTTAAGTTTATCTGACCTAGCAATTGAAGCTTATCTATCTGAATCTACTCTAAAAAGAACTATTAAAAATATTGAAAGAAGTTCAGAGAAAGATCAATCCGATCAAATAAATATGACTAGATTATATATTTATGAAGCCACTCAAATAGTTCAAAAAAAATCAAGAGATGTTATAAACAGTATAATTGATAGTCAGAATCAAGACGATCTTTATTCATCAATTATAGAAAAACTTCACTACTCTGAAAATCCAAATATTTTTGATTTAAAAACAAGAATTGCTAATAAAATAATATCAGAAAACAAATACTGCTTCTAGTGAATAAACTATTCAACTATATCACATTATCACTTATTATTTGGTTGCCAAATATAAATGCACAAGATTTAATGCTCTATGATATAATAGATGAAGTTTCATCTAAAAGAATAGAAAAAGATATTACTAAATTAGTTTCCTTTGGGACAAGACATTCATTAAGCGATACATTATCTAAAACTAGAGGAATAGGAGCTGCTAGAAGGTGGATTAAAAAAGAGTTTGAGACAATTTCTAGTGGATGCAACAACTGCTTAGAAGTTTTCTACGAAAAAAGCTATGTTACGGAAGGAGATAGAATTATTTTCCCAACCTGGATATATAACGTGGTCGCTATACAAAGAGGCACTAAAAACCCAAATACGTTTATTATAATGAGTGGAGATATTGATTCCAGAATATCAGATCCAACAAATTATAAAGATGATTCTCCTGGTGCTAATGATAATGCTAGTGGAATGGCTGGCACAATTGAAGCAGCAAGAATTTTATCTAACTATGAATTTGAAAATAGCATTATCTATGTTGGGTTAAGCGGAGAAGAACAAGGATTATTTGGAGGTAGAAGCCTAGCCAAATATGCTAAGAAAAATGATTGGAATGTTATAGGGATTCTAAATAACGATATGATTGGAAATATAGAAGGTGTAGATGGCGTAATTGACAATAGAAGTTTTAGAATCTTTTCAGAGCCATTTTTTTTCAACTCAAAATATTCCAGTGACTTGAATATGAGAACAGGTGGTGGAGAAAACGATGGAGCTTCAAGACAATTAGCAAGACATGTTCATAAAACAGTTAAAAAGTTCATGCCTGAGCTAAACCCTATAATGATCTACAGATTGGATCGATTTGGAAGAGGTGGTCATCACAGACCTTTTAATGATGAAGGAATTGCAGGAATTAGAATTATGGAAGCTCACGAAAACTATAATAGACAACATAATGATATCCGTATTGAAAATGGAATAAAATATGGGGATGTTTTATCAGGAGTAAATTTTGATTATGCTGCTAAATTAACTGCGGTTAATGCAATTTCATTAGCAACCCTAGCATCCTCACCTAGACCTCCAAAAAATATTAAGATTGGAGGGATTGTAGAACCAAGTGTTAAGTTTAAATGGGAACATCCAGATGACAAATCCATAAAAGGATACAAAATTTATTGGAGAGAAACGACCTCATCAACATGGGATAATAGTAGGTTAATTGATAAAGTTGATAATTATACTCTTGAGGGTATTGTCATCGATAATTTTATTTTTGGAATATCAACAGTTAATAAAAAAGGATTTGAAAGTCTAGTCTCTTTTCCTCAAGGAACTTTTAGAGATTAATCGAAAAAACCTTTTTCTTTCATCCAGTCATCATTGTAAATTTTACCAATATATCTACTTCCAGAATCATGAAGAAGTGCAACAACAACTTCATTCTTTTTAAAGTTATCTTTCAGTTGAAGCAACCCTGCAATTGCAGCACCACAAGAGTTACCAGCAAAAATACCTTCTTCTCTAGCTAACTTTCTTGTATAAAGGGCAGCATCTTTATCAGTAACTTTTTCAAAATGATCAATTACATCAAAATCAACATTTTTAGGAAGAATGTCTTCTCCTATTCCCTCTGTTGAATATGGATATATTTCATTTTCATCGAAAATTCCTGTTTCATGATATTTCTTAAAAACTGAACCATAAGTATCAATTCCCCAAATTTTCACACTTGGCTTTTTTTCTTTTAAAAATTTACCAACACCAGAAATTGTTCCTCCAGTTCCAACACCAACTACAAAATGATCAATTTTACCATCAGTTTGTTCCCATATTTCAGGTCCAGTTGATTCATAATGAGCAATTGAATTAGAAGGATTATCATATTGATTAACATACCATGAATTATTTGTTTCTTCAGATATTCTTTTTGAAACAGAATAATATGATCTAGGATCACTTGCTTCTACATTAGTTGGACAAACAATAACTTCAGCTCCCATAGCTCTTAAGACATCAAACTTTTCTTTTGATTGCTTGTCATTAGATACGCATATTAAATTATATCCTTTAATTATAGCTGCTAAAGCAAGGCCCATACCTGTATTACCAGAGGTTCCCTCTACTATTGTTCCACCAGGCTTTATTCTTCCATCTTTTTCAGCGTCTTCAATCATTTTCACAGCCATTCTATCTTTTACTGAATTACCAGGATTAAAACTCTCTACCTTAACAAATACATCAGCATTGACTGATTCAGTTGTTTTATTCAATTTGATTAATGGAGTATTACCGATAGTCTCTAAAATGTTATTATAATATTTCATCTACGAATTTATATTAAGCTTTGGAGTAAATTTTGTAATTGAAACAAATGTAATTGATAATACAATAAAACTAATTAATGCAAATGTAAGATTCAAAGAAATTATAAACATAGGTTCTAAAATAAAAGGTATTGATTCTACATAGTAATCACTTGGATTTAACTTTATAAAACCATAACTATTCTGAATTATTGATACTAATAAAAATAAAATATTTGCAGGAATCATTCCTTTTAAAATAATTTCAATTCCCTGATATATAAATATTTTACTTAATGATTTATTTGTTGAGCCCATCGAAGACATAATACCAATCATTTTTATCCTTTCAAAAATCAAGATAAATAGTGAAATAATTACACTAATAATTGCAACTAAAATCATTAATGAAGTGATTAAAATTATATTAAAATCAAAAATTGAAATCCAATTGAAAATATTATCATATTTTGAATTTATAGATTTGATAGACAAGTTATTTTTTTCAAAGAATTTAAGAGAAGATATTGACTGCTCAATACTTGAAATTTTTGATTTTTCATTAATTGATATCTCGATAGCAGCAAACTCATTATTATTCCATTTAAAAATATTTTGAAGTGTTTGTGAATTTCCTATTATATAATTATTATCAAAATCTGGGAAATCTGTATTAAAGATGTGAGTAACAGTATAAGATCTTAAATTAGGTATACGTTGGTTATTATCGATTTGAAAATAAAGAGTAAGATTTTGTCCAACTGTTATTCCTAACTTATCAGATAACGATTTTGAAATTATAATCTCTTTACTTGTAAGATTATTTAAAGTATTTGAACCTAAAATAAATTTATTAAAATTTTCAAAACTATAACCATCATTGATACCTCTAAAAATCACAGTTTCAAAAGAATTGTTCTTTGAAATCAAGGTGGGTTTTTCAATTATATTTTCAAATTTAAGATTAGGAAATGCTGTTTTTATTTCACTATCTACTAATTGAAAATTATTAATTTTTTCTGATGCAATTCCTCGAGAATTATTTTCATATGTTGAAATAGTTATATCAGGGCTAAGACTATATAACTTTTCTTTTATTGATGACTGAAGTCCTCTACCAATTGAAATAGCAGATAGGGAAACAAATACTCCAAGGAAAACTGAAACAATGGCAATTTTTATTATACGAGATGATATATTACTTTTATCATTAATAGATCTTAATTTTCTGTATATGAAAAAAGGTAAATTCAAATTAAATATTTTACTCAAAAATACACTTTTATTTATTCTCATTTATACTCCGGTTCTAAGTGTATCATCTCAAGAAATTATTCCTGGGTCTCAAATGATAGACCTTTATATAGAAAAATTGGAAAACAAAAAAATTGCAGTAATAGCAAATAATACCAGTATAGTAAGATCGAAAAATTCTACTATACATTTAATTGATACTTTAATAAAAAGAGGTGTTAAAATTAAAAAAATATTTAGCCCTGAACATGGTTTTCTTGGTGATAAAGATGATGGTGAAAAGATAGAGAATGGGTATTATAAATCAATAAAAATTTTGTCTTTATATGGAAAAAATAGAAAAATAAATGATGATGATATTAAAGATATTGATATTGTAATATTTGATATACAGGATGTAGGTGTTAGATTTTATACTTATTTATCTACTCTTCATTATGCAATGGAATCAGTATCAAGGACAAATAAAAAATTAATAATTTTAGATAGACCTAACCCCAATTCATTTTATATAGATGGACCAATTTTAGATTTAAAAAATAAAAGTTTTATTGGATTACATCCCGTACCAATAGTTTACGGAATGACTATTGGAGAATATGGTAAAATGATTAATGGTGAAGGTTGGTTGGAGAATGGTTTAAAAGCTGACTTAGAAATTATTAAAATTAAAAATTATAATCATAAATCTAAATATGAACCAAGTTTAAGGCCTTCTCCAAATCTACCTAATCTTCAGTCAATATATTTATACCCAAGCCTAGCTTTTCTTGAAAAAACAGAGGTAAGTGTTGGAAGGGGAACTAAAACTCAATTTCAAATATATGGTCATCCAGACTTTGAAGATAAATTTAACTTTATACCCCAATCAAATTTTGGAAGTCAAAACCCAAAATTAAAAGGTATTAAATCAAATGGAGAAGATCTAAGGAATTATAAAACAAAAGATAGAATTGAACTAAAATGGCTTATAAAATCATACAATCAATTTAAGGATAAAAATAAATTTTTTAGAAGTGATTTTGATAAATTAGCTGGATCATCTAGTCTTAAAAAACAAATTATAGAAGGTGTTAGTGAATCGGAAATTAGAGATTCATGGAAAGACGATATCGAAAATTTTAAAAAAATTAGAAAAAAATATTTACTATATTGAAATCATATGACAAAATTATCCCCTTTTCATCTTGCAATCCCAGTAAAGAATTTATCAGAATCTAAGAATTTTTATCAAAATACTTTAGGATGTAAACCAGGAAGAGAATCTGATGAATGGGCTGATTATAATTTTTTTGGACATCAATTAGTGATTCACGTAGATCCAAATCATCAAGGAAAATCTCATCATAATGAAGTTGACGGTAAATCGGTACCTATTCCCCATTTTGGTGTTGTAATTCCATGGGATGACTTTGATAAATTTGCAAACTCTTTGACTGAAAATAAAATTAATTTTATAATAGAACCTTATATAAGGTTTGAAGGACTACCTGGAGAGCAAAAGACAATGTTTTTTTATGATAATTCAGGGAATGCACTAGAATTTAAATCTTTTAAAGATATGAGTATGTTATTTTCAACTAAAATATAATTATGCTTAAAATTGGATCTAAAATTTTTGATGAAATATTCTCAGAAGAAAATAGAAGAAAAATTGAAAGCTTTACAATTTGGTCTGCTACAGTAGGGTTCATTTTCCACTTATCTCTAGTATTACTTAACAATTATTCTATTATTAATATTGGAAATGAAAGTTTATTACTAACAAACCCAATATCTGCAATTTATACTCCTTTCTCAATAATATTATATTATGAGATTTTCTTGTTAATATATTATTTACCAAGATCATTTACAACTTCAATTTTAAAGCAGTTTGAGATTATTTCTCTGATAATTATAAGAAGAATTTTTTATGATATTCCTAAACTTAATTTAGACTCAAATGATTGGTTTAATAACCCAGATAATCTTCAGATTACCTATGATCTCATTTCAATTCTAATACTTTTCTTCTTAATATATTTATTCAATTTTGTAAAATCTAAAATAGAGAATAAGAAAGGAATTAGAAATATTGAAAGATTTATAGATTCCAAAAAAATCATAAGTGTAATATTAATACCTGTTATGATAGTCCTGTTTATTATAGGGTTATATAATTTGTATTCTATTGGTATGAGTTCAGATTTTGCTAGTTCTTTCTATTATGTAAATGAAGTATTTTACAATACATTTTTCTCAATATTAATAATTGCTGATGTATTTATATTACTTCTATCTTTCTTATATACAGAGAGGTATAGTCAAATTATGAGAAATACAGGCTTTATAATATGTACAATACTTATTAGACTATCCTTCTCTTCTTCAGGACTTACTAATTTATTATTAATAATATCTAGTGTACTCTTTGGACTTCTAATTTTGAAGATTTACAGTTTAATGAATAAAATAGAATAGTTAATCAGAGAGAGAACAAGCCTTCAAAGTGTTTTTTAATAGCATTGCAATTGTCATTGGGCCTACACCTCCTGGAACAGGAGTAATAAAACCTACCCTACTTGAAACACTATTAAAATCTACATCACCAGCAATTCTATAACCCTTGTGAGATGAAGAATCATCTACCCTAGTTATGCCAACATCAATAATTGTTGAACCCTTTTTGATCATATCACCCTTAATGAATTCAGGTTTACCTATTGCAGAAATAATTAAATCAGAGTCTAGACATAATTCCTCTAAATTACTTGTCCTGCTGTGTGCAACAGTTACAGTTGAGTTTCCAAAAATTTTATTTTGACTAAGTAAAATACTTATAGGCCTTCCCACTATTTGACTTCTTCCTATTACAAGGCATTTTTTTCCCTCAGTTTGAATTTTAGATCTTTCAATTAATTCAATAATACCAGCTGGAGTAGCAGGTAAAAATGTATCTATTCCAAGAGCCATTTTTCCGTAATTAATAGGATGAAAGCCATCAACATCTTTAAAAGGATCCACTTTACTTAAAATTTTTTCTTGATTTATGTCTTTAGGTAAAGGTAGCTGAACTATAAAACCATCAATATCATCATTATTATTAATCTTTTGAATCTCATCAATAAGATCATTTTCTGAAATTGAATCACTATACTTGAAAAGTGAAGATTTGAAACCAACTCTTTCACAAGCCTTTATCTTGCTATTAACATAAGTTTTACTTGGACCATCATCTCCAACTAAAATTGCAGCTAAATGAGGAATCTTTAAACTATTTTTTACCCTATTGTCAACAGATGATTTAATTTCATCTAAAACTTCAATAGAAACTTTTTTTCCATCTATAATTTTCATTGAGTTATTTTTTCAAATATACATATTGCATTAATTAATCTATTTTTTATGACTATACATTTTTTCAATAACTATAACATGAGGAAATGTAATAGCAGCAAGAAAAGTAAAAATAATTTGCAATAAATTAATTTTTTCTAAATCAACATAAAGGTAAAAAATCAATAAAAAAATAAGGGCTAGAATAAAATAAGGCATTGAACTTCTAATATATTTCTTGATACTAGTAGGTTTATCATTATTATAAATAAACTTGACTTGATCTTTAATAGATAAAATACTATGGAAAAAAATAAAATAAATAGCAAACCCAAATATTAAAGTAGAATATAGTGTTAGAATAAATAATAATATAAAGAATGTGAATTCACTGATGAAATGCTTTCTTAAGATCTTATTATAAATCAATAAAAAAGAATAAATAATTGCTGTTGTAAACAATGATATCGTTAAATATGAATAATTAATAGGTAATAAGGTAAATGATACTAAAACTTCATTCACTAATAATAGATTGTTCATGAATATTATTATAAAAAAAATTAATCCATGAGATAGAATTAGAAATAATTTGATTTTGGAAGGAATATTAGTGTCTGAAAGATGTACCTCCCAATGCTGTTCACCAAAATGATATACAGAAACAGCAATAAACGCTAATAAAGCAAGCGATGGAATTACATAAAAAAAAGCAAAACCAATAAATACTATTGCTAAATAATAAAAAAACAATAAAAATTGATTATTGTAAGTTTTATTAATTGAGTATTTTTTAATTATCAACAGGTCATTAGCACCATGAATAACACCAATGGATAAAATTAGTATAAAACCTAAAATATTTTCATAAATATCTAATATTAAATAACTTACAACTATAGAAGTTAAAATTATTGATATTCTTGATATGGTAATTTTATTCATAAAACGTTGAAATATTGATAAAAAAAGATATGATTTTTTTTCAAATAATCTTTTTTTAATCCATTATTTTATTTAATTTACTTTCATAAACAATAATTAATTTAATTATGGAAAATTTATTAAGTATTTTACCAGTATTAGCTACTGATTTAAGCTTGACAGATTTCACTTTTTGGATTGGATTTGCAGCAATGTTTGCAGCAACTCTTTTCTTCTTCAGTGCTATGAATTTAGTTGCTGATAAGTGGAAAACTTCAATGCTAGTTTCAGCTCTTATTACTGCTATTGCAGCTCTTCATTATTATTATATGAGAAATGCTGCTATGGAAGGCGACATAACAACTGCCTACAGATATGTAGATTGGATCTTAACTGTACCACTAATGTGTGTTGAGTTTTATCTAATTTTAAAGCCGTCAGGTGCTACAAAAAGTCTGTTATGGAAGTTGA
>Ga0208954_1000457_pt1 | contig 11080 bp, 8 predicted proteins | sample AOAMet2_C33A6_35_2_FD_188081 | JGI IMG/M metagenome (GOLD analysis project Ga0208954, IMG submission 188081) | Ammonia-oxidizing marine microbial communities from Monterey Bay, California, USA - C0912_C33A6_35 (SPAdes) | ecosystem: Environmental > Aquatic > Marine > Intertidal zone | place...
ACTCGCGTGGAGCGGGATTATTGTGAAAGACAGAAACGTCCAGCTATACACTACGCGGCTAGATTTGCCGCCAAGGAGGCTGTTGCTAAAGCGTTAGGAACGGGTATTGGGAAGCAGCTAGCATGGTTGGACGTCGAGGTGTCTCGGCGCTCCAGTGGGGAGCCAGAAGTATCACTAAGAGGTGATGGTAAAATATTTGCTGAGGCTAATAATATCACCCAGATAAAGATTAGCCTCACACATGCGGAACATTATGCAGCTGCCAACGCAATCGTGCTTTGTAAAGCATGAGCTGATCTTTGTAGAAAGCGGATGGATGCAATACTATCTCAGTTTGTCTCTTAGTTCGTTGGCTTTGGAATTGTAGATCGAAAAATCTATTCGATTGAATGCGGATAAATCCAGTGAGACATCACCCATTGCCTGATTTAGGCCGTTAATTTTACCATTTCTGAGGGAATCTAGACGAAGAGTAATGAATCCACCTTCGTGTAGCCATGCACGGATGTCACCCCGGTATTTTTTGGGTTCTTCTCGGATGTTGCCAAGGCTGATAGACTTGATCCGTTTGATTGGGATATCGATTGGGGTGAATTCGGTCTTTACAGTGATATGACCATCTTTGACCTTACCGACAGAGCCGGGAACTTCATCACCGTTACTGAGTATGATTTTATGAGGTTGCGCCTCTTTATTTGCTGTTTTTTGATCTGGAGATTCAATCTCCATAACCTTTTCAGTGGGAAGATGTGTTCCATTCCATGGTGTTACAATGATATTTGAAATCTCTACGGGATATTTATTCTCTGCTATGAATTCAATACCTGTACCCAAGTTTTTGGGATCAGGCGATTTTGACTGAAGTGTGCAGACTTGTTTTCCATTGATAAATAGATTGATTATACCAGCTTTACGATCCGTAAAAAAGTCAAACTTGGCTCGTTTGTTGTCAGTGTTTACTTTGATTTGTCGCCACCTTGCACCGGCGAATAAGCGACCACCGCCATTGGCGACTTGGCCCCTTGTTTGCAAATAAGCATAAGATCGATTTATGTTGATTTCGTAATAGGCGTCTGGTGACCCTGAGGTTACATCGTTCGAGTATAGCCGCAACTTGAAGCGCATGGATGACGGCCATTCGGCCGTGAAGCTAACCTGAGACTTTTCACGAAGCTTGACGTCTTTTCCGATACTTGAAGTGCTCTGCGAGATAAACTTACCGTTACGGAATAGCCATGAATCACCTCCCTTGGGAGTTGACCATTCAGCCAGTCTATGAGGCCCGTGATAGTTACCTGGGCTGCTGTTTATGACCTCGAGTGATTGAACCATCGACCGCTTTAAGCTGATGATTCCCCCATACCATGTGTCTAGCATTACAGTCTCGGGCGTGAGTTGGTGGAGGCGCCCCACGAGGGTATCTCCGGTGATCTCACGAAAGCGTGGTTGGAGTTCCACACGAGTAATTATCTCCTCAGATGGTCTGCCCTTCCAAGAATCCATGTGAATTGATAAAACCTTAGTGATTGGGAACTTCGCGATCTGGCGTAGGCTATCAGAGTGAAAAAGTAGGTTCTCTACCTCGTCAATAGATTCTGGAATGCCGCTGAGTGAGTCTCCATTGGTGAGATGCAATCGCGCCATGGGCTTCTTCATAGCCTGTAACTCATCGGGTGATTTTTTGCTCGCTGCCTTCACATCGTTCTGTGCGTGCAATAAACAGCTGGTTGATGTGACCAAGAGAAGTAAGGCAAAGACATTGGCAAACTTAAAATTGTTGTTGCGGTTCATAAAAGTGGGAAAGTAGGTAGAGATTGTGAACTTAAAGAGGCTATTGCCTGCCTGACGATTTTTCATCAGCTTGCTTATTTAAACTAAGAAGGGCTTCGATGTCGATCTTACACTTGCCCAGTATAGGGTGCACGGCTTCTAGGTGGCCGTCTATCAACTCAAGGTTTGATAATTTGATTTGACCATCTTGTAAAAGAGCTGCGACAAAATTAGACTCTGGGAAATGTGGTGGGTTACCCGTCTGAGTGAAGCTCAGTAAGCTGATTCGGTGATCGGGAACGCTGAGCGGTGTCGCGTTGAATTTATCCTTCATCAACATTGTACGTTTTTTGTTTTCTGCTCTGCTGATTTTGAAGATTTCACCTGAACGAATATTGCCGTCACTATCTAAAAATGTATCCGAAACAATCTTTTTTGAGGTTTCATAAAACCGTAGTGCACCACCGTTGTTGAGATCTTTAACGGTTAAATTCTTAATCGTAACCTGGTTTTGGCGGGCACGATTACTAAAGATGATATATTTTCCAATACTTTTTTCGAGTTGGTCTGGATACGTCCCTATTTTTTTATCATCTACATAAAATGTAATAAGGCCCTCTTTGCGGTTGATATGAAAATCAAGCTTGATGTTGCGTCTTTCGAATTTACTTGGCTTGAGGTCAATCAGGGCTAATGGAGCGGGGTTTTTGACATTACTCTGATATCGCCTTATTTGCATTCCTGCTCTATTAAATGTGTATTCATAGCAATTTTGCATAGTTTTAGCAGAACCATTTTCGCCACAAAATTTAAATACGAAGTTGGGCGTAGAATTCCAGCTAATCGAGTAAGTGATGAGTAAATTCTCAGGTAGTTCCAGTTTGCGAGATAGACTTCCATCACCTTCACTCTGGATAGTAGTAGGATCTGGTTTGGACCATTTACCCTCCATAGTCCAACTATCGAGTAGGTCATTGCCAGTATAGATGATTTCTTGGTTATCAACACCAAATTGGATCATGCTGATAAATGTTCGATCGATATTGAACTCACCTCCATAGGATGTAACTATTTTCAATTGCTTAGCATCAAGTGATATCACATTGCAAGGAAGCACACAGCCACTTGTAAGTGTCACCATCTCACCGTGCGGTTCCATGGTATTTGTGTGCTTGCCAAATAGTATAAGTTCTATAGCTGCAATATCTATGCACAGAGGTTCATGAGCAACTGGAGAGGTTAAGATAATAGAGTTTTCTTTGAACGAACTGATTTCACCCGATAAAGTATCACCGCTTTTTAGGACGACAGATGTTGCGCCAAAAGTTTGGCTCCAAAAAACGGAAAGTAAGGCTAACGTAAGGAGTGTGAAATATTTAGAAATTATCATCCCAGAAATCTAGTAGGTTGTTTTGTTCGGAAAAATCAACGATCCCGACAAATTTCATTTTAAGGCTAACTTCAGAAACAATGTCAGATTGAATTCTTGTTGTGCCGTTTGCATCGGCTTTAGGAATGCCCGATATTCTGCCGTAAGGCCGTGTATAGAAGTGGGCAAAGTTGCCTTCCTTGTCATCCGAAACCTTCCGTAACTTGTTTGCTGCTAGGTGGATTTCTTGCACAGATGCTTTGGGTATGACCAACTCATTGTCAAATGTGCCACGAAAGTAGATCTTATCGTCTTTTATCTGCTTAAATGTGCCGGAAAAACGATCCACGCCATTGGTAAGAAGGATGACATCATGCTCATCACTTTGCATGCTCTGTGCACTATCACGCATGCCATTCCATCTCGTGATCAGTATATCGCTGACACGCATTTGCGAATTGTTGTAGCGGAGATTCTTGAAAGCGATTGCTCTGCCAGGAGCTATATATTTTTCTCCAAGGTTCCATTTGGTTTTGAAGCTACCATCTATATAAAGCATGAGGGTTTTGTTGGGTCGATCAATTCGAAGCTCGATCTCGGCTTCCTCTTTTCTTGATAGATTCGTACTAATATGGGTGTTTTCACTTCGGGCTGCTGACGGCTTGCCTTCTTCATCAAAAAGACATGAGTAGAGTGAGGCGCTATGTGATGACAAACTGACAACATAACTTCTGCCGAGTGTGCTTGCCATGTTACTTTTAATGCTCTCTTTGCCCTTGTATTCTGGAGGATCTAGGTCGGAGTGAATACCGATGTTACAATAGAGCGAGCCACGCCAGCCGATTTTGAATTTCACTTTGCAGGTATCTGGCAGGACGTCCTTCCTTACCAAGTAGCGTTCTTTCGATGTGCCTGCATACCATGAGCCTGCAATGAATTTCCAGTTAGTCAGTTTATCTTCATCATTTTCTTTCTCAGCTTCCTTTTTTGCCTGCTCGGCATCGGCTTCCTTCTCTTCGACCTTCTTTTTTGGAGGGCTGATAATTTTCCAGCCGTCATCGTTCATCGGGCCATAGTAAATGAGTTTACCTCCGTGAGGGGTGGGGGATATTTTCGTAATGATATTTCTCGCAAAAGTGAGTTCGCCAAGGTGTTGTGTTTCGAGAGTCACGCCCTTGTCATCAGCATGAGTAATCATACCAGGAATGATGTCTCCATTGATTAGTGAGATTGCTGAATTTGGCTGGAGTGCCTGTGCTGCTTTGCCCTTATTAAGAGTGATGCGGTGAAGTTTTTTCGTGGAAAAAGTAGTGGTCTCCTTAGCCTGCCAACTTTTAAATACTATATTGCCGCTATTATCAAAGGCGATGAATTGTCCGTGAAGACTATCGCTGTTTGCTTTTTCGCTAAATCTCAGCAAATCAAGCCCGTATGATTTATTATCGGCTTCGGCTGTAGTTGTGAGACACAAGGCAAGGGAAATGCCCAGAGTGATGCGTTGTTTCATTTTTCGTAGATGGGGAGGAAGCGATAATTTAATGCAAGTGAGAGTAGTGCGCCAGCAGTGCTGTATGCATTACCATGGTTGCCCGCCCACGAACCGTCTGAAAGTTGACTGGCTGACAATATACGAATATTTTCTTTATTCCATGACTGCCAAAGTTCTTCATTAGCCTGAAAAAGCGCTTGGGACATATAATATCGGAAATAAAAGGGATAAGTGCCGTCTTGAGAGCGGATGTTTTTTTTGAGAAATTCGGTAGATTTATCATATCCTTTCTCGTCCTTACGTTTTGCCAAAGCGTAACATAGTGAGCCAATAGCCGTTAGGGTTACTCGGCCACTGCTCTTGCTGGTATATCCATAGCCGCCTGATACACTCCGGCAACTCTTCATGTATGCAAGACCTTTATCAATAACTTTGTCGTCAACTGGAATACCAGCGTTACGCGCGGCAAGCAAAGCAACGATTTGGCATCCGGATACAGTCGTGTCCGCGTTTGTAGTTTCGGGAGAGTATCGCCATGCACCACGAGAATTGTTTTTTTGTGCTTTAACAATAAGCGCTACGGCCTTTTTGAGGGCTGGTGCGATACGTTTATCATCTATCATGCCGTAACACTCAGCCAGTGCAAGAGTGGCAAACCCGTGGTCGTACATTTGCGGACCCAAGTAGCCTTCCGCGTTTTGCTTAGCGATCAAATAACCGATGGCTTTGCGTATTTTAGTTGATTGTGGCCCATGATTAGGGTCTTCGCCATAGGCTAAAAAAGCAAGCACGCACAGACCAACCACGCCTGGCCGAGCACCACTGCCTCCACCCCAGCTGCCATCATTGCCTTGGGTATTTGTTAGATAGCGTAACCCTTTAGTGTAAAGCTTTTCCACCTGTGTTGGAATAAGATTGCTTCCTCTGCGCGGCAACGCCTGAGACAAGACTGTCGATTGCAAGCAAAGACCTATAATGGCGATGAGAATAGGCGATTGGTATAGGTATGGTCTCATATGGGTACTGTCTTGGCTGCGTTGTTGCTATTTGATTTGACTACTTGGATTTGTTTTTTTCAGAGGCACCCTTGTTGTAGGCGTCCATGGCTTTGTGGAATTCGCGAGGTAATGACGACCCAGTCGCACCAGAGTTTTTCGGGACACGTCTTTCGCTATTTGCCGCCGTGTTATCGGGATCGCCTGTCTCGCCGCCATTGCCGCCGTTACCGTCTCCATTGCCGCCTCCAGCACCAGAGCCCTTGCCCTTGCCTTCAGCTTCACTTTCGCCTTCGCCTTTGCCTTCTCCAGCATCCTTACCGCCGTCCATCATGCGCTGCATCATTTGAAGCATGGAACCCATGCTTTTCTGGCTATTTTTTCATCCACCACCACCTTGTTGCTCTTTCTTCTTAGCAGCTTCAAAAATCTTCTCGATGACTTCGGTTTGAATTGCGATCGTCGCACCGTCTGTCTTGGATGTTTCAAGTCGGTCGGTAGCATCAGCCATGATTTCCTCTACTTGCCTGAGTAATTTTTTAACTTCGACATCGGTTTGCTCTTCGTAGAGGTCCTGCACGTCCGCTGAAAGATCGTCTTGTTCGGCTCCTAATTTCTTAGCTCCTAAATCATGAGTTTTGAGTTTATCGGCAATACTCTGAGCTGTTGCCGGGGGTGCAGACTTAGGTGTGTCAGGCTCTCCAAAAGAATGATGAACTGGAAGAACAGCACAAAGTAGGTAAAAAAATAATTTTATCATGTCGTTGTTAGGTTGTTGGTTAATGGTAGATTGTAGGTTTGGTTTGGTTTGGCTCATGGGCTAGGAGTCGTGGCCCTCGGTGTTATGGTTCTTTTGAAGTCTTCAAGTGCACGTGTGCGTGAACGAATGCCCTGTTCAGCCTGAATCATACGCATAACTTTAAGCATGAATTCGAAGTCCTGATCTTCTTGGTTACCGCCACCGCCGCCACCGCCGCCGCCGCCACCACCGCCTTGATTCTTGTCGCCTTTGAGTAGTTTTGCCCAAGCCCTCAGTTGCTTAGCCCACATTTTAGATTGGTAAATAGACGTGTAAGAGATGTTTCTAGAAACATTGGCTGATAACAATTCCATGGCTTCATCAATCCTTGAACTCCGCATTGAATCGACAAGTTTTTTATGCACCTCTTTACTTGTGCGGGCGTGGTAGTGGAATAGATCCTCTTGGATCCATCGCACGTCAGCAGCAGTTTTCTGTTGCTGATTTTGGGCCTCCTTGATGGCGCGTTTTTCAACGGGGTCGAGGTCTTGAAATTGATGCCCGATTACTTGGTTGATTATACCGAGTATGCTTGATGCAATACCGTCTTCTTCGCTAGCGGCTCGTTTTAAGCGATTGATGAAAGTGCCCGCCTCAAAATTTTGGTTAGCTTCATTGGCTTTCTTGAGAGCTTGCTTCATCTTTTCTATTGCCTTTTTTTGCTCTTCGATAGCCTCTTTGAGATCATTTTTTGATTTCTCGGGTGTGTTTCGCTGACTTTGTGCATCCTGAAGTTTTTTCTCAACTTTGGGTAAATCCTGCTCAGATAGCTCTTTCATGGAATCAAGGGCCTCTGACATTTTTTTGAGAATATCTTTGTCTATTTCTCCATTGCGGACGGAATCTTTGAAAACCTTCTCCATTTTTTTGGTGAGGTTTTTCATGCCCTCCTTATTTTCTCTTTCACGATCCTGCTGATCTTGGAGTTTTTTTCTATTCTCGTCTTTTTGAAGGTCTTTGGCATCTTTCATTTCAAGCCGCTGATTTTCATCATTAAGATTCTGCTCTTTGCGTGCGATATCTTCGAGTTCGCCAATCACACGGTCAAACTCATTTTTTAATACTTGGGCGTGTTCGTCGCGAGTGAGAATGTAGAGAGTGATTGGTTCGGAATAAACTCTACCACGTCCTGGGTAGTAATCCTCTGTCCATGATGAAAGAAGGACTTTCTGAGGAGTGATGTTATGATTATCTGGGCAGAACTTCCATGGGAGGTTATAGGTGGCTTGATTCGGGCTACCTTGTTGGATGGTGGCCTCACCCTTGGCGGGCTCACCACTTGTTGGGTTGGTAAGCTCTCCTTGCCATGAGATGCCGCATGCTTTCAGACCGAAGTCGTCCTCCGCGAGAATCTCGAAACTGAGAGTCTCTTCGGCAAGCATGATATGTTGTTTGTCGATACCCTGAATATATGTTGAGGGCGCTTGGTCTTTTGTCGCCTCAATCCGGATGTTGATTGGCTTTTCAGCAGTGAGCCCGTATGTGTCTTTCCAATTCAATGGGATCAGGATAGAGTGCGAGGCGATGTTGATAGGGGAAGTGCTTATGTTTCTGCCGTCTATTTTAATATCAATTTTCGTTGGACGAGGTGATTCTGTGGTTTCCTTGGGTGGATTAACGCCGTCATTCTTGCTTGTGTCTTGCAGGTCTTCATCTTTCGGTAGGGTTTGTATTTTGGCGTATGCTTCCACGAGGGCGCGATCCGCTGTTGCCCGAATTATGACCTTGCTGCCTTCGAGCGCCGTGGTGAACCCAGAGCGAAGATCGATGTCAATGACTTCGCGTTCTAAATAATCAGGTAATTTTAAAGATGCGCGTACGCTAGTTAAGGCAGGTCTCATGGTGGGTTCGAATGCTAGGTCGTAATTAGCATCGTCAGCCTCAAGTCGAACGATGTCTTTAGCTCGCTGACCTGGAAATGTAAAAGTGTATGCATTATTCTTGAGAGGTGCTTCAATCCACTCTCCATTGCCATAGCGCGCTCTTGCGGTAGCGGGTTGTCGGTTGGTGTCTTTAGATAGGGGGACAACAATGCTGAACGACTCGCCATAGGGAATGTGCTGTGGCGAACCGATACCTGAAATATCTAATTGAGTGAAAGTGAAGCGCTCTGTTTGAGCTAATGGCATCAGCCATCGTTTCAGCGAGTTAATTCCAGCTTCAGGCATGCAAACAAGCCCAGTTACAGACAATACGAACAGAACCATTACCGCCAGTGTCCATTTACGGTGGCGAGCAGCAGGCAGAGCCATGGATAAGTTTCTTCCTGCAGCGTCTGCCGTGACGCTTTGCATAGCAGCTGCGCGAAGCTCCGGTGAGAGGGTTTCCTTGGATTCATTCTGGCTCTGAAGTTCAACCGCGCCAAGCAGGCGGTCACCTAACCTAGGGAAACGCCGGGAGATCAGGCGAGCTAGTTGATTTTCACGGCGGTGACCATATACCCAACGATGAATCCAATAGGGTGCAAAGAGGACAAATAATGAAATGCCACAGAGCAGAATTATGAGACGGATTATGCCTGAGGTTTCAAAGAAACGATCGAACGCGAACACCAAAAGAAAGGAGAACAGCAAACCAAAAAAACCAGCTAATACCGCCTCTGCAATTTTGATCTTCCATAATCGTTTCTTAAACTCTTCTAGCTGAGCGCTCAAATCAGCAGGGATTTGAATCTCTTGGTAATCGTTCTTATCTGGAAGCTGATCTTTCATGGTCTTTCTTTACTGCAGAGAATATGGGAGGATTGAGATTGTCTTAATTTGACTTAAGAGACTTGAAATGTGACGACGTATTTCTTAGGTGGTGAAATTTTTTGGCTACTAATGGCTGCCTTCGGTTGTCATCTTTTCATAGACTTAATAACGAATCCAGAGCATTCTTAATTAGATAACGTTTCTCAACCCACCTATTTGTCCACGATCGGATGTTTAAATTGTAATTTTTTGTCGTTGCGTGATCAAGAATTACCTAACGGTTTGTGGTATCAGATCGTATAGCAAGGCGAGGAATGGGCTTGCAATCTAGCCATACCCGATTAAATCCCACCATACCTTGCGTGATTTAGCCACAGAACCCGCATTTACAGAAGCAGATTTGGGGATGCCGCTGCCGAAGACTCGGCATGCATGCTCGACATGCTTACCTTCTTGGAACTCTGTTCTAGGCTATGAAAAAAAATTAGCCAAAGTAATGCGAGCTCTGCAAGCAGGATACCCACGGTTTGTTCTTCACCCAGCAACAGAGCGACTGTTTGAAGTGGCGCAGTCATCACTTGCGGAGAATGGTACGCGAGTCGTTGTTTTTCCCAGCAAAGAATCCGCGCAGAGAGCTCAGCGATTTGTTGAAAAACGTACCGGATCTGCATCGCGTATTGCCAGTTTTGAGGGGTTGCAAGCGCTGATTGTCAGCGAAGACGACTATTCAGTGGCGATGGAATATTGGCGTTATACGGGTGAGGTGGTAAGTAGCCGTCAGGCGGAGCATATTCTATCCGGTAAAGAGAGTAATAATCACAACCCTGTAAGCCTGCGAAAGCGGCTTGCCAGGCTGGGTAACTATCGGCCAGAAAAAGTTTTCATTTATGAGAATGGCATGGCGGCCATGTATTCCATTTATCGCGCAGCAAACAAACTTTTGCCTGGACGCAAAACCCTACAACTAGAATTCCCTTACGTTGACGCTATGAGGGTACAGAGACATCTAGGTAATGGTGTAGTGTATCTAAACGAAGCGGTTGGAGAGTCTTTGGATGAGGCATTGAGCCGTATTGCCAAAGGAGAATTTTCAGCCGTTTTTTGTGAGGCTCCGAGTAATCCACTAATGAGAACGGTCGATATCCCTAGAGTTTCCCGAGCATGCCGTGATGGTGGTGTGCCCTTTGTAATTGACGATACCATTTGCTCTACTGCGAATGTCCGAGTTGACCAATATGCGGATGTTGTCGTATCAAGCCTAACTAAATGGATTTCAGGGAAAGGGGATGTGATGGCGGGACAAATCACGATATGTAATAAGTCTCCTTTTCTTAATGATTTGATGGAGTTTTATGGAATTGATTGCCCAGATGGCAGTCGCCTCTACGCGTCAGACGCGCGTATTTTAGCTCGCAACATTAGCGGTTTCTCCTCACGCATGAAAAAATGCAATGACACAGCTGAGTTGGTTGCCGATTTCTTGAAAGCTCATCCTGCAATTGAAAATGTCTGGTATCCAAAGTTTACTACACCTGATACCTATGAGGCCATTCGCCGAGAGGGGGGAGGCTACGGGGGGTTGATTTCCTTTGTTCTCAAAAATCGTAAGAAAACACCTCGTTTCTATGATGCTCTGAGAATATCCAAAGGCCCGAGCCTAGGCACTGAATTTAGCCTTGCCTGCCCGTATACTATGCTCGCTCACTACGATGAAATGGAATGGGTAGAGGGCTGCGGATTGGACAAATATCTGATTCGAATCTCGATAGGTGTCGAGGATGCTGATGATTTGCTGACACGGGTGGCTGAGGCGCTTAAGTTAGCATAGCCCCATGGTGCGTAGTTACTGAAATAGATGCATGTGGCACATCTATTGCTTTATCAATTGTGTGCTGGTCTTTACAACAACCCGATACATTAGCAACATGCCCATCTTACCAAACAATCTGCTTGACAACATAGCGC
>Ga0208954_1000460_pt1 | contig 11009 bp, 10 predicted proteins | sample AOAMet2_C33A6_35_2_FD_188081 | JGI IMG/M metagenome (GOLD analysis project Ga0208954, IMG submission 188081) | Ammonia-oxidizing marine microbial communities from Monterey Bay, California, USA - C0912_C33A6_35 (SPAdes) | ecosystem: Environmental > Aquatic > Marine > Intertidal zone | place...
CATGATTGATGGTTTGACATCGCCAAGTACCACTTTGATCTATCAAAGTCATTATCATCAATGATTTGTATAGAATTTTGATGCATCACAAACATAATTACTCTACAACAATAAACAATAATATCTCCTATAAAATTAGAGATTTTACTTAGGAAAACCTTAAATGATTTGAAAGGTATTAATACCCGAGGAAAATTTATAATGGCAAGAGAGCCAAACCCGAAGAAAAGAACTGTAACAATTAATATAAAAGTAATAGTCCCTACAATTATTTTTTTTAAACTATCTCTTCAATACGTTCAACCAAAGATTTAATCTTTGATTCTACTTCACCCTTAAAAGAGTATTCTCCTCTTTGAGCGCTCATTAATTCATCAGAGATGTTCATAGCAGCTAAGATTGCTATCTTCGATGCATTTAAGGATGACGGAGCTGATCTTTGAATTTCAGCCATTCTTTTGTCAACTAAGGCTGCGCATTCTCTAATGTGAGCTTCGTTTACAGTAGCGCGAATAGAATATTCTTGACCAAAAATTCTAACTTTTACAACTTTTTTTTCTGAATTTTCCATAAATATCTTCCTATTAATTATCTCTTAATTTAGCATTAAATTTCTTAGTAACAACATTTATAATTTCTGCAATAACTGCATTTACATCGTTATCTTCAAGTGTTTTTTTAACACTCTGAAATGATAGTTTAAACAATACATTCTTCTTATTATTTTCCTGTTTTGACTGATATATATCTACAGGAAATACATCCTGCATTATAGATTGATTTACAGATTTTATTGCAGCACAAACTTCTCCAAGATTAGTATTACTATCAAATTTAAAATTAAGATCCCTATTTACTACAGGATACAATACAACATCTTGAACCTTAATATTGTGGTTAAAATGCTCAATAAATAAAGAAGTATTAATATCCATTACACAAACATTTGTTTTATGTGCAATATCTAACTTATTTAGAAATGAATCAGATACAACACCTATAGATCCTACAGTATTCTTTTTTCCATCAACTATGCGGTAAAATACATTACAATATGAATGTTTATCCTCAATAAACTTAACTTTAGCTTTAGTTAGTGTTGCAAAAGCATTTACTGCAATACCTTTTAATAAGAAAAAGTTATTTTCTATAGAATCAAAATGAACATTTTTATCATAAAAATTTCCATGTACAAGACAAGAGAAGTTACTTACCTGCTCTATATCATTTAATGTATCTCCTTTTTTTTCAAATACGGTTCCATACTCATAGATTAAAGTATTAGATGATCCGTTTTTGAAATTAAAATCTAAGTTTTCGAATAATCCGCGATGCAAAGTTGTTCGTAAGGTGTTCATTCTTTCTGAAGATGGGTTCATGACAGGTACGGGATTAATACCAAATGCTTTTACCTCTCCTAGATCCTGTAATGAGTTATTGTAGCATTGATTAAAACCTAAGGAAGATAAGTGTTGTTTTAACTCAAATATTGGCTGTTCTGCATCATTTGCATATTGCATTTGAGATGAAAAACTATAGGAAGATTGAATATTTTCATAACCATAACAACGCAACACTTCCTCAATTAAATCTGTTTCATGCTTTACATCATGTCTAAATGATGGAATAATACAATCCCAACCTGTTTTTGTTTTCTTATTTTCAATATGAAGTCCATCAAGTATTAAACTAACGGACTTAGAATCAATTTCATGACCTGTATACTTTAATAGTTTATTCTCTGAAAGCGAAACTTTGTGTAATGTTAAGTCAATAGTAGATTCATCCGTTACAATAGACTCTAAACTACCTCCTGCAACTTCAATCATTAGACCTACTATCATATAGAATGCTTCTAAAGTAGCTTCTGGATCAGCACCTCTTTCAAAACGTCTTGATGCCTCAGACAGTAAATTAAGTTTTTTAGATCCCTTTCTAATAACAACGGGATCAAAATAAGCGCTTTCAATCAATACATCTGTAGTTGAATCAGACACAGCGCTATCTTTACCACCTATGATTCCAGCTAGTGCTATAGTATTTACAGAATCTGTAATGATAAGGTGGTCGGTATCTAGTTTATAGGTTTCTTCATCTAAAGCATCAAATTTTTCACCTTTCTTAGCCCACTTGACTTCTATTGAGGGCTTGGAAAGCTTTTTTAAATCAAAAACGTGTGTTGGATGTCCAATCTCTAGCAACATGAAGTTTGATATATCAACCAGATTATTAATACTTTTTTGTCCGACAGATTTTAAATATTCTGCTAACCATTTAGGAGATGGTCCAACGGTAAGATTTGTCATTGTTCCTGCAATGTATCTAGTACATCCACCTTTTTTATCCAAAACAACCTTAATAATATCTTTCCCTTTTGAAGTAGCTTTAGCTATTTCCATAGGGGTTTTAATCTTAGATCCTGACATGGCAGCTATTTCTCTGGCAATTCCACGATGACTCAATGCGAATGCTTTATCTGGAGTTACCTCTACATCTATTGCATCATAAGTTTCTCCTAAGATGGTATCAATTTTTGCGCCTATCTTACAAGAATCATCTAAAACCATAATACCTTCATGCTCTTCTGAGATACCAAGCTCTCTTTCTGAGCAAATCATTCCAAAGCTTTCAACACCTCTAATCTTAGCTTTTCCAATCTTGAAATCTCCAGGTAATACAGCACCTACCTTTGCAAACACTATCTTTTGATCTTTATCTACATTAGGAGCTCCACAAACAACGTTATATGTTTCTTTTCCGTCTGAAACCATACATACCTTCAACTTATCTGCATCAGGGTGTTTTTCGGCCGATTTTACCTCTCCTACAACAATATGATCTAATGAACTGAAATCTGTTACTACTTCGGATTCAAATCCTCTCATAGTTAATTTGTCTGCAAGCTCAGATGCTGAAAAGTCAAAATCGACAAAGCGTTTAAGCCATGATAAAGAAACTTTCACTAGAATTGCTCCAAGAAACGTTTATCATTCTGATAGAAAAGACGAATATCTTTAATGCCATATTTAATCATAGCGATTCGTTCAATACCCATTCCAAAAGCAAATCCTTGATATTTTGTATTATCGTAACCTACGTTTGAAAGAACGTTTGGATTTACCATACCGCAACCTAAAATCTCCATCCATTGATTTAACTTATCATTCCATATGTCTACTTCAGCACTAGGTTCAGTAAATGGAAAGTAACTTGGTCTAAAACGCATTTTAGTACCTTTTCCAAACATTTCTTTTACAAAATACTCTAGTGTTCCTTTCATTTCAGCAAATGAAGAAGTTTCATTAACTACTAACCCTTCTACTTGATTAAATAAACAAAAACTCTTATAACTTACCGCTTCGTTTCTAAATACTCTTCCACAGCAAATATGACGTAATGGGGGATCTTGATTTTCCATTAAGTGAATTTGAACATTTGAAGTATGCGTTCTTAAGACTGTATTAGGATCAACAAAGAATGTATCTTGCATATCTCTAGCAGGATGATGCTTTGGTACGTTTAATGCTTCAAAATTATGATAATCATCGTCAATTTCAGGACCATAGGCTACCGAAAAACCAATAGATTGAAAGATAGACTTTATTTCGCTGGTAACTTGCTCCAATGGATGCAAGCTTCCTGCTGGTAGATTGTATCCAGGCAATGAGAAATCTTCTGAGCTATCATTTGATTTATCACTATTTGGATTTAATTCATTTAATTTTTTATTAAAAGCACTGGAAAGGTCTGTCTTTAATATATTAAGCGTTTTTCCGTATTTAGGTTTTTCAGAACCGGGAAGTTTTGTGAACTCTTCAAACAAGGCAGTAAGCTTACCTTTTCTTCCAAGGTACGTAATACGGATATTTTCGAGGTCAGTAGTTGTGATGCAGTTGGATAAATCTGATTGGAAAGATGCCTTAATTTCTTTGATAGTGTTATCTAATGACATCTTTAATTTTTATTTTTTCTTTAAATATTTTACAAGGTCTTCAAAGACAGATGGATTGTTAACTGCTAAATGAGCTAAAACCTTTCTGTCTAAATCGACACCCTTCTCCTTCAATAAATGTACAAAATTTGAATACGATAAACCATTTAATCTTGATGCGGCATTAATACGTACTATCCATAGTCGTCTAAATTGACGTTTCTTCTGCCTTCTATCTCTATAAGCATATAAACCAGCTTTTACCACTGCATCTTTTGCAGCTTTATAATTGCGGCTTCTTGCTCCGAAATAACCCTTCGCTAACTTAACTGTCTTGCGATGTCTTCTATGTCTTGGTACTGAACTATTGGACCTTGGCATAACTTATACTTTCCCCATCATTTTTTTCATGCGCTTCTCAAAAGAAGGTGCTACTACTGTCGCTTTTTTTGCTGAACGTTTCTGATCTCTATCTCTACGTATTAACATATGTGAATGACCAGCCTTGTTACGTTTCAGTTTACCTGAGGCAGTAACCTTAAATCTTTTTGACACACTTTTTCTTGTTTTCATCTTTGGCATAATATTTCCTATTTCGGGGCTAATATTATAGATTTCTTTCGACCCATCAAAGGAGAATCTTTTTCCATTTGTGCATGCTCACTTAATGACGACAAAACGCGCGTTAATAAATCTTGACCTAAATCTTGACGCGACATTTCTCTTCCTCTATACATTAAAGTAATTTTTAATTTATAGCCAGCATCTAAAAACTTTTTACCCATTTTTAATTTATTTTCTAAATCATGATCTCCAATGTTTGGTCTCATTCTTAATTCTTTAACTTTTATAACTTGATGGTTTTTTCGACTCTGTTGAGCTTTTTTCTTTTCTTCGTATTTAAATTTGCCAAAATCCATAATTTTACATACTGGGGGCTTTGCATTTGGTGATATCTCAACTAAGTCAAGACCTACATCTTCCGCCCTATTTAAGGCTTCTGGAACTGTTACAACACCTATTTGTTCTTTATCATGCCCTATAAGTCTTACTTTATCTGCATAAATTCGGTTGTTTACTCTTATTCTTTGTTTTTTAATTCGGTACTCTCCTATCTTTTATTTCGTCTAATATTTCTGCAGTGAAACTTTCTAACGAAACGGTTTGTTGTTGTTTAATAAATCTTCTTCTTATGGTAAGAGTATTATCCTCTACTTCTTTTTCTCCTACAATTACCATAATATTTACTTTTTGCATTTCTGCATCTCTAATCTTTGAACCAATTTTTTCTGATCGGCTATCTACGTCAACTCTAAATCCACTTGCTTTTAATGACTGACATACTGATAACGCATAATCATTATACTTGTCTGAAACAGGAAGAATTGTTACTTGTCTAGGTGCAATCCATAATGGAAAATTTCCACCAAAATGCTCTATAAGGAATCCAATAAAACGTTCGTGAGTTCCTAATGGAGCTCTATGTATACATAATGGAGTTTTTGACTTACCATCCAAATCTTTATATGAAAGATTAAAACGCTCAGGAACTGCAAAATCTACTTGATTTGTAGCAAGACTAAACTCCTTGCCTATTGCACTCCAAACCTGAACATCAATCTTTGGGCCATAAAATGCAGCATCGCCTACAGATTCAGTAAACTTTAATCCAGCATCCTTTAAAGCATCTCTTACGTCATCTTCTGTTTTCTTCCAAAGCTTTGGGTTATTAATATACTTTTTGCCTAAATCCTTAGGGTCGTGAAGACTTAATCTCATTTCATACTTTTCTATACCAAATATTTTGAAATAATCCATATACAAATTACATACAGCAATAAATTCATCTTTGAATTGACCTTCGGTGCAATAAATGTGAGCATCATTCATTTGCATACTTCTTACGCGCATTAAACCAAATAACTCACCTGATTTTTCATATCGATAACAAGTTCCATATTCAGATAAACGATATGGTAAATCGCGATAGCTCTTAGGAGTATTAGCATATATTTTATGGTGATGAGGACAATTCATTGGTTTCATATAATAATCAGTACCATCAACGTCCATTGCTGGATACATACTTGTCATATAATGATCTAAATGACCAGATTTTTCATATAGAGTTCCTTTAGTAATATGCGGAGTCCTAACTCTTTTGTAACCACCTAAATCTTCTTTTTCTTTTGCGAGAGCTTCTAATTCATCTATAATTACTGCTCCATTCGGAGTCCACAAAGGCAAACCAGGGCCAACTTCTTCATCATGAAAATACAAGTCTAGCTCTTTACCAATTTTACGATGATCTCTCTTCTTTTGCTCTTCAAGCATAAGTAAGTATTTTTTTAGATCTTTTTCACTTGTAAAAGATGTGCCATATACACGCTGTAATGTTTGATTGTTTTCATCCCCTCTCCAATAAGCCGCGGAAGATGACAATAGTTTAAAATACTTAATCATACCAGTGGATTGAACATGAGGACCTCTGCATAAATCAGTAAAATCTCCCTGTGCGTATACTTTCAAAACTTCAGAATCATCTAAATCATTTATAATTTCTATTTTATAGTCTTCTCCAATATTCTTGAAGAATTTCAATGCTTCTTCTCTGGATTTTATCGCATGAGTAATATCAATATTTTCTTTAGAAATTTTTAACATCTCTCCTTCAATTTTTAATAAATCCTCATCTGTAAAAGGAGTTTCTACATCAAAGTCATAATAGAATCTGTTTTCTAAAAAAGGTCCAATAGTTACCTTTGTTTTAGGGTAGAGTCTTTTGACGGCTTGAGCCATTAAGTGAGCAGTACTGTGTAACAGCACATTATGTCCATCCTTGCTTTTACCATCAAGAAATTGAACTGTACAGTCACTATCTAATTGAACACTTAAGTCGGTAAGAACTTTATCTACTTTGCAGATAATTGTTTCTTTTGATGCGCCTTTTGTAGAGGAAAGTATTTGTAGTGGGGTTGTTCCACTTGGATAGGTTTCTGTGCCTACACCTACAACGTTAATAGAAATATTTGTCACTGAATATTGCTATCTATCATGAATACTGCCATTGAAAATAAACCAATCATACCGAATACGCCCATACGATGACGCTTCACTAATGATTTTTCATCTTCAGTTAAATCTTCTCCATTCAAATCTGAAGCAAGATTTTGCTCCTGTTTTGAGTCATAAAAATTTGCATAAAATTGATCTAACCAATTCATTCCTTTTTCACAATCAAAATCATCGCTTGAGCAATGAGTTAAAAATACCGACGAGTCAGTCCCTGGTATTGGACGGACCAATTTTGTTGCGAGTTCCATTCTTGATAATTCATCTTGAAGCAACTCAAACTCTTCAACATCCCTATAATCAAAATCAAAATTTTGAAGCTCTATTGTTATTGCTTGATACTCTGCTTGGGAATATAAACTTATTACATAGCGTTGATTGTCAGTAGGTAAAGCGATCTGTGCTGGAAAAATTCTTTCTGAAGATGCCCAGGGTAAATTCCATACATATACATCTGCAACTGCAACATTGGAATAAATATTAACTAGGGACTCGGATTTGAGCATGGCCCTATTTCTTTCTGAATAATTGTCGCTACCAGGAGTATGAGAGTCAGGCTCAATTTCAACGTTTTGACCAAAAAGAAGCTGCATGCCAAGAAAAATGGTAAAAAAAGTTTTCAGTGTTTTCATCGAAGAAAATTTAATATAGAATACCTCAAAAAGGTATGATTTATTATAGCGGATTTTATCACCTAAAGGACATTACTTCTTGTTCATAAGCAAAACAGCCTAACCAAATATCAAAATACTCTTCAGCTCTCGATCTTCCATACTCTGCTATAAGGATATCTAAGATGTCATAATTTTTATCCTGAAGATATGGATTAGCAACATAAACGAACGTATATGTTCCATCTTCATTCACTCCTTCTGGTGTTAAAAATTGTAAACTATTATATACATCAATATCGTTTCGTTTGAAGGCAGGAAAAATGATTGTTTTATTCATCATTTCGAATTGACCCATCTTAGCTGGCAAAATATGATTAATAGCCATCATCGTTGAAGTATCGGACACATAAACGCTAGTATCAGCTTTTTTGACATTATCAGGCTTATTATTGATGCGCTTAGATAGCTTCTCTCCTACTGAAAGAGATACGCAACCATTAATGAACAATGCTGCTGCTAATAATATAACTCTATTCATTTTTATCATCTTAAAATAATGAAAGGGATACACACCCATTAATAATTAGTGAAAGTACTATTAAAATAATCTTCTTCATGTTTAATCTCCTATAATAAGTATTGAAACTTAATGAATAATTGTCTTTTACTTTCAGTTAAACTTGAAAACATATTGTCTTCCGTTTCTAACAAATCATTGATTCCAAAGTATAGCGCACTAAAAGCATTTGGTTGATAAGTTATCATTGGTTCAATAAACCAAGAATTAGAAAAGTCACTGTATTGAATTTTTGTTCTCATAGTTAGCTTTGAATTAAATGAATTATTTATACTAGCTCTGAGTAAAATTCCATCATAATTATCCTCTGCCTTTTCATATGAAATACCGATACCGAAATTAGATTTATCTGATATTTTATATTCTACATAATTTTTAAACTGATAATAATTTGAATTTTCAGGTACATCTAAGTTTCTAATAATAATTTCCCTGGATTGCAATTCGCTATAGTGCATAAACTTTGAATTAATTTGGTTTCTATAACCAACCTCAAATTCATAAAGATTATCAAATTGATACCCTCTAAAATTTTCTTTTTCAAACTCTGCGCTAACTTTAAAAAAATCTCCGTTTCTTAAATCTGAACTAGTAGAGAATGATAATTCTTGTTTTTTAACAAGTCCGGAGTAGTTTGTTTTATAAATTGTCGAAATGTTATAATCTGTTTTAAGTAGCTTTGGATTATTCTCATAAAAAACGGTTTTTCCTCTACTAGCTTTAAGCCATTTAGTAGCATTATTTCTTTCAAAACCATTACTTGTTCTAAATCCTGGAGAACGCAACCTGAGAACAACTCCAAAGTTATCAGTTCTTGTTCGCTTATTTAAACTAAAGCCTAGTGCATTACCAGTGATTTTTTCTCCATCAAAAGCTTTTGTATATCTACCATTATCAAAAAATAGTTGTGTAAAATCGTATGCTTCATCAACATATTCATAGTTATCAGATTCATTATGTATAGATGCTGTTGCGTGTAAAGTTATATGGTAATTATTTCCAGGATGATAATGAAAATCTAGACCTCCTGTAGTCATATCTCCTGCATCATCAAATACTCTATTAGTTAATATGGCACCTATAGATCCTCCGTTACCACCAATCATTCTTTTAGCTCGAAAAATATTTGAAGTACTTTTTCCCATTGATACTACTGAGCTAGTTTCTTCAAAAGGTACTAATAATAAAGATGATTCATCGCGAGCACTAATAACACCATATGATGTTTTACCAATTTTTCCAGTATACTTGGCAGCAATAGATGGATCATTAATCGTTCTTGAATAAAATAAATTTATATATCCACGTTGAGCAGAAAATTGAAACAACTCTGCTCCCTGGCTAAAGAATGGTCTTTTTTCTTCAAAATAGAGAGCATTAACAGTATTTACGTCGTTTTTTATATCATCTGATTCAATTTGACTAAAATCAGGATTTAGTGCAATTTCAAGCAAATCAACAGATGAAATAGGATACTTCATAAACAATGATGCTTCATCAGTTGAAGATGATGTATTTGTTGTAAAATCTTCAGAAACTCCTGCAACAATAGAAGGGATGTATTCTATATCACCTCTAGCTTGCTTTGGTGGTTCTATATTTTCAAGAAAGCCTAATTGACAAGTCTGACATGCTATGCCACCCAACCTAGAAGTCCAATATACATACCTAGTTAATTCATCGGATAACGTAAATCCTCTACCAAAATCTATTCTCCATGTTTGAATTGGAGCTAGGGAATATCTTAGGCTAGAAAATGGAATGATCATCTCTACTTCATATCTATTATCAAAGATTTGCACTTTGGTATCATATACAAGATCAAGAGATTGGTCAAATCCGTATGTTGCTCTACCATCAATTTGAGCTCCTCCAGCACTGACACCTATTCCATAAGTAAGTGATTCATCATCGAATGCATCAATATTGACCCAAACTCTATCATCTTTATCGTCAAGATTATCTCTTTTAGTAATACTATAGCGCAATTCATCTCTATCAACAAAAGCTTTAAATGAAATATAGAGATTTGTGTCATCGTACATCAACCTAGCTTCGGTTTTTAATAAAGCATCTTCTCCTTGAAAAGTACCTGAACCAATAAAATTAGTTGCTACCTGAGCATTGCTCCACTCCTCCAAATCAACTTTTCCGTCAAAAGTAATAGATGAACTGATTTTAATGGGCTTATATACTGGTCTTTCGCTGAGATCTTTATAAGATTGACTAAATAATGTTGTCAATAGGAGGTAAATAATAAATTGTTTTTTCATGTTAATGCGCATTAATTATAATCAAAATATTTAATAATAATGATAAAAAATTTATTATTTATCTAAAGATGAAATATCTGATTTCTACTAGCAACATTAAAACCTTTTTGCATTATTGTCCTTGTTGCATTTGAATTTTTATTTAATGCTGGATTAGTATGATTCAGATGAATGAAGTATACTCCTGACTTTCCACGAACATCGTTAAGCGCTTCAAGAGATTCAACAATAAATGGGTGCGGTATCTTTGACATATCCCGTCCTGGCAATTCATTAATATCAAAAAATGTTCCATCTAATAAGCTGAAATCATTTTTTTCTACTACCTCTTGAATATTCTCAGTCCATTTTTCCCATTTATCTATATCAGGTATAAAAATTAATGATTTATTTGGACCTTGGATTTTATATCCAACTGTTTCAGAAAATTCATCACGGTGAGGTACCATAAATGGGGTAATACTCAAATTATTACTTAGTTCCACTGTAGTATTATCATTAAGACTTTTAATGTCTATATTTTTTAAATCTACGAGCTGACT
>Ga0208954_1000467_pt1 | contig 10833 bp, 7 predicted proteins | sample AOAMet2_C33A6_35_2_FD_188081 | JGI IMG/M metagenome (GOLD analysis project Ga0208954, IMG submission 188081) | Ammonia-oxidizing marine microbial communities from Monterey Bay, California, USA - C0912_C33A6_35 (SPAdes) | ecosystem: Environmental > Aquatic > Marine > Intertidal zone | place...
TGCTCACCTTTATCATGCCAGTATCGTCTAATAGCTGATCTTGCCTTTCCTGTCTTTGTGATTGGAATCCAATGTAATGAAGGAGATTGATTTTTAGATGTAATAATATTTACTCTATCACCATTTCTTAACACATCCTGTAATTCAGATTTGTTTCCATTAATCTCACATCCGACCGCTGTGTTACCTATCTTGGTATGAACAGCATATGCGAAATCTATAGGTGTTGCATCTTTTGGTAATTTTATAACTGAACCTTTTGGTGTAAAACAAAATACATTTTCTTGGAACATTTGTAGTTTTGTGTATTCATAAGAATGTTCGGGATTTTCATTTTTTTCAATAATTTCAACTAGGTCTTTTAACCAATCATATTCTTTCCAGCTTAAAGAGTTGAATTTTTCTGAAGATTTGTATTTCCAGTGTGAAGCAACTCCTCTTTCAGCAAATTCATGCATTTCATGTGTTCTTATTTGAATTTCAATTGGTTTCTTATTTGAGCCAATTACTGAAGTGTGAAGTGATTTATATCCATTTATCTTTGGCGATGAAATATAATCTTTGAACTTTCCAGGAATACAGTTCCATTTTTTATGAAATATTCCAAGAGTTTTGTAACATTCATCTATTGATGATAATTGAATTCTAAAACCAATAATATCTGTAATTTGATCTAAAGAAATTCTTTTTTTTTGGACTTTTCTCCAAATAGAAAAAGGTGTTTTTTCTCTTCCTTGGATTTCTGCATTAATATGATTGTCATTCAATATTTCGCTTAATTCAAAAGATAAAGATTCAAATACATCTTTCGTATCTGATTTTATTTCATCTAATTTTTTTTTAATAAGTTCTCTTGCCTCATTATTCAATATTTCAAATGACAAATCTTCTAGCTCATCTCTAATTCTATGCATTCCCATCCTATCAGCAAGTGGTGCATAAATTTCCATGGTCTCTTGTGCAATTCTTTGTCTTTTTTCTATTTTAGATATGGCTTTAATTGTCCTCATGTTATGAAGTCGATCAGCTATTTTAACTAATAAAACTCTAATATCTTTTGATGTAGCTAAAATTAATTTTCTAAAATTTTCAACTTTTGAATTAGCTCCAGCGGTATTCTCAAAAACAGAAATTTTTGTAACACCATCTACTAATTCAGCAACTTCGTCTCCAAATTCATTCTTAATTGTTTCATAAGTTGCAAATGTATCTTCTATAGTGTCGTGAAGTAAACCGGTTGTAATTGTTGCGCTATCTAATTTTAATTCAGTCAGAATATTAGCAACTTCAATTGGATGTACAGAGTACGGATCACCTGATGCTCTCTTTTGATTTTTATGTGCTTTAACAGCAAAATTAAAAGCTTTATCTAATCTTTCTAGATTTAAAAATTTATTATAAACCTTAACTTTATTTATTAAGTCTTCTGAATTAAGCATATTTTATTATAGCATTAATTCAAATTTGTTTAATAGATCTAATTTCTTTATTTGATAAGGATAAGATTAGGTCTTTTATATCTTTTTTTAATATTGGATGAACCCAATTTTTTTCTATTTCAAATAAGGGAAATAAAACAAAGTTTCTTTTATGCATCATTTTATGTGGTAAATAAATCTTATCTTTTTGCACCGAGCCATTGAAGTCAATAATATCAATATCGCATTCTCTTGGTGAGTTCTTAGGAGATTTTTTTCTTCCTAACTTTAATTCAATATTTTTACATAAACTTAATAACTTTTTTGCATCTAGTGTGCAGCGCACTTTTAAAATAATATTTATAAATTTAGGATTCTTTGGATCGGGCCATGATGGAGTTTCATAATAACTTGAAATTGAAATTAGATTTATATTATTTTCTAAAAGTAGAGATTTTGCTCTTTCAATATGGTTAATTCTATTACCTATATTTGAGCCAATTCCTAAAAAAATATCTTTAGCTTGTTTTTCTAATGTATCTAGCTTTGTCACGATTCCAATCTCTATTTTTTTTTGTAGCTCTTTTATCAAATTGTTTTTTTCCTTTTGCTATAGCCAACTCAATTTTAGCTTTACCTTTCTTAAAATACATCTTTGTAGGTACTATTGTGAATCCATCTCTTTGCATTTTACCTATTAATTTATTTATCTCTCTTTTATTAAGTAAAAGCTTTCTTTCATCCATTGGATTATGATTTGAATAACTTGCCTGTTTGTATGCAGCTATATGTGAATTTATCAAAACTAATTCACCATTTTTTTCTACCGCATATGAGTCCGCAATATTTACTTTCCCATCTCTAATGGATTTAATTTCAGAGCCTTTTAAAACAATTCCAGCCTCTAAAAGATCTTCAAAAAAATAATTAAAACTGGCTTTTCTATTTAAACAAATAATTTTTAAACCAGGATTGGTTTTTTTGTTCATTAAATCAATTTCGCAGACTCTAAAGCTTTTTTGATAATAACCTTTGCTTCATCTGACACTTTGACTAAGGGTAATCTTACTTCATCATCACATAAGTTCATTAATTTAGCCGCATATTTTACAGGACTTGGGTTGCTTTCAATAAACATGGCGTTATGAACAGGTTGTAATATTTCATCTAATTTTTTAGCTTCATCTAATTCATCTTTATTTTTTGAAATAGAAAGTTTTTGAAAATCTGAACAGAGTTTTGGTGCTATATTTGCTGTAACACTAATTGTACCAACACCACCCCTCTTATTAAATTCAAAAGCATTATCATCGTTACCTGTCATTTGAATAAATTCTTTACCCATTTTTGATAATTGTTGATCAACTCTATCTAAATTTCCCGTAGCATCTTTAACCCCAACAATATTTTTTAATTCAAAAAGTTTAGCCATTGTGTCAACGGACATATCAATTACGGATCTTCCTGGAATATTATATATTATTATAGGAATTCCACATTTGTCATTAATAGCTTTATAATGTTGATATAATCCTTCTTGAGTAGGTTTATTATAATAAGGAGTTACTATTAGCGCTCCATCAGCTCCAGCTTTTTCAGCGTGAGAAGTTAAGGATATAGCTTCTTCTGTTGAATTTGATCCTGTACCTGCAATTACAGGAATTTTACCACTACTTTCTTTAATACATAAATCAATCACTCTTTGATGCTCTTTATGGCTAAGTGTTGGAGATTCACCTGTTGTTCCAGCTGGTACAAGCCCGCTAGTGCCATTACCCATATGAAAATGAATTAGTTTTATATAAGCTTCTTCATCAAGACCATTATTTTTAAATGGTGTGATTAAAGCAACATTTGATCCTTTGAACATAAATACTTATAACATAGTTTATAGATTCATATACTAAAAGATTATGTTTAAAAATTTCTTATTATTTATTGGTTTATTGATATCGATTGGAATAATCCAAAGTAATGTTTCAGCTGATGTAATATCTTCGATACCGTTAAAAAAACCAAAGTTAACTTTCGAAGAATTAGATAAAAAAATATCTAAAAATATTCTTAAGCCTCTAAAAAAACCAAAAAAAGCAGAGAGCAAAATTGTTAAAGAAAAGAAAATTATTCAAGTTGAAAAAAAGGCTAAATTATCATTTAAAATACCAAAAAAGAAACCGACTGTAAGCGGTGTAAACACTGTTAAAAGTGTCAAAATATCTAAATATTACAACAAAAAAGATTTTGGGATAGCAAAAAAAGCTATTTTAGAAATGAAAAAAAGTAAGTGGACCACATCGCTTGCTATTGCAAAAAAAGCAAAAGATAAATCTATTTATAATTTTATACAATGGAGACATTTGTTAACTAAAGGAAATCAAGCATCATTTTACGACTACAAAGTTTTCATTGATCAAAATTCTGAATATCCAAGAATTGGTAGACTGAAATACCTTGCAGAACATAAGTTGTCTACCGCCAAAGTCTCTCCAAAAAAGATAATAAACTGGTTTGGTGTTGATCAGCCCTTAAGTGGCTATGGAAAAATGATACTTGGTGAAAGTCTTGTTCTAACTGGTGATAAAGCTAAAGGAACTAAACTAATAAAAGATGGCTGGATAACTGCTGACTTATCTAAAAGTGAATTAAGATTTTATAGAAAAAAATTTAAGAAATATTTGAATGCAGATGATTACATAAAAAGAGCTGATTATTTAGCATGGAATAGTAAACAATGGGACTTAAAAAGATTGTTGCGATATTTACCAAAAGATTATGAATTGTTATATACGGCAAGACATATTTTAATCACTAGAGGTTATGGTGTTGATCAAGCAATTAAAAATGTTCCAAATAAATTCAAGAATGATGCTGGATTAAATTATGACCGTTTAAAATGGAGAAGAAAAAAAGGTCGGGTAGACTCTTCTGTTGAAATCTTGCTAAATATAAAAAATAACAAAGAATATTTAGTAAGACCAGATAAATGGTGGAAGGAAAGAGAAATTATATCTAGATCTCTTATTTATAAAAAAAAATATGAATTAGCTTATAAAATTTCAAGTAATCATGGAATGGAAGAAGGTTCTAATTTTGCTGCTGCCGAATGGATGAGTGGTTGGATTGCATTGAGCTTTTTAAAAGACCCTCTAATAGCAAAAGATCATTTTAAAAATTTTTACAATAATGTGAATTATCCAATAAGCACTTCTAGAGGAGCATTTTGGCTTGGTAGAACATATGAAAAATTAGGTAATAAAGAAAAAGCTCTAAAATGGTACAAAGAAGCATCTAATTATCTTACAACTTATTATGGTCAACTAGCTTTTTTAAAGATTAATCCCAAAGGAAAATTTGAATTAAACAAAGATATGAATGTTGATGATAAATACAGGAATGTTTTTTTTAATAAGGAATTAGTAAAGATTAGCTACCTTTTACATGAATTAAAAAATGACAAATATACTAAATTTATATTAAGACATCTAGCAAACGATAACATTCCAAAAGGTAGTGAGATTTTAGCAGCTGAACTTGCAACAAATATAAATAGATATGACTTTGCTATTCAAGTTTCTAAAATATCATCTTACCAAAAAAGATTTCATAATAAATATAATTATCCAATTATAAGCACGCCAAAAAATATTAATGGTCGTAAAATTCCAGAAAGTGCTTTGATCTTGTCTATTATTAGACAAGAAAGTGAATTTGATTTGAGTGCAAACAGTCATGCTGGAGCAAAAGGTTTAATGCAACTGATGCCTTACACTGCAAAATTAGTTGCAAAACAAGCTAAGCTTCCATACTCAAAAACAAGATTAACTACTGACCCAGAATACAATATAAACTTAGGTTCACATTATATAGCAGGATTAATACTTCAATATGATGGTGCCTACCCTTTTGCTATTGCTGCATATAATGCTGGTCCTAACAGAGTAAAATATTGGAAAAAATTAAATAAGAACCCTCAGAAAAAACAAATAAATTACGTTGATTGGGTTGAGCTAATAAAGTTTAGAGAAACAAGAAATTATGTTCAACGGGTGTTAGAAAACTACAACGTTTACAGATACATCTTGGAAAGAAAACCAATAACAATGACCGACTTCTTTAAGGACAAGCCTCTATTTTAGTGGCGGAAGAGGAGGGATTCGAACCCTCGGTACAAGTTTCCTCGCACGGTCATTTAGCAAACGACTGGTTTCAGCCTCTCACCCACTCTTCCGTATGACATAGTGTATTAAGCGATTGTATTGAAAATTCAATACTAATAAAGTAATTATTCGATAATTATGAAAAATAAGTACTCCGTATTTTCTTTAATCAAAAATGCGTTCTCTTACCATGAGAATTGGCAAAGAGCATGGAAAGATCCTGCGCCAAAAAAAGAATATGATGCCGTAATAGTTGGAGGTGGAGGTCATGGTTTAGCTACTGCTTATTATTTAGCAAAAAAACACAACATGAAAAATATTGCTGTAGTTGAAAAAGGTTGGATCGGTGGAGGTAACACTGGAAGGAATACTACAATAATTAGATCAAATTATTTATGGGATGCGAGTGCTGGTCTTTATGATCATGCGTTAAAAATTTGGGAAGGTTTATCTCAAGAGCTTAATTATAATGTAATGTTTAGTCAAAGAGGAGTGATGAATCTTGCTCACAATCTTCAAGATGTTAGAGATTTAAAAAGAAGAACTCATGCAAATAGATTAAATGGAATAGATGCAGTTTATTTGAGCACTGAAGAAGTTAAAAAATTTTGTCCAATTATTAATACATCACAAGATATCAGATACCCAGTTTTAGGTGGAACACTACAACGAAGAGCTGGAACAGCAAGACATGATGCTGTTGCTTGGGGTTATGCTAGAGGTGCAGATGAACTGGGTGTAGATATAATTCAAAATTGTGAACTAAAAGGAATTAAAAGAAATGGTGATAGCGTTGAGGGTATTGAAACGACTAAAGGTTTTATAAAAACAAAAAAAGTAGGCGTTGTTGCTGCTGGACATTCAAGTGTTATTGCAAACATGGCTGGTTTAAGATTACCTCTAGAAAGTAAACCACTACAAGCTTTAGTTTCAGAACCTGTTAAACCAATAATTGATACAGTTGTAATGTCTAATGCGGTCCACGCTTATGTTAGTCAATCTGATAAAGGTGAATTAGTTATAGGTGCAGGAACTGATGATTATGTTTCTTACACTCAAAAAGGAAGTCATCAAATAGTAGAAGGAACATTAAACGCTATTTTAGAACTTTACCCAATTTTTAGTAGAATGAGAATGTTGAGACAATGGGGTGGAATTGTTGATATTTGTCCAGATGCTAGTCCAATATTAAGCAAAACTTCAATCAAAGGTTTGTATTTTAATTGTGGCTGGGGAACTGGTGGATTTAAAGCAACACCAGGATCAGGAGATTTATTTGCACATACTATTGCTAATGATGAGCCTCACAAACTTAATGCAGCATTTAATTTAAATAGATTTGTAAGTGGTGACCTTGTTGATGAACATGGTGCTGCAGCGGTTGCTCATTAATGTTTATTATAAATTGCCCATATTGTGGTGAAAGAGATCATCAAGAATTTAAAGCTGGTGGAGAAGCACATATAGAAAGACCCAAACAACCAACTGAATTGAGTGATGATGAATGGGCAGAGTATTTATTCATGAGAAAAAATATTAAAGGTGTTCAATTTGAAAGATGGAACCATGCTCATGGTTGTAGAAAATGGTTTAACATGGTGAGAGACACCTCTAACGATGAAATAAAATTAATATATAAAATGGGTGAAAGACCTCCTTCAGATTAATATGCCAACAAATTTACGAGTTCAATCAAGCGAATTTATAGACGAAACTATTAGAATTTCCTTTAAATTTAATGGAAAAACTTATCATGGTTTTAAAGGTGATACGCTAGCTTCAGCCCTACTTGCAAATAATGTGCACTTAGTTGGAAGAAGTTTTAAATATCATAGACCAAGAGGGATAATGACTGCTGGTTCAGAAGAGCCAAATGCAATTGTACAAGTTAATGATAGTTCAGACAGAACAGAGCCAAATGTAAGAGCAACTGAAGTTGAAATTTATGAAGGTCTAGAAGCTTCTAGTCAAAACTGTTGGCCTAGCGTTAATTTTGATATTGGTGGAATAAACAATGCAATATCAGCATTTTTACCAGCAGGTTTTTATTATAAAACTTTTATGTGGCCAGCTAACTTTTGGGAAAAGTATGAATACTTTATAAGACACTCTGCAGGATTGGGTAAATCTCCAACAGAAAAAGATCCAGATATATATGATCATAGAAATATTCATTGCGATGTACTTGTTGTTGGTGGTGGTATTTCGGGAATATTAGCTGCAAAAAATGCAGCCAAAAATAATTTAAAAACATTACTTGTTGATGAAAAAAATGAATTAGGTGGTGCAACTATTTATCAAAATAGAGAGTTAAACAAAATTGATAATCAAAGCTCATCTGATTGGATTAAAAAAGAAATCCAAGAATTAAGAAATATAAAAAACCTCGAAATCAAAACCAGAACTAGTGTTGCTGCATATCATGGATATAATTATTTATTAGCTCGAGAAAATTTAACAGATCATTTAGAAAAAAAAGATAAACTAGGTAAGATTAGGCAAAGGTTATTGAAGATTAGAGCTAAAAAAGTTATACTTGCTACTGGAGCTTTAGAGAGACCACTTATCTTCAATAATAATGATAGACCTGGAATTATGCTTTCATCAGCTGTTAAAAAATATGCTGATTTTTATGGAGTAGTTTCGGGTAAAAAAAATGTTTTTTTTACTAATAATGATAGTGCATACGAAAGTGCACTATGTTTACACAATAAAGGCATTAAAGTTGAAGCTGTTATTGATATCAGGGAAAGTTCAAATTCTAAAATTGTAAAAGCAGTTGAGAATGTGGGTATTCCAATTCATTGGTCTCACACAATTGTAGATACTAAAGGGTATAAAAGAATAAATTCCATATCAGCAATGAAACTATCTAATGATGGATTATCAGTAACAGGAAATAAAATAGATATTTCATGTGATTGTCTGGGTGTTGCTGGTGGATGGACTCCTGCGGTTCATTTGTTTACACAGTCTGGTGGAAAATTAATTTTTGATGAAAATAATAAAGTTTTTTTACCCAACAAATATCCATCAGATCAATTAAGTGTTGGATCTTGTAATGGTGACTTCAATATAAAAGAAATTATTAGTAATTTATCAACTAACTTAAAAAAATTTTTAAATGTTGAAAAAACAGATTTTGATAATTTATCTATAGAAAGTGAGGAAGAAAACTCAAAAAGAAATATTTGGTTATTACCATCAGATAGATCAATTGGAAAAACAAAACCGTTTGTAGATTATCAAAATGATGCAACAGCAAAAGATATTAAACTAGCTTTAAGAGAAGGTTTTAGATCAATAGAACATGTAAAAAGATATACAACAACAGGTATGGGAACTGACCAAGGTAAACTTGGTAATATGCATGCATTAGGAATAATTGCAGACACAGCTGGTGTTAAGATGGGTGACCTTGGAACTACAACTTTTAGACCCCCCTACACGCCTTTAACATTTGGAACAATTGTTGGAAGAAATGTTGGTGAATATTTTGATGCTTTCAGAAGAACACCGATGAATGGCTGGCACATAGAAAATAAAGCTGAGTTTGAAAATGTAGGTCAATGGAAGAGAGCTTGGTATTACCCTATTAATGGTGAAACCATGCATGAAGCTGTTCAAAGAGAAAGTATAGCAGCCAGGGAGAGTGCTGGAATATTAGATGCCTCAACATTGGGTAAAATAGATATTCAGGGAAGTGATGCCTCAGAATTCTTAAACAGAGTTTACACAAATGCTTGGTCAAAACTTGGTATTGGTAAATGCAGATACGGTTTGATGCTTAATGAAGATGGTATGGTTTACGACGATGGTGTAACAACGAGACTTGGAGAAAATCACTACATAATGACAACAACAACTGGTGGTGCCGCTAATGTTTTGGGTAAACTTGAAGATTACTTACAAACTGAATGGCCTGAGCTAGATGTTTATTTAACCTCCGTCACTGACCATTATGCAACTGCTAGTATTTGTGGTCCAAATAGTAAAAAAATATTAAATAAGATAATTCCAGATCTAGATTTATCTGAAGAAAATTTTCCTCATATGTCATTTAAGAACGCTGAAATAGGAAACATTAAATGTAGAATAATGAGAATTAGTTTTACTGGAGAGCATAGTTACGAAATAAATGTTCAGGCAAATTATGGTAGAGCTATTTGGGAAAAGTGCATGGAAGCTGGTAAAGAATTTAACATCACTCCATATGGAACAGAAACTATGCATTTACTAAGAGCTGAAAAAGGATTTATAATAGTAGGACAAGACACTGATGGAACTATGACTCCTATAGATCTTCAAATGGATTGGATAGTAAGTAAAAAGAAATACGATTTCATTGGTAAGAGATCATTGTATAGATCGGATACAATGAAAGAAGAAAGAAAACAATTAGTGGGGCTTTTAACAGATAATCCGAATGTGGTTTTAGAGGAAGGTGCTCAAATAGTTTCTGAACTTAATCAATCACCAGTAAACATGCTTGGACACGTAACTTCAAGTTACTATAGTCCTAATTTAAAAAAATCTATTGCTCTTGCAGTTGTAAGAAGTGGTAAAAACATGATGGGTAAAAAATTGTTTATTCCGATGGAAAATAAAACAATTAATGTAACAGTTGCTAATCCAGTTTTTTTTGACACAGAAAATAAGAGGTTAAATGCTCAATTATAATTCACCAATTAAAAATCAGATAAATTACAACGATGTATCTGTAAAGGAAGTTTATCCAGTAATGAAACTTAATTTGAGAGGTAAAAAAAGAGAATTCTTTACTGCTGCTGGTAAACAGCTAGACATGATTTTACCCACAGAAGCAAATACATCTTCATCTAGTTCTAAACTTACATCTATATGGCTAAGTCCAGATGAGTGGATGGTTGTATCAAACGAATTAATAGAAAAAAATTCAAATAAATATGATCTTGAAGAAAATTTATATAACAGTATTTCAAAGACTAATTTAGGTGCTGTAGTTGATGTAACAGATCAGTTTGTAATGCTAGAATTAGAGGGATCAAAAATATATGAATTATTTTCATCTGGCAGTCCGTTTAATTTTAATGAATTTAGAAAAAAAAAAGGATCAAGCACTCAAACACTACTGAACAATATTGATGTTATAATTCTCAATAAAAGTGAAAATTTAGTAAATTTATTTGTGAGACGTTCGTTTTCAGAGCATTTATTCTCCTGGATAAATGATAGTGCGTCAAGGTTATAAGGTTATTTTCAATTATTTGTGGGTAAAA